>Ga0105047_10013757_pt1 | contig 12891 bp, 10 predicted proteins | sample MAT04_FD_78384 | JGI IMG/M metagenome (GOLD analysis project Ga0105047, IMG submission 78384) | Freshwater microbial communities from Lake Fryxell liftoff mats and glacier meltwater in Antarctica - MAT-04 (megahit assembly) | ecosystem: Environmental > Aquatic > Freshwater > Ice > Liftoff... | reverse complement strand
CTTTGTGTCCGATGCTTTGGGCTAAAAGTGGATATCCGGCGCTTTGCGTCCGACGCTTTGCGGCGCTTTGTACGGGACGTTCTTCCACCATTCAAGGACGAATTTTTCGTAAATGTCCTTAACGGATTTTTGAACGTTTTCGTAGTTGTTTGAAACATTAATCATACTTAAAAAGTTTTGAAAATATTGAGACTGCCCAATATCAGATTTCGAAAGCCTTTCAACCACCATAGCTCGTTGGGTAGTTAGGAGTTCAAACGTATATTGATCTTCAAGCCAGCTCACCGCAGCTACTGCCGCAGCATTCTGTAGAAGTAGCTGTTCGAGTTCTAAGCTAAGATCATCTGAGACTTCAACATCCAAAAATGAAAGCCAGTCAAAATCCGTTGGCAAATACGAAGTTTGACTTTTAAATATTTCACCATCTTTGATCATTCTATAAAGTAGCCCAACAAAGTACGCCGTTGCAGTAACTCCCTCGAAGTAGTTCTCTTGGTTTATTTTTTTCATGAATTAAGGTCCTTTCGCAGGATTTACAGGGAAAATTTCAACAGTTCTGCTTCCTTTAATTACGAAGGTGCTGGATGGCAAACTGATACTAGGCAATCCGTTCCAAGCGGGGCTGTGATAGGTCCCAGTAACGCCAGGATAGTAAAACAGTACTTGATTATTGCTCTTGCTATGCATTCCTAATACGGCGCGCGACGATGTGAAAAGTGCCGGATTGGCCCGGCGGCATGAGATCGCATCTGGCGGTTGTCATGCGGCGATGATTCCGGCCTGACGGGGCGATAGCACTCAGATAAATCTGAGTTTGGGCCAGGGTAAATCTTGCCGGGTAGGCTGAGTGACGGGATTTGCGCTCATCAAGCCTCAACCATCTTCAAGCTCAAGCCCAACGGTTAAAAACCGGCGTCGTCGAGGTATTGTTAACCAGCAATACTGGATGCCGAACTTATTCGGGGTGCCGACTTCGGCGAACTGTACGCGCTGCGTTGGAGTGTCAAAGGTGATTTTCGTCACCTAAAATCCCGCCTGCAATTAGAAAACTGGACCGGAAAACGCGTCGGATGCATCGCCCGAGATGTGCACGCGCGCGTGCTGGCAAAAAACCTCTGCACGACGCTCGTTTTAGCCGCTCAAATCCAATTAGACGCCTAGGGAGCGCAAAAAATCGCTGAAAATCTGCCGATTCGCAAACGCCGTGCAGACGTCAATGTGACCGCCGCGCTCGCGTTTCTGCCCCAGCCGACGCTCCAAACGCTGGAACCTTTGATCGCGAAAATCGTCTTAAATACCAATCCAGAGCGGTTGGGACGAGCCTTCCGTCGCAAAGAAACTATAGGAAAATCAACGCGCTATTCAATGGCCTAAAAGCAAACGTCGTAAGTTAATGGCATTGGGCTATGGTGAGCATAATTGGCATGCAGTGGCCAGATTACCAATGGCTGAAAATAGTGCCCGGCATTTCTCCGGGCGCATTTGCATTTTGCTAATCAAATTCCACCGCTACGCCTAACCCTCGAAGCCATGGCCGAACAAAAAGTCATTGTCTGATGCCGAGCTAACACGCGAAATCTGGCCGCCGATGTCAATCAGGTAAAGATTACCGACTTCGTCCTCGCCAAAGCCAACCGGGCTGCCATTCGTGTCGCGCCAGACTGCCGTAGACCAAGTTCCTGATGCCGATTTTTGCGCAAGCCAGACCTCACCAGAGCAATAGTCGTTATAGGCATAGACACCCTGCATTTGCGCAATCGGCCCACGGTAGCGATAGCCGCCCCCTATTGAGCAGCGGAAGCCGCCGCCCGCATCTGCGTGGGCGTAACTTAAAATGGGCGGTGTAATGTTGGGTGGCAACGGGTTGCAGGAACCAGTAGTGGAATTGGCGTTAAAACCTTCGAAGCAACGCCAGCCAAAATTTCGCGGTGTTCTGGCTGGTGCGACGCTAACTTCTTCAAACGCACCTTGACCGACATCGGCGATGAACATCTCGCCAGTGCGTCGGTCAAAGGAAAAGCGCCATGGATTGCGCATACCGAAATGGTAAATTTCATCGCAGGTGTTCGTTGAAGCTACGAATGGATTGTCGGCAGGAACTGCGTAATTAGCGGCCCCTACTTGTGCAGCGCAAAGTTCGCCTTGTGCGGCAGGCGCGGAAGTCCCTTTGCCATAATAAGGGCCGAGTCTTGCGGGCGTAGTGTTGTCGATGTCAATACGCAGAATTTTGCCTAATAAATAATATTCTTTTGTATTGACCGTCTTTTTCCAGACGTTTTGCGCGAATTCGTTCGGGTCATTTTGTGGGCCGCCGTCGCCCATTGAATAGTACAAATAGCCGTCTGGGCCAAAATGTAAGTCGCCACCGTTGTGGTTGCTGGCCAGATCAGGGATCGCCAAAATTTCTCTGCGTGATGCTGGGTTTGCCACGTCAGGCGTACCGACACCGATTTGATATTCGGCAAGTACTTGGTCGGCGCTAATTCCCAGTACAGGGCCACCGGAGGCTCGCGTGTAGCTGACGTAGAACTTTCCATTGCTGGCAAATTGCGGATGGAACGCCAAACCGAGCAAGCCTTGCTCGCTCGAAGTGGATACCGGCACGGTCAAAAATGGTGTCGGCAATACGCTGCCATTTTTAAGAATTTTAATCACGCCGCCTTTTTCGACAATGAAAAGGCGATTGCTGCCGTCGCGTGCATTGCGCACGGCAACGGGCGAATTGGCCGTCGCGACGGGCACTAAGGTTAGATCCGCAGGAATCGTTTGGGCGAATGCGGCGCTGGTTAGCACACAAGCGGATGCAAAAATCGCCGCTAGGCGGGGTAGTCGTAAGTGAAAGAACATAAAAAGCCTTTTGAGCAGGGTCAGGTGCCGGAAGTTTAGGGCTAAGCGGGTTAACAGATTGTCGTATGTTCGACAGTTATCGCTATTTTTTTTAGGTGCCCTGCCAGCGACGCTGCCAGCGCTTGACTGTGCAGTTAATTCGAGGCCATCTTCGGTCTATGAACATTGCTGGCATTAAAAAGCCACTCAATCTGAGTTGCTATGTAAATCAAGTGAGTCGTGACGATTAATACTTAACGTCATGATTTTAATGGAAAAATAAGTTCTCCACAAAAAATGTGGATAACTCTGTGGACAATGCGTTTAAAGCTGCATAAAAGTGCCGCGCAGCGGGCCTGTCAAGCCCCGTTTTGCTGCATTGGTCAAAACTTAGTCGAAATTATAAGTTATTGATTAATATAGTTTTACTATTTTTTCAGCGCGCTATTGACAACAGCGGGAAATGTTTTTGAGCTTACCCATTTGCGCAAATGAAAATGTGCAAAACTATTTTTGAACTGTCTGTTTTCACAACATATGAACAGTGCTGAAAGCAGTGCACAATTGGCCTTCGCTGCGCGTTGCGCGATGGCTATTCCCCGAAGTTTTAAGCGCGTGTCTTAAGCATCCAAAAGGTCTAATGATGAAACCGGTTTGTCTTTCTGATCGAACATTTTTCCGCGCTTGCCGAACCATATCAATGATTTCGGCAGTGTTTTTATTGGGCTGCGTACAGCCGTTGAGGCCAGAAATAAAGCCAGCCAATGTTTTTATCGCCCAACTGCGCGCGTTGTGTGGGCAGGCATTTGCCGGACGGATTGTGACTAATGCGCCTACAACGCCTACACCCGACGCGTTTGACGGCAAAGTACTGATCGCGCACGTGCGCGAATGTACGCCGACGCAATTGCGGATCCCATTTCATGTCGGCGACGACCATTCACGCACTTGGGTGATCAGCGTAACCCCGACGGGCTTACGCTTAAAACACGACCACCGCCATGCGGACGGCAGCCCTGATATCCTGACTCAATACGGCGGTGACAGCGCAGACGCTGGCCTGGCAAATCGCCAAGAATTCCCCGTCGATGCAGAGTCGATCGCACTATTTCAGCAGCAAAATTCGGCGGCATCGGTGACTAATATTTGGGCGTTTGAAATTGAGCCCGGAAAACGTCTGGTTTACGAATTGGCGCGCCCGGGCCGGTTGTTTAGGGTCGAATTTGATTTGAGTAAACCGGTTCCCTTGCCAGTGCCGCCATGGTGAGCACGAATAATTCTTAAGCCATTGATTTTATGGAAAAATAAGTTTTCCACAAAAATTGTGGATAACTCTGTGGGCAACGCGTTTAAAGCTGCGTTAAAGTGCCGCGCAGCGGGCCTGTCAAGAGCCAATTTCCTACATTGATTAAAATTTGGTCAAAGCCTAAAACGCGTAACGTACTTTGAGTAAAAATTGATCCGCGTCGCGCAGCTCTAAACTGTCGCTGAGCGAGTCGGCTAAGCCGTCATCGCCGCGCTCAAGATCATGTTCGCCACCCCGGCTGTAAACCACGAAAAAATCGCTTTCCTGATTGATTTTGTAGCGACAGCGCATCTGAAAACCAAAACTTTTGACGGCAAAATCGCTGACTGAGTCCATCGGGCTAGCACTTAGCCGCTCGTTCGCTTGTAAGCGATAAGCCGTTGCATGATTGCCGCGCACGGCGAGTAGCTGGGTTTTCACGCGCAGCTCGTGCTGGCTGCCGTGAAACCATTCCAGCTGGAGTTTCATTGCGACGAGCGCGCGCAAGAAAAACTGAGCTTTAGCCCAGCATGGAGTGACGATTGCATATCAACAGGCGAATCAAAAGTTGGCGCGCAAGCTTAGCCATCCAAAACGGCTAAGGCTCATGCCAAGCAGTCATACTGCTTGCGGCGTTTTCGTTCCACTCAAACCAAGTCAAATCAAATGAGGGCAAATCTAGCCGCGAAGTCGCTGGATCAATCGGGCTAAACCGTTGGCTCGAAACATTAGGAAAAGGCCAAGCGCGGCTTGCAAGAATGTGGCACACATGGCCGCCTTTTGTTCAATGGCAAATACGAAGACCGCCGAATCAGCCGAGCTTCGATTATTAAAAAGCACTAGCCAATAGCCACAGTCAATAAGGCTAGAACAAACCAGCCATAGCCCGAGCACCGAAAATAATGCTTGCTCCAGATGCACAACGCCGGTCAGATCCAGCGCGCGCTCGTGCGAGCCGCCAAAGAAAAGCCGTTTGGCGATGCTCAAATTAAAAAACCACATAAATGCTGCAGCGAGCAAAGGAATTGCTAAACCGGCAATTGTCCAGCCATTAACAACCAATCCCAGATTGGGGGAAAACATCGAAGTCGCTATTGTTAGTGTTGATATCACCAAATAGATGGAAAATAGCCGGACAACGACGCCTATTAAGTACGCTTGCGACATCGCTAGTTCCTATTCGGCGTGATCTAGCGTTAATTCTTCGATGGCCACACCGCCACGGACGACTTTGGCGTTTAGGCCACGCTCGGTCAGCAGAAAAGTTGCCGACGCGCTGCGTCTGCCAGTGTCGCAATACACGACGTAGTCGCCGTTTGAGTCGAGCGTCTTTGCGCCTTCGCGAACTTGCGCCAGCGGTAAATTGATAGCACCCGGCAAGTGTCCGTGCGCAAATTCTTCCGCCAAGCGCACGTCGATCAACTGCTGCTTGGCACTGCGATCCGCAAGCGATATTTCCTGTAGAAGCGGTGCGCGCAATAGCCGCAAAAATGCGGTGCTAGAAAGACGCATTAGGGTGCAGCGCGTTAACGCGCGCACGCTGGCATTGCGCGGCGCCCCAGAAACCAAAGCTTCTTCGCCAAACGCTTTACCAACACCCAATTGGGCAAGTTCTTCCTCGCTGGTGCCGTCGCGATCACGCAATACGACTTGCACACGGCCTTCGGTGACCACGTAATAATAATCCCCCGGCGTGCCCTGTTGAATGATGGTTTGGCCGGGGTCGAAGCTGACCGCTTCCATGCTGGCAAAAATCTGCGCAATATTTCCCGGCGGCACGCGTAAAAATGCTTTGCTTTGCAGCAAGGATGCCATCCAATCATTGTTGTCATCGGCATCGTGCATGCCGTCATCAGTGAGCGCCGCGACATCATTTCGGGCGCTTGCCCCGCCGGTTTGTGACCAAGTCAGCAGCAGATCCAGCAAATCTCGGTCAACAAAAAGAATTTGTGACGGCTTTAAACACAGCGCAGTTGCCGTGCGTTTTGACCCCGGTGCAAGCGGATGGCGCGCATTTTCGCCAGTGGCACGCAATATCATATTGCTGCTTTCGCCTTGCAATTCGATCTCGCCACTAACCAGATAGGCCTGATTGCGCACCAGCTCACCGCGTGAAAACGCGACTTGACCGGCTCGATAACTCAAAACGCTGCTTTGTTTCGCGAGTGTGCCCTGATCGCCGTGTAGCAAGGAATGCAGTGGCACCAGACGGGAGAAAAGTTCGGCATTGACCATGGTTTAAGGAAGTTCGCGAAAGTTCATGCGGCGAAGGATACTCCGGCTGGCGTGCAAAGTCGTTGGCATCGTGATTGTCAATGCGTTATTACCCCGATGAAGCACCAACGAGTCATCCGCGTAGGGACAAATTGCAGCGAAAAAGATACAAAAAAATTGTCCTAAAAAACTCAGTTGACCGCGCTGTGGCGCTCGGAAAGTTATGCTGAGTATGATTTGCTGGACTTTTTCGAACGTCACCGAATGGGTGAGCGCGCTACGCACCCGATTGCACCTTTTTCGACTCACCCGGCTTCGTTGTTTCCGCCTTGCAGAGAATGACTATGCCGCGTCGTCACGCCCATATCTGACACTAGAGATCCGGACAAGCCGAAAAAAGCACACTCGGGCACGTCCAACTGAGTTTTATAGGATTATGTCCAATTCTGCTGCACCAGAGCGCGCGCTCGAACTACACTTAAGCTTTCCCGGTGATTTATGTTGTCTAGGCAGCGCAAATTGCGAAACTGAAACGAAATTTCTTAAAAAGAGCACGCTCATGGCCGCAGCCGCATCGTTGTATTTGCATGAATTCACCCAGGATTTGGAATGGGTGAACTCTGCACCCATTTCTTTGAGCGATTTGCGTGGGCGCGTAACCCTGCTGTATTTCTGGACGGGTAGTTCAATCCACTGCCAACAAGCGTTGGCGGAAATTAAAGCGCTAGAAGGTAAGTTCATAGAAGGTCTGTGTGTGATTGGCGTGCATACGCCCAAACACAGCTTTGAAACGAGTTCAGCGGTGGTATTAAAAACCATCAACCGATGGTTTATCCGCCACCCTGTCATTAATGATTCGCAGTGGCGCTTATGGCGTCAATTCGCCATTCCCGCTTGGCCGACCGCTTTATTATTAGACGCTGAGGGCAAAGTTTCTGGCATGTTTGTCGGCGAAGGGCAAAAAGCAGCGCTTGAGGCGAAGATTGGTGAGCTAATCCGTGAAGCGGCGGGCAAGGGCATCCGCTCAAGCGAACCCGCGCCGATTGTCAAGAAGCCCGAGCCCCGAACGTTTTTGCAGTTCCCAAGCAAACTTTGCGCCAGCGCTGAGCGCTTGTATATCGCTGATACTGGCCGCAATCGCGTGTTAGAAGCCACGTTTGATGGCCGTGTTACGCGCATATTTGGCTCCGGCAATGCCGGGTTTTGGGACGGTCCAGCGGCAGAAGCAGGCTTGCGCGAGCCGACCGGAATTTGCCTTGGCAAAGACATGCTATTTATTTGTGACACTGGCAACCATGCGATTCGGCGCGTGCGGTTTTTGGCGAATGACCAGCTCGATACGCTGGCCGGTAATGGCCGCCAGGGTAAATCTTCGCCAGAAGATGGTCCGTCCAGCACGTTGATGTTGGCCTCGCCCACGGACTGTGTGCTGCACCAGGAAAAGCTTTTTGTCAGCATGGCAGGCCGCCATCAAGTGTGGGCATTCGATTTGCTGCGTAACAATGCCTCGCTTGTCGCCGGAAGCGGCGAGGAAGGGGTTGCCGACGGCGCAATGATGGCGGCAAATTTTGCGCAGCCCGCCGCTTTGGCGCTAGGTAAGGAATTTTTATACGTGCTTGACGCCAGTTCATCCGCGTTGCGCCAAGTACGGCTGAATGATTTGGTCGCCACAACTCTTGTTGGCGAGGGACTTTATGATTGCGGCGATAGTGATGGCCCCGCAAGCTTGGCCAAGCTGCAGCACCCAAGTGCGGCTTGCTTTGATCATCAACGCAACGTGCTTTGGATCGCCGATAGCTACAACAATAAAATCAAGATTTACTCACCTAGCAAAAACGAAGTGAAGACGCTGAACGTCAACTACAAGCTGCAGCAGCCAGCGGGTCTAACTTTGGCCGACAACGCGCTGTGGATCGCCAATCAAAACGCACATGAATTGCTGAGGCTTGATTTGAAATCAGGGAAGCTCTCGCGGGTGCCTGTGGGCGAGGTTTAGCGCCGAATCGGCTTTGGGGGCGAGGTTTAGCGCCGAATCGGCTTTGGGGGCGTGCTTGGGCGCATGCAAAGCGCCCCTACAAACCCGCCCAAATCCCAGCGAAAAACGCGATTCCGAGCCACTGATTTGACTTAAAAGCCTGGAAATAAGCAGCTTTTTCGCGCTTCATGGCTAACTTGATCTGCAGCGCCGCGATCCCTGCGCAAATTCCCAACGCCGCGTAGTAGGGCCAATGCAGCTCGGCGCGCGGTCCAATGAGGGCGAAGCTTATCAGTGCGCTTGCGTGCAACACTGCCACTGCCACGATATCGAGCTCGCCAAATAAAATTGCGGTGGACTTTGAACCTGCCAAAATATCGTCATCGCGATCCACCATGGCATATAGCGTATCGTAGGCCAACGTCCATAGGCAGTTGCCGAAGAACAGCAGCCATGCGATCGCATCTGGTGTTTTATCAAGCGCGGTATAAGCCATGGGGATGCCCATGCTAAAAGCGACGCCCAAAACCACTTGCGGGTAGTAAGTGTGGCGTTTGCAGTACGGGTAGACAGTCGCAATCATTAGCGCTAGCACAGAAAGCCAAACCGTGGTTGAGTTCGTCCCCAAAACGAGCGCAAATGCAGCCAACATCAGCGCCGCAAATAGGATTAATGCGGTGCGACCACTTAATGCGCCGGTAACGAGCACGCGGTTTTGCGTGCGTTCCACACTGCGATCCAGCCAGCGATCCGCGTAGTCGTTGATCACGCAACCCGCAGAGCGCGTCAGCACGACGCCAAGCACAAAAATAATGCTCGTTGTCAGCGGCGGTATGCCACCTGCGGCAAGCCAAAGTGCTGCAAGCGTGGGCATTAGCAGTAACAAAATGCCGATCGGGCGATCTAAACGCATCAGCTTAAATGCGCTGACAAGTTTGCTTTGATGAAGCTGATTCGTCAAAACGCCAGTTTCCCCACTGTGTGGCGACGGCGTTTTTGTGGCTGCATTTAAATCGACTACTCGCCCGTCGATGAGCTGATAATTTGGCCGCGCGCCGGAAGTCTGTCCAGGATTGGGCTTAGTTTTATCCATCGTATTTATGCTCCTTCGTCAACCGCGCGCAGTGACGAACGCTTGGTCGCCCACCTGCTGCCATTGGCGCGCTTGTTCACGAAAGGACATTGCCGAGTCAAACACACGCCGGGCAAATTGATCGCGCTCGGCTAAATCACTACGCACTGCTTCGCTAGCGCGCGAAAGAGCGGTGATTACATCGGTTGGCAGGCGCAATACATTAATTTTATGCACGCTAACCAGCGTGAGTAGTGCCTGCTGATTGCGCGCCGTCATTAACGCGGTTTCCTCGGTATGGCTGGCTAAACAGGCGCTTTCAATAGCGGTTTGCAAATCCTCCGGAAGCGCGTTGAGTGCCTCCAAATTGACCATGCATTCCAGCGTCGCGCCCGGTTCTTGCCAACCCGGGTAATAGTAGTTGCGCGCGGCGCGATGCAGGCCGAGCGACAAATCGTTCCAAGGGCCCATCCATTCGGCGGCATCGATACCGCCGGTTTCAAGCGCGTTGACCAATGCTGCGCCATCCAGTGCCACAACTTCACCGCCGATGCGCCGCCAGACTTCGGCTGCAAGTCCGGTAACGCGCAATTTCAAGCCCTTTACACCGCGTAAGGATTTGAGTTCGCGCGCAAACCATCCAGCCATTTGCGCGCCGGTATTGCCAACAGGGAAGGGCGCTAGGCCGAATTTCGCATATAGCTCACGCCACAGCGCCCAGCCTTCGCCAGCCAGTAGCCAACTGGTTGACTCACCTGCTGTCATGCCAAACGGCAGGCTGGAAAAAAATGTAGTCGCTAGGCTTTTCCCGGCCCAAAATTGCGAGCTGGAGTGCGCCATTTCATAGCGCCCAGAGGCGACCTCATCAAAAACACCGAATGCGTCTTGCGATGATTCAGCGGCATGCAGCGAAACTTTCAGGCGCCCAGTACAGCTGTGATTGATGCGCTTTGCCAAGCGCTCGGCCGCTTCAAATAGGCCAGGCATATCTTTTTGCCAACTTGTGCGCATGCGCCATTGGATCGCGGTGCTTTTTTCTTCAGCTTTGGGCGTGCAGGCTGCAATTGAAACTGCCGCACCGCCCGCCAGTGCCAGCATGGGCACATGATCACTTAGAAACTGTCGACGATTAATGGGGGACATAAAATTCCGGGTTGCTAAATATTCGGCGGAATGCGTCGCAAAAATTGCTGCATTCCGGCGATTTGGCCTCAAGTTTAGGGGTTTCATTTGTAATTAGGACAACCCGCGTTCAGCGTGCCGGCCTAGAATTGTTGGGAGTAAGTGCTGCTTTGGCGGCGTCATCAAATAAGTGTAGCGTTTTGTGTTTTTTAGGAGCCAGTCATGCGTAGCAAAGTTGGGCATTACGATATTGTTGAAGAGCTTGGTCGGGGCGGCATGGGCGTCGTTTACAAAGGCTTTGAGGCCAATTTAAGCCGCCACGTCGCCATTAAATTGATGAGTGAAGCGCTGGCGCATGATCCGCAGGTGGTTGAGCGTTTTTTGCGTGAAGCGCGCAGCATGGCACAGCTGAACGACCCGCACATCATTCAGATTTATATGATTGGTGATGATCAAGGCCAGCCCTTTTTCGCGATGGAGTTTGTCGAGGGCGAATCTTTGAGTCAAATGCTGCGCCGGGAAGGCAAGCTTGAATCCAAACACGCCGCCGGAATTATTGCGCAAGCCGCCCAAGGCTTAAGCGTTGCGCATGATCGTGGCGTGGTGCATCGTGATATTAAACCCGCAAATTTGATGATTACGCCGCGCGGCTTGGTCAAAGTTGCAGACTTTGGTATTGCGTTAGCCAACTCAGATTTCGAAAAGAAACTGACTGGTACCGGTGAATTTGTCGGTACGCCCGGTTATTTGTCACCGGAAGTTTGCTTAGGTAAGCAAGTCGACCAGCGCAGCGATGTGTTCGCGCTGGGTATCGTGTTGTTTGAAATGTTGGCTGGGCGCATGCCCTTTACCGACCAATCGCCATTGGGATTGATGTTAGAAGTGGTTCAGGCCGATATTCCTGACGTGCGCTCACTGGGTGCCGATGTTGGTCAACCATTGGTTACAGTGCTGAATAAAATGTTGGCGAAAGATCCGGCTCAGCGCTACCAAAGCTGCCACGATTTATTGACTGACTTGGCCAAAACTGGCGCTATTGCAGGGACGGTCAATGTGGCATCGCCAGCACCGGGAGTCACCTCGGCTTCAACGCTGCCACAGGGCGCACGCCAGCCGTCACCGATTACTTCACCACGCGCACCCTTGCCAAACCATGCGCCACAGCCCATGCCGAGCGCGCCATCTGCTTTTGCACCGGCACCTGCTTTTGCACCGGCACCTGCTTACTCGCCAGCGCCTGCGTATGCAGCCACGGCACCCGTCAAAGCAAAAAGCAACGCGCCAATTTGGGCTATTGCCGCCAGCTTGCTGATCGCCACTGGCGTCGGCGGCTACACCCTGCGCGACAAGCTTTTTGGGGATAAAGTGGGTGTAGAAACGGTAGCGGTTGATGCGGCTGTCGGCGACAAAAGCAACGACAGCAAGATCGTAGCAACGGCATCAAACCCACTTGATAGACAAACTGGCGATGCCAACACCGGCGTCGGCAAGACCGGTGCAAGCGATATCGCGAGCACAGGTGACGCTGCCAACCCGGACGTGACCAGTGCAGGCGAAAACACACAAGGCTTGGGCGCAAGCTCGACTGCCAACGTGCCGGACGCTACGACCCGCAGTGACGATGTGGCAAAAGTGAATCCCGATCAAGCCGCTGAACTTGCGGATGCGAACGCCGAACTGGCGCGTGTCAAAGCAGAAAACGCGCGGCTCGCAGCGGCGGGCGCAGAGCCACCTAGCGTGGAGGTGGACACTTCACCGCGTGCACCGCTGGCCGGGCTGCGTTCGCGCATTGAAGCAGTCAATGAAAAGCGCGATTTGAACCCGCGTATAGCGTCCAATACACCTAGCCCCAACACTTCGAACCCACCCGTGGCGAATGCACCGATGGTGCCCCGTGTCGTCGTCATCGCCATCGGTGAATCTGGGCCAGCAAGTGCAGCAGAAAGTATGATCGAAGACGCGCTGCGCGATGGCGGTTATACCGTGGTCGATGAAGACGCATTCCCGGCGTTAGCCGCGCTGCGTGGCCGTGGCACGATGCCATTGATTCTTGCCGCGGCTAAACGCGCTGGAATTAGCGCTGCGGTTATTGTGCGGGTTCAAAAAACTGGCTCGCAAGAACTTGAGTTTTACGGTCAGCGCGACATTCGCACACTTGCAACCTTGGAAGTGAAGGCGTTCTCGGTATCAACCGGCGCCTCGATCAATAATTTTCGTGAAGACATTGGCTATACGGGCTTAAATGCGGCCGACAACGGTCGGATCGCCGTGGAGGAGCATTTAGGTCAGTTAATCGCCAAACTCAGCGCACATCGCGGACGCGGATAGTTCGTTTGATAAAAGAAAAAGGCGCGGCGTCGGGGCGCATTAACGATTTGAATCACCCTGAATCACCCT
>Ga0105047_10013756_pt1 | contig 12891 bp, 9 predicted proteins | sample MAT04_FD_78384 | JGI IMG/M metagenome (GOLD analysis project Ga0105047, IMG submission 78384) | Freshwater microbial communities from Lake Fryxell liftoff mats and glacier meltwater in Antarctica - MAT-04 (megahit assembly) | ecosystem: Environmental > Aquatic > Freshwater > Ice > Liftoff... | reverse complement strand
TACGGGGCCCAACCCTCCGAAACCCGCGGTGCGTGTTCTCCTTCTCCCCCCGGGAGAAGGCCGGGATGAGGGCCGCTCGCGGTCTTCCTCGCTGGACGGTTCAGGGTCCCAATGCGTGTCCATTGCTTCGAAAACGCGGCTTTCCTTGAACCACGATCTGACGTGTCGCCTGCCAGCCTGCGACACAGCAGCTTGGACAAACTGCCCTCACCTGCTGGTGCTTAATCCACGACCAACTGGACACAGGTGTCGCCTCGCAGTGCCTTGGAATACGGGCAGGTCTGATGGGCTTCCTCCATGATCTGCTGGGCCTTTTCGCGGTCAACCCCCGGCAGGTGTCCACGCAGTTCCACCGCAAGACGATACCCACCCTGGTCCTCCTCGATCAGGCTCACCAAAGCCTCGACCTTGGAGCCCTCCACCGGAGCACCCGCCTTCTTCGCGGCGTTTTTCAGGGCGCCGTGGTAGCAGGAAGCATAGGCACCTGCGAACAGTTGCTCGGGATTGGGTCCGCGCTTCTCCAACCCGGCCTCGAGGGGGTTGCCCAACGTGACGTTCAGCAAGCCGTCCCGGGCCTCCAAGCTGCCGGAGCGCCCACCCCGACAGACCACCTGGGATGTAAAAAGGGTCTTCATCGACCCGTGAGACTATGGCCTCCTTCGCCGCCCTCCAATGGGGTCTAATCCTACCGCCTCAGCCTACGAGCACCCGAGGCTCTCGCCGCAGTTCAGGCACTTGTAGCAGGCGCCGTTGCGCACCGCGATGTGGCCGCAGTTCGGGCAGGACGGGGCGTCGCCCTGATTCTGGAACGTCCTCGTGAACAATGCGGCCCCGTGCCGAACCGCGGCCGACCCCTTGATCACCGAAGCGGCCGCGATGGGCTTCACGTCCAGCACCGCGGTGTCCGGCGACCGTTGAAGGTCAGTGACCGGACGGTTCAGTTTTTTTTTAAGTTCGTCATCCAGCCCGGGCATCTCCAATTCGGGCTGGTTCACGCTGGAGGGTGCGGTCGCCTCGCGGAATCCGGGGACAAACTGGATCGCCATCCAGCGGAACACGTAATCAATGATGGACGACGCCTGCCGGATGTCCGGGTTGCGGGTGAATCCACTGGGCTCGAAGCGCTGGTGGGCGAATTTCCGGACCAGCGTCTCCAAGGGAACGCCGTATTGGAGGGTCATCGAGGTCAGCGCGCCGATGGTGTCCATCAAGCCGCCGATCGTGCTGCCTTCCTTCGCCATCGTGACGAAGAGCTCGCCCGGTTGGCCGTTGTCGTAGAGACCCACGGTCAGGTAACCCTCGTGATCCGCGATGCTGAACTTGTGGGTCACCGCCTGGCGCGTCTCGGGGAGGCGGCGACGGATCGGCTTCACCGACTCGTTCTTGAGGTGGGCCAAATCGGCTTCGAGTTCCTTGACCCGAGCGGTGAACTCGTCGACCGACGGCTCCACCACCACCTCCCGGGCGACGCCTTCGTTGGTCTTCTTGGTGTTCAGCGGCTGGGAACGCTTGGAGCCGTCGCGGTAAATCGCCACGCACTTGAGCCCCATGCGCCAGGCTTCCAGGTACGCGTCCCGGATGTCGCCGATGCTCGCCTCGTTGGGCAGGTTGACCGTCTTGGAAATCGCCCCGGAAATGAATGGCTGGGCTGCCGCCATCATCTTGAGATGCGCCTTGTAGTGGATGCTTCGCGTGCCGCGGAACGGCTTGAAGGCGCAGTCGAACACCGGCAGATGCGCCGCCTTGAGCGGCGTCCGCATCACTGTGCCGTCATCCAGCGTCGCGTCCTCGATCGTGTCGTGCTTCTCCACGTACGCCACGATCGCTTCACACTCGGACGGGGTATAACCGAGGCGACGCAGGGCCTCGGGCACGGTCCGGTTCACGATCTTCAGCGTGCCGCCGCCGGCCAGAACCTTGTACTTGATCAGCGCAATGTCGGGTTCCACCCCGGTCGTGTCGCAGTCCATCAGGAACGCAATCGTCCCCGTAGGCGCGAGCACCGTCACTTGAGCATTGCGGTAGCCGACTTCCTCGCCCCGGTGCAACGCCCGGTCCCAGCAGCGACGTGCCTCGTCCTTCAGATAGTTGAATTCGGTGCTCGGATGAATCTCCTCCACGGCCGACCGATGCTGTCGGATCACTTCCAGCATCGACTCGACGTTGTCCTTCGCCTTGGGCTTCGACACCCCCGCGCAGCGGGCGTCGCGATAGCCCGAGAAAGGCCCCATGATCGAGGAAACATCGGCGCTCTGCTCATAGGCATGTCCGGTCATGATCGAAGTGATCGCTCCCGCCAGAGCCCGGCCTTCGTCGGAATCGTAAGGCAACCCGTAGCTCATGATCAGCGAACCAAGGTTCGCGTATCCCAGACCCAGCGTGCGGTAGATGTGGGAATTCTCGGCGATCGGACCGGTCGGATAGCTTGCGTTGTCGACGACGATTTCCTGGGCGGTGATGTAGATGCGGACCGCTGCCTTGAAACGTTCCACGTCGAAGATGCCGTCCTCGCGCTTGAACTTCATCAGGTTCAGCGAGGCCAGGTTGCACGCCGTGTTGTTGAGGAAGACGTACTCGCTGCAGGGGTTGGTCGAGTGGATCGGCTCCGTCCCCCTGCAGGTGTGCCACTTCTGGATGGCTCCGTCGTATTGCAAGCCCGGATCACCACAAATCCAGGTTCCTTCGGAGATCAAGTCCAGCAACTGGGAGGCGTCCTTCTTTTCCAGCGACTTCCCGGTCGTCACCGAACGGGTCCACCATTCCTTGCCGTCCCGGGCCGCCGTCATGAACTCGTCGCTCACCCGGACCGAGAGATTCTCGTTCTGGTACATCACCGAGCCGTAGGCGTCACCGTTAAAGGAACCATCATAGCCCTGTTCGATCAGCGCCCACGCCTTCTTCTCTTCCCGCATCTTCGCGGTGATGAAGTCCTCGATGTCACCATGCCAATCCCGCAGCGTGTTCATCTTCGCAGCCCGCCGCGTCTTGCCCCCGGACTTCACCACGTTCGCCACCTGGTCGTAGACCTTCAGGAAGCTCATCGGCCCGCTCGGCCGGCCACCCCCGGACAGCATTTCCTTGGAGCTGCGAATCGGAGTCAGGTCCGTGCCAGTGCCGGAACCAAACTTGAAGAGCATCGCCTCGCTGTAGGCCAAATGCATGATGCTCTCCATGTTGTCGTCCACCGACTGGATGAAGCAGGCCGACGATTGAGGGTACTCATACTGGGTCGAGGCCCGCTCGGCGCGGTTAAGCTTGTGGTTGAAGTACCAGTTGCCGCGATCACTCGTGTTCCCGATGCCGTACTCGTGATGCAGTCCGACGTTGAACCAGACCGGCGAATTGAAGGCGCCGTATTGATTCACGCACAGCCAGGTCAATTCCTGGTAGAACACTTCCCCGTCTTCCTTCGAAAAATACCCGTCCTTCACCCCCCAGTCGGCGATGGTCCGCGTCACCCGGTGGACCAACTGCCGCACCGACTGCTCACGCTCCGCCTTGGCCGGATCGCCATAAAAATACTTCGAACACACCACTTTGGTCGCCAACTGGGACCAGGACTTGGGCACTTCGACACCTTCCTGCCGAAAAAACGCCTTGCCGGAGTCGTCCGTGATCTCCGCGGTCCGCCGCTCCCATTCGATCTGGTCGAACGGCGAGACCTTGGCCGAACTAAAGACCCGCGCCATCGGAAGTTTCCGGCGTTCTTGATTCTTCTTGCCGGACCCTCTCGCCCCACCGTTCGAGGCACCCTCACCTGCTGATGAACGCCCCTGGGTGCGAGTTCGCTTGGCTTTCGAAGACGACAAAGGCGCGGAGGCGTCGATCATGGAACAATCGGAGTTGAATCTTCCTGCTTGGCGGACGGTTCCCCATCTAGGGAATTCTGTCATCTGAAGCTCCTGCGTACGTCAAGGTTTCCGGGTAAACTTTCCTACTCCGATTCACCCTGAAAACCCCTCCGGTTGGGGAGCAGCGAAAAAGATGACACAACAGGTTGTGGCGGCAAGAATTTTCCCGGGGTTTTTTCGGTTCATCTAGCCGAGCTTCCGCAAGTCCCCGGGACCAACCGTTTTACCCGCTTATCCATGCTTCTCAAGTCCGTCTTGCTGAGGGTTCCTCACCACGTTATTGGCCTCGCGGTTTTTCGGGTATCCCGGTTCCATAGCCAAGCGCTCTGGACCGCTTTCAAGTATTCCCTTCTTCCCCCTCCCCGTGGATCTCCTGATCACAGCCCCCACCGACGAACCCTTTGTCCACCAAGAGGTTCTCAGAAGTGCTCCGGGCGTGAACCTGCAGATCCTCGCCTCCGGCGTCCTGGCTGCGGCGTCCCTCCCCCTTCCCGAAAACCCTTGCCCGATCATCTTCGCCCGCCAACTCCTGCCCAACACCACACACGCCACCGCCGCCTCCATCCGGGCCTGGGCCGAACTGCTTCTCCAGGCCTCCGATTCCGTCCTATCCGGGGATCCCCCCTGGAGACTTCACGTCTGGCCGCGCTACGGCGAGGCCCATGCCGGGCAACATCGCTGTGAACTGATCCTGGACACCCTCCGCGACTTGCTTGGACGTCACCACCGCCAGCGGCGCCGACGTCTCGAGACCGCCGACACACCCTTCAGCCCGGACCATGCCCTGATTCAATTGATGCTCACCGCGCCCGATGAGGGATTTCTCTCGCTCGCCCCAGCCCCGCTTCCCTTCCAACGACGCCACCTCCTCTCCGCTTTCCTCGCCGGGGAGGTCCCCGTGGCCGTCGACAAGGCTGCCCCTTCCCGGGCCTTTGCCAAACTGCTCGAAGCCGAAAAGCGGTTGGGCCTCGCCATCCAGTCCGGTGAAACCTGCGTCGACCTCGGTGCCTCGCCCGGCAGTTGGTCGTATGTCGCGGTGCGCCGGGGCGCCTCGGTTCAGTCGGTCGACCGCTCGCCCCTCCGGACGGACCTCATGAACCATCCGCGCCTGAGGTTTCAGGCGGGCGACGCCTTCGCCTTCCGACCGGCCGCCCCGGTGGATTGGCTGATCTGCGACGTGATCGCCGCTCCCGAACGCTCCATAGAACTGCTTCGGCGGTGGCTGAGTGAGGGCTGGTGTCGCAACTTCGTGGTGACCGTGAAGTTCAAGGGCTCCGCCGAGTATCCCCTACTGGACCCGCTGAAGGCTGAACTGCCGGCTCGTTGCTCGGATTTCCGCCTCACCCGCCTCTGTGCCAATCACAACGAGGTCTGTGTGGCGGGGATTGCCGCACCGCCCTCTCCCAAGGCAGGCTGAGGGCATGTTCCCCGGTTCTGGTTCCGGCCGTATTGTCGGCCTCCTTTTCCTTGCGATCGGCTTGCTTGCCTCCGGCCCGTCCAGCGTCTCGGCGCCCGCCGCTCCCACTCCCACTCCCAACATCGTTTTGATTCTCGCCGACGACCTCGGATGGGGAGACCTCGGCTGCTACAATCCCGATTCCAGAATCCCCACCCCGCATCTGGACCGGCTCGCCTCGGAAGGCCTCCGCTTCCGAGATGCCCACTCGCCCTCCGCGGTGTGTACCCCGACCCGTTACGGAGTGCTGACTGGCCGGTACGCGTGGCGTTCGCGTCTCAAGCAGGGCGTGCTCTGGGGCTATTCGCCGCCCCTCATCGAAAGCGGCCGAACCACCGTTGCTTCGTTCCTTCGCTCCCACGGGTATCGGACGGCGTGCATCGGGAAATGGCATCTGGGTCTCACCTTCACCACCCGCCAGCCGGCGGCCTTCGGAGACGCCCTCGAACCCGCCGCCGACACCGCGCTGATCGATTGGAGTCAACCGCTGCTCGAAGGCCCCTTGACCACCGGTTTCGACACCTTTTTCGGAATTCCCGCCTCCCTGGACATGGTCCCGTACTTCTTCATGGACAACGACCGGGTCCAGGCGCCCCCGACGGCTCAACTCACCGGCGACAAGAGTCAGCGTCAAGGGGGCGCCCCGGCACCACCAGCGACACGCTCATCGGACTTCAAGACGTGTTCGCGACCGTGGCCGACATCCTCCGTCATCCGCTCCCGCCCGGAACCGCTGAGGACAGCGTGAGCTTCCTCCCAGCCCTTCGCGGCACCAAAACCTCCCGCCGCCCGCCGCTCGTGCTGCACTCAATACGCGGCACGTTCGCGGTGCGGGACGGACCCTGGAAATGGATCACCGGGCCCGATTCGGGTGGCTGGACCGCCGGAAAGTTCGACGCGCCATCTCAACTCTTCCACCTGGGACGCGATCCTGGCGAGACCCACAACCTCGCCAGTACCCGACCTTCAAAGGTCCGATCGCTTCAAACCCAACTCGACCTGATTCGAAACACCCCATGAACAGCCACCCACCGAACCCAGGTACGCCACTGCATCCGGTGCCGGGAGTCTTGCGACAAATCGCGGCCATGCTTGTCGTCGCCCTTCTCGTCGCGGCAGGGCACGCCAACGCCGCATCCCGTCCCACCCCCAACATCATTGTCATTCTCACGGATGATCAGGGTTTCGGTGAAATGAGCTGCCACGGAAATCCTATTCTGCAAACGCCGGCCTTGGATCGTCTCCACCGCGAGAGCGCGCGCTTCATCGACTTCACCGCAAGCCCCACCTGTGCGCCCACCCGCGCTGCGCTGATGACCGGACGCCACGAGTTCCGGTCAGGCATCACCCACACCATCTTCGAACGCGAACGCCTCGACCCGAAGGCCACTACCCTGCCCGAGGTCCTCCGCACCGCCGGCTACACCACCGGCATCTTCGGAAAGTGGCACCTGGGTGACGAACCCGACCATCGCCCCGACCGGCGTGGCTTCGACGAAACCTTCATCCACGGCGGCGGTGGCATCGGTCAAACCTACGCCGGCAGTTGCGGCGACGCCCCTGACAACGGCTACTTCGATCCTGCCATCCTCCACAACGGCCGTTTCGTGAAGACCCAGGGCTACTGCACCGACGTCTTCTTCGCCCACGCTCTTTCCTGGATCGATACCCAGAGACAGCAAAGCCGCCCGTTCCTCGCCTGGATCTCGCCCAACGCCCCGCATGATCCGTTCATCAGCCCCGGCCCCCAGTATGAACAACCCTTCGCTGGCAAGGAACTCACGGTCTCCCACGTCGCCTACTACAGCATGATTCGAAACATCGACGACAACATCGGCCGCCTGCTCGATCGGCTCGCCCAGTGGTCGATCGAGCGCGAAACCCTGGTCGTGTTCATGACCGACAACGGCCATTCCGTCCCCGGCCTCTACAACGCCGGCATGCGCGCGGCCAAAGGCACCCCGTACCAGGGCGGCATCAGGGTTCCCTCTTTCTGGCGGTGGCCCGGCCAATTCACACCCGGCGATCGCCCCCAAATGGCCGCGCACCTTGACGTTTTGCCCACGCTCGCCGAAATCGCCCACGCCCACGTTCCAAGAAAGGTCCGCCAAAGGTGGGAAGGCCAAAGCCTCGTTCCCGCCCTTCGCGATTCCGGAGTCCGATGGCCGGAGCGAACGCTGTTCACTCACCTTGGTCGCTGGCCCAGCGGCAAGGCGGACGAAGCCATGCACCGCGCCTGCGCCATCCGCACCGGGCACTTGAAACTCGTCAACCATTCGGAACTCTACGACCTCGCCCGGGATCCCGCCGAAGCCACCAACATCGCCGCGCAACACCCCAAAGTCGTCGCCCGCATGCAGCGACGCTTCGATGACTGGTGGGACGAGGTGCTTCCCGCGGCCCTCCAAAGCGACATGACCCGTGGCCCGGAGATCAACCCGTTCAAAGAGCTCTATTGGGAACAATTCGGCGGCGGCCCCGACGACACACTTCGTCAACGCATGGACCCGGCCGGAAAATTCACACCCCCGCCCGCGCGACGCTAAACACTCTCCCCATGAGACCTCTTCTCCTCTCCCTCCTCCTCAGCCTCGTTTCATTCTGCACCCTCGCCGCGCACGGCGCCTCCCGCCCCCCGAACATCGTCTTCATCCTCACCGACGACCTCGGCATCTTCGATCTCCGGTGTTACGGGCGAAGCGACCACCGCACACCGCACCTCGACCAACTCGCGGCTGAGGGCACTCGCTTCACCGCCGCCTATTGCGCCCAACCCATCTGCTCCCCGTCTCGTGCCGCGATCATCTCCGGCGAAGCACCCGCCCGCCTCCATCTCACCACCTACCTGCCAGGGCGCGCCGACGCTCCCTCCCAACGGGTTCTTCACCCCAGAATCCCTCACCAACTCGCGCTAGAACACCGCACGTTGGCCGAATGCTTGCGCGATGCGGGATATGCCACCGCGTGCATCGGCAAATGGCACCTCGGGGGCGCCGGGTTCGGTCCAGGCGCCCAGGGTTTCAACACCGTTCATGCCGGTCGGGCCAACACACCAGCCACCTCGGAGGAGGGCAGCAAGGGCGAGTTCGACCTGACCCAACAGGCGGAAGCGTTCATCGAAACCCATCGAGACCATCCGTTCTTTCTCTACCTCGCCCACAACTCTCCGCACATCCCGTACTCCACCCGCCCCGATCACGCCGCGGCACACTCGAAAGCCTTCGACCCCGCCTACGCCGCGGTCATCGAATCCCTGGATGCCTCCGTCGGAAAATTGCTCGCTTGCCTCAGAAGTCTCGGTCTACACGACAACACCCTGGTCATCTTCACCTCCGACAACGGAGGACTTCACGTTCCCGAGCTTCAGCACGCCCGTGTCACCCACAACGGTCCTTTCCGCGCCGGAAAAGGGTTCCTTTACGAAGGCGGTCTCAGCATTCCCCTCATCGTCCGCTGGCCCGGACACGTTCCTGCCGGTCGGGTTGTCCATACGCCCGTGATCAACACCGACTGGATGCCAACCCTGCTCGACTGCGCCCAGGTTCCCACGACAGCAAAGCCTCCCACCGACGGCGTCAGCCTGGCCCGACTGCTCGTCGACTCGGGTTCCTTACCCAGACGTCCGCTGTTCTGGCACTTCCCCCACTACACCAACCAAGGCGGTCGCCCCGGCGGCGCTGTCCGCGATGGCCGCTGGAAACTCATCGAGTTCTACGACACCGGCACTTCCGAGTTGTATGATCTCGAAACCGACTCGGGCGAAAAAAACTCCGTCGTCGATCGATTCCCACGCCGCGTCCGAAGCCTCGCCAAAACCCTCGCCAAGTGGCGCTCCTCGGTATCCGCCCAAACCAACACCTCTAACCCAAACCTCGACGAAGCTCAGTTTCAGGCACTCTATGTCGACTTCGATCCCTCCCGATTCCGCCCACAGAACGCCACCCCCGCCGACTGGACCCGCGTTGCTGCGTGGCGCGACGGCATGGACGCCGCCGTCGCCCGACCCCGCTGAACGGCGGTCACGCCCCACAGAACGCTTGGCATAAACCGCAGGTCCGTAGCGACGTCCCCGCTCTGCCCGGTTCATGGCACGTGAGCAGGTCGATTTGGAACAGGGTGCTCTCCATGAACCGCCCCCAACTCAACCCTCCGGCCCCCGCGGTGCGCATTCTCCTTCTCCCCGCGGGAGAAGGCCGGGATGAGGGCCGCTTGCGGTCTTCCTCGCTGATCGGTTCATGGTCCCAATGCGTGTCCATTCTTTGGAAAACTTGCCTTCCCATGAACCGGCGAATGGTCCCCTTCACCAGCCCCGGCAGGGGCGTCCAGACCGTAGCCCATGGCGTGAGCCGTGGGGCCTCCGTCCCGAATGAAATTCGAGCCCCGGAGGGGCGATCAGAAGCCCGGGTCCAGGACCGAACCTCGTGCGTTTCCCTCAAACCAACCTCAACCAGGCCGGTTCTGTCGCCCCTCCGGGGCTCGGAAAACCTTTCAACGCTTCACCCATGGCTCACGCCATGGGCTAGTGCTCTTTGGGCCCTCCGGGCCTCCATGAACCCCGCCCCCGTAGCGGCGGGCGATCCGCTTCCGAAGGCCAACGGCCTTCTCCAAACAAAACACGATCTTCTCGCCCAAAGGGCACATGCTGGCGTCCATCGACGCGAAGGGAGTCGAAGGGAGTCGTTCATCTTTGGAATCCCATCAGCGGAGAGAAGACCGCCACGCTCCAGGCCCATGCGACCGTTGTTTCGGCCTAGCGTTCAGCCCCGACGGCCGCCGGCTCGCAACTGCCGGATGAGATCGCCAAATCAACCTCTGGGATTCAACAGACTGGAAACAGATGGCCTCGTTCCAACGAGCCCCCGAGTGATGGCGCCACCCCGCCCAAGCGCAATCTGACCTTGCCCCTTGCCATCTGCAGGACCGCCCCGCAAAACCTCCCGCGTGAGCGGCCCCACGACAGCCAACGACGCTTCCCCCACCGCCCCAGCACCACCGTCACCCACCGAATTCGCCACTCCGGAAGCCCGCGACGAACACTGGTTTCGCACCGTCTACCAGGGCAATCGCGTCCCGCAACTGACGCTGCGCGCCCTGCTCATGGGGGCCTTCCTCGGGTTCCTGATGGCGGCGTCGAATCTCTACACCACGCTCAAGCTCGGCTGGTCCTTCGGGGTGGTCGTGACCGCCGTGGTTCTCTCCTACGCGCTCTGGAATACCCTTCGAACCCTCTCCCGCGGACGGATCGGGCCGATGAGCATTCTCGAGAACAACTGCATGGCATCCTGTGCATCCGCCGCCGGTTACTCGACCGGCTCCACCGTCGGCGTCGCGTTCGGCGCGCTGCTGCTGGTCCAGGGACATCATCAGCCGTGGTATATCGTCGCCTCCTACGTGTGCTTCACTGCCGGCCTGGGCGTCTTCCTCGCCATTCCCATGAAGCGGCAGATGATCAACCATGAACAACTGCCCTTCCCCACCGGAACCGCCGCCGCCGAAACCCTGCGCAGTCTCTACACCGCCGGCTCCGACGCTGTCCGCAAAGCCCACGGACTGCTCCTCGCCTTGTTCACCTCCATCGGCATTGGATGGCTTCGAACCTACGGCACCCTCGTCGACGCGCTCGCCGCCACCGGTCGTGACGTGACCGTTCTCCAGCGCATCCACAAGTTTCTCAGCATCCCCGAGTCGATCCCCCTCACCGGTTTCCTGAATCCCCTCTCCCGCGGTCAGCTCGCCGGCCTTTCCTTCGAGCCCTCGGTTCTGCTGGTGGGCGCCGGCATGTTGATGGGCAGCCGCGTCACGCTCTCGATGCTCGCCGGTTCCACCTTGTTGTACTACGTCGTCGCTCCCGCCGTGGCCGCCTACGACGCCGCCCAGGTCAACGTTCCCGGCTACATCGCGAGTTTCACGTATCGCCCTGACGGCAGCTTTAATCCCGTCCGCTGGGGCTTGTGGGGTGGCACCTCCCTGATGGTGTTCGCCTCGCTCACCGTGCTCGCCCTCGAATGGCGAACCTTCGCCCGAGCCTTCACCCTGTTTCGCGGACGCCGAACCACGCCAACCGCCACCGACCGCGAACTGGCCGCCATTGAAGTGCCCGGCCGGTGGCTCGTGTACGGCTTCGTCCCGTTCGGCCTGGGAATGGTGGTGGTCCTGAAAACTGCCTTCGACGTCGCCCTCCCGCTTGGCATCCTGGCCGTGCTACTGACCGTCGTCGTGTCCCTCGTCTGCTGCCGCGCCACCGGCGAGACCGACACCACCCCGATCGGGCCGATGGGCAAGCTCACCCAGCTGGTGTACGGCATTCTCCCCGGTGCCGCTGGCAACACCGTGATCAACCTGATGACCGCCGGCGCCACCACCTCGGCCGGCATGGGCTCCGCCGATCTGCTCACCGACCTCAAGAGCGGGTACCTGCTAGGAGCCAATCCGCGAAAGCAGTTTCTCGCCCAGTTCGTCGGCGTCTTCGTGGGCACCCTCGCCATCGTGCCTGCCTGGTATCTCATGGTGCCCACCAAGGAGAGCCTTGAGGCGTTCAATCCACCCGCCACCAACATGTGGAAAGCCGTCGCCGACCTACTGACAAAAGGCCTTCAGTCGCTTCCACCCTCCGCACTCTGGATCATCGCCATCGGCGCAGCCCTGGGAGTTCTGCTTCCACTCATCGAACGCACCCTCCCTCGACTGCGTCCCTACCTGCCGTCCGCCATAGGACTGGGTCTTTCATGGACCTTTGTCTTCCAGAACTCCCTTTCCTTCGCCCTCGGGGCCCTGGTCGTGTGGGCTTGGAGCCGCCTGCACCGCCGCAACGCCGAGACCTATTCGGTCGCCGTCGCTTCCGGCTTCATTGCCGGCGAATCCCTCATCGCGGCCGCCATCGCCATCGCCTGCACGTTGGTCGGGATCCTCGCAGGCCGGTGACGGCTGCCGCGCTGCCGCGCCCTCCGTCCTGAGCCCTCCGCCCTCCGTCCTCAGTCCTCCGTCCTCCGTCCTCAGTCCTCCGTCCTCCGTCCTCAGTCCTCCGCCCTCCGTATTCGCGTCCATTGGTGTCCATTCGCGGTTCCATCACCTCGCATCGACGCCCGCTTTCCAGGGTTGTCGAGCCATCGTTCAGGTTCCGTCGAGAAGTCGAATTGATCCAACGATCAAGGCCCACTTCACTCGTTGGCCGTTCCCATACCCACGCTTGAACGTCCGGAACTCAGGTTCTACGTTCTGCGGAGTGTTGCGTCGTCTGAGCCAGTTCCTGCTTGTGCTCGCGTGTTCGCTCTCCCTTGGAGCGCACTGGGCCACGCTGCAAACCGTGGCGTGGACGGGCATGTTCGTCGAACGGGCGCTCTCCGAGCCCGTCGCCGACGCCCTCGCGAAGACCTTCGACGGTGATCATCCGTGTGTGCTCTGTCTCGCCGTCCAACAGGGTCGGGCTGCAGAGAAAGCTTCGGAGACCTCCGGCTCCCCAGCCAAACCCTTCGATCTGGCGCTGCTCCTGCCGCAGTCCGTCTCGGTGGTCCTGCCGGACCCCGCGGACCAGAGCTACCCGATTTCCATCCTTCCTCCCTCCCTTCCAAATCCGCCGAGTGTTCC
>Ga0105047_10013753_pt1 | contig 12894 bp, 15 predicted proteins | sample MAT04_FD_78384 | JGI IMG/M metagenome (GOLD analysis project Ga0105047, IMG submission 78384) | Freshwater microbial communities from Lake Fryxell liftoff mats and glacier meltwater in Antarctica - MAT-04 (megahit assembly) | ecosystem: Environmental > Aquatic > Freshwater > Ice > Liftoff... | reverse complement strand
TGGAGATTCTCAAGGAATCGGGCGGAGTCGATCATCTGCACATGGCATTCTTCCAGCAGGAAGACATCGGTGGCGACAAGACGTGGGACATCTGGCGCGTGGAAGGGCCTTCATTTGTGTGGCACTTCCGTGGTGCACCTCACGTTCATGCTTACATCAACATTGGTCATGCGAAAAAAGCCTGAGGCCACGGCCAACGGCGAGGTACGACCGGGCAGCCTCGCTGTTGGCTCGGGTTAAACGCAAAACCAGGGATCCCTCGTTCAATAAGGCGAGCGGCAGATTAGAGTCTTACTCTGTATTTTAAGCGCACGGTGCGCGCATGTTTCATAGTCGTGGATCGCTCCGCGATCCAACGCTGGATCGCGGAGCGATCCACGACTATGGGGTGCGGGCGGAGCCCGCGTTAGGAACTACCAGGCCGAACAACCGGACGCTAGCGCGTGGCGGCTGATTTTATCAGCCGCAGGGCGGTAGCCCCGGTTTTCGACGGTAACCAGCAATCTGCCGCTCAACAAAAGTTCGCAAAAACAAACAAGGAAAATGAATGCAACCGGATGACAAAGCTCGACACCTTGGGATCAATCTCGAACCGCTTAAACCCGGATATCTGAATCTGTGCATTCGATCCGGGCAGCAACTGATTACATCGGGGCATGTGAGTGACCTCAAAGGCGTCCTGGGAACCAGTCTGGCCGTCGGTGAGGGCTACGAAGCGGCCAAAGATTGCGCGCAGAAAATACTGCGTTCCGTCTACAACGCTCATGGCACGCTGAATGGACTGCGCGTCATCAAGATTCTGGGCTGTGTCTATTCAGCCGGGGACTTTACTGAGCAGCACCTGGTGATTAACGGCTGTTCGGATCTGCTGCATGAAATCTTCGGCAAGACGACCGACGGATTTCATGCCCGCAGCGCTTTAGGCTTCGCTGCGCTCCCGACGGGAGCGGCAGTGGAAGTTGAAGCAGTGTTTGAAATCAAGCAATAACGCTGTTGAGGATGGTGCACAATGTGGCCGGAAGGTGATCAGACTCAGGATTTGCTGAAGGATGTCGAGAACGGAGATCCTTCGGCGGTGAATCGCCTGCTGGATCGTCATCGAGAGGCTGTTCGCCGAATGGTTCAGATGCGTCTTGACCAGGCAGTGGCGCGGCGTGTGGATGCGAGTGATGTTGTACAGGATGTCCTGCTGGAAGCTTCTCAGCGGCTGTCGGATTACATTCGCAGTCCGTCCATGCCCTTTCATCTGTGGCTGCGTCAACTTGCCAAGGATCGCATCATTGATATGCATCGTCGGCATCGAGCCGCTCAACGCCGTTCCGTGGATCGTGAGCAGAACATCAGCAGTTTTGCGTCGGATGATCAATCCGCCGCCGATCTCACAGCGTTGTTGCGGGATGCGGAACTGACGCCGGCTGCGTCAGCCCTGCGTAAGGAAATGGAAGAACGCTTCGTACTGGCACTGGATCAGCTGGACGAAAGCGAACGCGAAATCGTTATCATGCGACATTTCGAGCATCTCGGCAACGGTGAAGTTGCGGAGGCTCTGGGGTTGAGTGCTCCGGCCGCAGGAATGCGATACCTGCGTGCGATCCGCAGACTGAGAGAATTGTTGGGAACAGATGACGTGTCGGTCGAACGGTAGTTATATTCCGCGCGGTCAAGAGTGAGAACAGGCGAGCGGCATGCGTCAGCTTGCCGGTACAAGAACCAGATACCGGAGGGCTCACGCTGCTCCGCTCGCCGGTCTCATTTCTGGCCACGCGAAGTAAAAGGAAGACTGAATGTTCTGGCTGGGATGGATCGTCTTCGCATTCGTCGCACTCTGGACCATTCCTGCGATCATTGCATTGGCGGTAAAAAGGCTTTTGCCGTATGAGTCGGGACTCAGCGCGGGACGTTCTCTGACGAATGACGCGGGCCCACAAATTCCTCTGCCAAAAATTAGTGTGATCGTGCCTGCTCGCAATGAAGAGGCACAGATTCGCAATGGACTCACCACGTTGCTGCAATCGACCGGTTTTGACGTGGAAGTAATCGCGGTCGATGATCGATCCACGGATTCCACCGGGTGCATCATGGACGAAATCGCGACGACCGATCGCAGACTGAAGGTAATTCACATCACGGACTTGCCGGAAGGCTGGCTCGGAAAGAATCATGCCATGCATGTCGCGTCAGAAATGGCGACGGGAGAGCTGCTGTTGTTTACGGATGGCGACATCATCTATGAACCGGCTGCGATTGAGATAGCCGCACGTCATTTCGTGGAAAAAAAACTGCAGCATCTGTGCCTGTTGCCTCGCATGCTTCCGGGCAGCATCTTTGAAAATGCCGTGGTTTCGTTTTTTGGCCTGGCGTTCGCTGTGGGAATGCAGTTGCATCTGATCAAAACCCGCTGGCCGCTTTCGTACGCGGGCGTAGGAGCGTTCAATCTTGTAGAAACACAGTTCTATCGATCGATTGGCGGCCACAATCCCATTGCGATGGATATTCTGGATGACGTTAAACTTGGTAAACTCATTAAGAAGAACGGTGGAAAGATCGATTTTCAGATGGCTCAGAAGTTGCTGTCTGTGCGCTGGCAGCCTTCGTTATGGGGCGTCGTGACGGGGCTGGAAAAGAATGGTTTCGCATCGTTGAATTATTCAATCCGGCAACTGTTGATCGCAACGTTTGTGTTCCTGCTGACGATGGTTTTTCCGTACGTGTCACCGCTTGTACTGTCGTGGCGGAATGCTTCAGGTTTTATCGCAACGGCGATACTGTGGCATTTGCTGTATGCGTTTGTCGTCTTTCGAGTGCCGGGCGGACTGCTGTTGACTCCTTTGTTTCCCGTCGGTGCCTGGCTGATGGCGTTTGCGTACTGGAGATCTGCTGTCATCACGCTTCGCCAGGGCGGCGTCCGTTGGCGTGATTCGTTTTATCCATTGGCACAACTCCGCAAACGTTTGTACTATTAACGTTCTGTAGAAGGTGTTTTCCGTTGATTCAGCAAATGACGTGTCCCATCTGCAAAAAGCCGCTGGAAGTCGAATCACCAGATTCCAAATCATTTCTGCCGTTCTGCAGTGATCGTTGCCGGAAAGTGGATTTTCATCGCTGGTGGGACGGAAAATATGCCATTGTCGAAGAGCTTGATCCGGACGCGATCAATCCGGATGCGCTGGATCTGGAGATTGAACCGGAATAGGAACACAGATATCCGGTTCATCGACAAATGAAGTGCGCGGTGACATTTGCGCATTAAATGTGTTGGCGTTGATCGACGTTGTGAGTGCTGCGACTGAGCCTGAAAGGCTCACGCATATCAGCCTGGGGCAAGAGAATCCGCGAATGCGGATGAACGCCGCCCCAGGTTGATATCTTCTAAGTCGCGCACTTCATTTGTCGATGAACCATTATTCCACTGGATCCGGCTTCGGCAGATTTTGAAATTCCTGAGGAAGTTAAGGCCCAGATTTGCGAAGTTGCGGGAAGTCGTCCAGATTAAATGCATTTTCTGCAGCCTCGCCGGAATCCTGGTAACGCTGGTTGTTTTCCTGCGGTCTCAGATCGCGGGGATAGCATTCGTCCTCAAAGCAGCGACCGTGAGTTCCAATGCTGGCGAACTGTTCTTCCACAAAGCGGATACCGTGTGTCTCGAGGATCGTGCCTGTCTGAAGTTCCAGGACAGCGAGTTCAGTGTTGTATGCTGTCAGAGTCTGTGCTTCGAACGCAACGGCGTTTCCCCAGTCTGTAACACCCTGCAGAAAATTGAGAAAAACAGTCTGTCGGTTGTTACGAACCTGTGCAGCCTGAAACTCTAGATTCTCTTTAGCCGCTTGACGCGCGTCACGGTATGCTTCGTACTGCAGAAAGTTTTGATCGACCGAACGCAGCGAGGTCGCCAGCAGATGTTCGATCCGGTGCAGATTCTGCTGAATGTTGGCGCGATCTTTTGCGATCAATAATTCCTGGTTTCGCACCTGAGCGCGAGACTGACGCAGACTAAGCGGGACTGAGAAATTGACTCCGATCGTCCAGCTGTTGTTCTCATCAAGTCCGGAGGACAGTCTGTTGCCATTTAATATCCGACCGCTCAGACCATTCCATTGCTGCAGGGCAACGGCATCCAGTTGCGGCTGTGCCAGATTTCGATTCCGTATCAGGCGTTGTTGATCCGCCATCAGGATCAGATTGAGTTCAATCAGATCGGGGCGACGTGACTGAGCGGACTGATTGATTTCTTCCCAGACAAACTCAATCTGATCGCGCGTCGGTGGCGTGGATGGTACGATTCGTCCGTCATCTTCCGGTGGCAGGCCTATCATGTTTCGGAGTGCGGCTTCGCGCTGCAACACGCTGGCACGCGCTGCAATAAGGTTCGCACGAATGTTGGCATATGCCTGCTTTGACTGTGAGACGTCCCCCGCATTTGCCAACGGCCCCAGCCTCGATTCACTGAATTCCAAAACCCTGCGCAATTGTTCCTCTTGCTTTTCCCGCGCCCAAAGTTCGGTGCGTGCCTGCACGAGAGACCAATAGGCAGAAATTGTGCCGCGGACCAGTTCCTGCATGGCGTCCTTGAACAGGAAGTAGGACTGTTCCTGCTGCAATCGCGCAATGACGATCGGCGCGGTGTTCGCATCACGTCCAAAACCAGCCAGCAACGGTTGGGTGTAACTGAGTGTCGCCGTGGGTATGTTGCGGTTCAAAAAGCCTGCGACCGTCCGGTTGTCCCAGGCATTGTCAAATCCCAGATTGAGCGTGCCGCCTGATATGTTCTTGTCACTCAGCAGGACGCCTGTGTCATTGCCGCCGGTCTGACCACGAATGATCGTCGTTCCCAGTCCATCGAGTCCTGGAAACTCATTATGACGAAACGAACTGTTCGCTGAGAACACGGGGTCGAAGACTGCCTTAGCCTGATCGATCGGCGTGGTGGCGATGGCGGTGTCGTAAATTGTCTGACCGGAGGAGACGGCGGAAACTCCGGTGAGAACACGAATGACCTCCGAATGCTGCAATGTCAGGCGTATTGCTTCATCAAGCGTCATCAGACGCTCAGACTGCTCGATCCCTTCCGTGGCAACCGTCACGGGTGCCGGGCCGATACCCCGGTGGAAGATCGAAAGACTTTCTTCCTGGTGCCAGCGAATGTGACGTTCGTCGTCGGGCAGTAATTGCGAGTTGGCCACCGACGAGCCAACCGCAAACGCAGTCAGCACGAACAGAACCATCCTTGGCGCGTGTTCGAGTTTGGGAATCATGCTGCATGGAATCGACGGCGGAGCATCGATTGAATGACTCATTCCACCTGTTCTGGCTGCACCGCAGGTATCTCCTGATCGGATGGTACAGTTTCGAACGCATGTAACGATTCGAAGGCATCTTCGAATCGTGTCGTATCCATTTCAATCATGCCATCCCGCATAACCAGAATTCTGCGGGCATGGCGGGCGACGTTGAGGTCGTGTGTGACCAGAATGACCGTAATTTGCCGCTCTTCATTCAATTTTCTAAAGAGTCCAATCACCTCGCGACTGGTTTTCGAATCCAGATTGCCGGTCGGTTCATCCCCCATCAGCATTGACGGATTTGTGACCAACGACCGGGCAATGGCCACGCGCTGCTGCTGACCGCCGGAAAGTTGCCCCGGATGATGGTCCAGACGATCCTCAAGACCAACCATCGCCAGCATTTCCCGGGCCCGCTTCTTTCGGGCTCGCCCCGACATTCCCTGTCCGTAAAGCAGCGGCAATTCCACGTTTTCCAGCGCTGATGTACGAGCCAGCAGATTGAAGTTCTGGAACACGAAGCCGATGTGCCGGTTTCGAATCGTCGCGCGTGCGTTTCGGTTGAGCGTCGCGACTTCCTGACCGTCCAGCAGATAACTGCCGGTTGACGGGCGATCCAGACAACCCAAAGTATTCATCAGAGTCGATTTACCGGACCCGGACGGTCCCAGCAAGGCCACGTATTCCCCCCGCTCAATGAACAGTTCCGTCTCACGCAGTGCATGAACCTTCACTTCGCCGAGATCGTACGTCTTGGTGATATTTCGCAGTTCAATCAGCGGCATGGGAATGTTTCAGATGCAGGCGAAGGATCACTCGATAAATACACTTCGCGCGGCCAGAAATGAGACCGGCGAGCGGAGCGGCGTGAGCCCTCCGGTATCTCGTTATTGCACCGTCAAGCTGACGCACGCCGGTCATTTATTGATCGAGCGATCCTAAGCAATTGAGCGCACATCCTATCGAATCGCAGTCGCGGCCTCATGCCGCGAAGGCTTAACGTATTTTAGCCAAATCCGAAGTGGCTGGGAATAGACTCGGGCCGGGCCGTCACGGCAGGCCCGTTATTCACAGTGGGAAAACGACGAATATATACTTCGCGCGGCCAGGAATAAGACGCGCGAGCGGAGCGGCGTGAGCCCTCCGGTATCTCGTTCTTGTACTGGCAAGCTGACGCATGCCGCTCGCCAGTTCTCTCACTCTTGACCGCGTTAATTACAAATGTCCCTCCTACATTCGATCGTTCCGCCAAAGCTTGATCGAGAAGACTGCCATTTGCGATAATGAACACAAAATGATGCCATTACGGCGGCATATAGAAATATTGTTTTAAATGCCAGTATGGCGGCTTGTGGCACGCATCAAGGTGATCGCTGATCGGCGGCTGGAACTAAAAATATTCCATAAGGTGTTTATTAACAAATACTTACGCGAACTTGGAACAGAATAATGTAGAGATTGGCATACGGCTTGCTGATGAGATTGATGGCACTGCAAGTCAAAGTAGTTCGTCAGAGTGACGACTCTTGCAGGCGGAGAATCATTTCAAAAGGACTTTGCCATGCATTGGAACACTTCAATTCGAACAGCTCCGATTCCTTATGCCGGTTTACGGCGCGACTCTGAGCGTAATTCGCGACTCGATTCTGCTTCGTCATTCGGAGCGATGACAGTTTTGGAGTCTGCGGATCGCTGGACGGTGGAAGTTGATATGCCGGGAGCGTTGCTGACGGATATCGACGTTACGCTCACCGATGGATCGCTCGTGATCGAAGGTTTCCGGAAGCCTCGCTCCGAGGAAGGCGTCAGAGAAGTCTTCAATGATCGCGTGTTCAGCAAGTTTCGCCGCGAGTTGAAAGTACGTGAAGGCATCGATCAAAGTCGCATCGAAGCCGACCTGCGCGACGGCGTGTTGACTTTAATACTTTTCCGTTCCCCGGAATCCAGCCCGCAGAAGATCAGCATTCGCAACGCGAATGCTTAATGGCAACGTTTCGTATGAACCGTATTCAGAATTTCCAAAACCAGATCAGGAGTTTGCTATGAATTGTACAACAGAACGATGTCGTCCAATGAACGTGTTTGAAGAACTGGATCGTGGTCTCAACCAGTTTGTGCGTGGAGTCCTGTCGGCTGAGACGCATGCAAGCGGTCGATCACCCGTGACTCTGATTGAAACCGCAGACCGTTACCGCATGGAATGCGACATGCCCGGTGTGGCACTTGACGATATTTCTGTGTCGGTTGAAAACTACGTCCTGACAATCAGCGGGAAGCGAAAGACGACGGAGCTCCAGGAGTCAGCGAAAGTTGTGCTGAATGAACGCTCTGCTCGTGAGTACTGCCGGAGCATTCAACTGGCAAAGAATGCTGACGTAAAAACGGTCGATGCGGAGCTCTCCAACGGGGTGCTCGTCGTGACAATCATGAAACGCTCTGAAGTTCTGCCACAGAAGATCCAGATTCGTCGCAGCGGATCAGAATCGTAAGGCAATCCACGCCAGTCAACCTTCAAATCGGAAGCCCGGCTTTTTTGCAAAAAGCCGGGCTTCTTAGCATGCGTGCCTACGTTTCTCCGTTCAGACCCCGCAATCCTTGCGGCCCTCGAAGCAAGGTAACCAATTCTGGATCGGAACGCGTTTGAAGTATGACCTGCTCTTGGTACACTTCGCGAGTGACACCTCCGCGCGTGATCCACATCGCTGGCGGGAATTTGGAAGGGGTCTACGACCCATTCGCCCTTGAACTCAAGGAGCGCTTGGAAAAGCTGCCTGGTCAAACAGTACAAGTCATCAACACCGCTGGAAGTGAGGACAACGCTGAACTTGTCGGCAGCGGCGATGCAGAACTCGGAATCATTCAAACCGATTCGTCCACTCCCCCAGGTGTTTGAGTAATTGCACCATTGTTCCCGGAGCCGCTCCACTTACTCGTTCGAAAAGGTAGTGGAATCCGGACGGTATCCGACCTCGCAGGAAAGCGGGTATCGCTCGGACCACTCGAATCGAAGTCGCGGAAGAACGCATGCATCGTGCTGGAACACTATCAAGTTCCGTTGGACAGCATCGTCCATACAGCACAATACTTCGGCCTTATGGCCGGCGATCCGAAACTCGACGCTGCCATGTTCACGACGGGCTTGATGAACCCAACTTTGAAGAATCTTCTCCTGCGCGGAGATCTCGAATTGGTTGGATTTGCGGATGCTGAAGGTTTCGCGGCGAGCCATCCGTGGTTCACGGCCACGACAATTCCCCCAGGCTTCTACCGCGGCAATTCGCCGGTGCCAGCCAAACCGGTCCAGACGGTCGCGGTGATGGCGCTGCTGGTCGTACAGGAACTGTTTCCGGTCAAAATACCGCATTCGGTTCCTGACACCTTTGTTTTTCTGACACCTTTGTTTTTCCAATAGAGCGTGAACGGCAACTCCAGGCGATTAGATCGACGTCTTTCCACTGCATGGGATTGTTCACATTTGCGTTTCATGGCGATTTGTGATTCTGCGATTCTCCGCGTGGCGAGTTTGCCGCGCGATCAATGCCGGATAAAACGCAGTTGAGGTATCAGGTTAAGACGGTGCGTGCGACATGACAAGTGCCTCGTGCTGCTGCGGGAGAAATTCTGTGTGGCATGATCGGCCGACGTCTTCCCACATTCGATTATGAGTTGACGTGCCAGTTCATTCTGGTGCCACGTCCATTGCACAAGCCCAGCGTCCGTGCCGCATGCGACTTGCGATTCAATCGCCGAGCAAAATCTCAGGCAACCAGACTCAGCATCCAACAATCCCACGCACCACCAAGCGTGCGATTCATCCGTCGCCCTGGGTGCCAGCAACGTTGAATGCGAACGTCCAGGGTAAGCCGACGGTGGCCAAAAAGCCTGGAAGACGAAAGACGCGCGATCCGCTGCTCGGCTTGACAGGCTTGTTCGGCCTTCATCATCGCAAATCTTTGCCACATTGTATTGCTGCTACGGATTGACCGGGTACAGCACGAATGGCCCGGACGTTCCAGCGGGTTGTAGTCCCAGGTCATTACTAATGGCAACCACAGTCCCGACGATATGAGTGCTGCCCGCGAGAAAATACCCTCGAATGTTGTATACGGAGCCTGTACTTCGCACAGCTACAACCAACTCGACGCCTTCCGGGAGGGAGTTGGCAGCTCTCTCCGCAATTCCTTCGACTGCAGGTGTAATAGAACCTACGATCGTGAATTCCAGTGGTCCAAGTTTGGCGCTGCCAGTCACTTTGCCAGCGGAGTCGGTCACAAATTCCATGATCGCGGGTGGTGTCCACGGCCCCGCTATGAGTGCTGGCCTCATTTCCTTTGGCGTGGCGGGCGACGCTGCTGATCTATCGGCAACCGCAGCAAACGAACAAAAACTCTGGTAATTCCACTTCCCTTGCAACTCTTTCACGTGCCTCGCCTGCTGATCGTCGGCGAATGCGATTTGTGATGCGAATGCGGAAGCAGCGGTGAGCACGCCTCCAGCAAGAACATTGCGGCGGGGTAGTAAATCTGTCATTGGGTGGTCATACTGTCAGAGTGGAATTGAGAAGGCGAACGATCATTAGTTTCGGTCTGCGGTCGGTATTCGATAACGACCGTCCTGGTGGTTTGATATCAAGGAAAATCCTGCGTGTCAAGTTGCCTGGCGACTCGGAGGGAAACGGAAGATTGGCGAGCCAATATTTGCCGGAGAAGAAAACAAAGGTGTCAAGAACCGAAAAGAAAACAAGGGAAGACAAACAAAAGTGGCAGAAACCGAACCGGACAATTTCATTGGAATCAGGACGGCCATCCTGTGAGAACTTCTCCTTTGTAACTGTTGACCTGGGTGCAGTGTAGAAGGTCATACAAGGCGCTCTGTGCTAACGCAGAATCGCGATTACAGCACCCGATTTCGATGCCAGAAAAACGCCGATGATCTTGCCATCAGCCATCGAAACAACCGGTGCTCCGTGCCAGGAGGCGATGTCCGACGTGTCGAGTGCAATGGACCATGAACTTTCATGGGCAGTGATCTGATCGCGGCTGATGCTTTGGATCACGGTCGTGGCGACGCCATTGTTCCGGACGCTGCGGCAGATGCAGCAGTCTTCGAGCTGAGTTGGTACACGGAGGTCTGAGGGGGCTGCTGCCGGAAGTTTGCCTTTGAGATCGGCGCTGACGAGCCAACGGTAACTGTCGATCGCAGCAGGTGAGACAGCGCTGTCCGCTGAATCCGGCTTCAGTTGCAGTGACATCGTTGCGGCAAAATCGGAGACAAGCGATTCAACGCGAAACTCTGCCGCCGATCCGTTCTTCCCGTCCGATACAGCGGCATCAAGTGGCAGAATGTCCGATGCGGTAAGCAATTCGAACGTCGTCGCATCACGCTGCACGACCAGTCCATTCATCGAAAACTTCTGAGTCCTCGGAATGCCCAGTAAACTCGTTCTGCGCGCGCCATGAATCATCACTGTCGGAGGCAGACTGAAATCGATGAGTGGCAGCGATGCAGCGGAGTTCAGCCATGCAGGATCCGGCTTTTCATGGAGCATGAACAACTGGCCGGATTGGACGGGCGATTTGTCATCACTCACTGTCGGCGTGGCGAACGAAACGCCACCGCGCACGATGGAACTCAGCGAATCGGCATTCAGTTTCAGACCACTTAACCCGACTTCCACGCCAAGTCGGCTGGTAACCCAGAACTGCGAGGTTTTCTGTAGCAAACGGGAATACTCCGGCTGGATTCTCGCGTGGATATCCACAAAACGCGCGTCGGGAGAAAGATGAATGGACAAGGTTTGCCCGACATCGACGCCGCGCCATGCGATGGGAGAACCAACAGTCACGCCATGACGCGCGTCGCTGCGGAGGACGATATCGATCCCGTTGTCGCTGTTTTCATCAGGCGGTGCGGCTGTCAGGCCGTCGAACGATTTTCGTGCCGGGCCGTTCGGATCTCCAGGGCTGACGGCGATGTACTTGGCGCCCACGGCTGTTTCCAGACCACTCACTCCGGTCAGGCTGAGCTGTGGTCGCACAATCCAGAAGCGTGTCCCTTCACGTGCCAGCTTTGCAGCTTCTGGTGTCAAGGTCACTGACGCCGAAATCTGAGACAGGTCGTCACTGAGAACCACCTCAGAAACGATACCCACATTGATGCCTCGACATCCATCATGCTCCACTTGCCGACGTGTTCCATAATGTGCAGCGTCGTCGCCTTATGCCGCTTGTGCAGGAATTCGAGCAGGCTGAGTTCGAGCAGCAGCACAATTTTTTTCAGTGGAAAGACGACCGAAAACAGCAGCACGACTCCGCCGACAAGCCAATCTCCGTGCTTCAGGAGTTCAATGGTTCCGCCGAGAATGCTCGACTGCTGTCGGATGCCGAATTTCTCAATCTCCAGGATCGGACACAACACGGCTGGACCAGAACAATACAAACGCCGCAACAGCCGCTGCAGCTGTCCTGCTGGCCGTTGTGCGACGACATCCTGGCGGCGAAAATGTCGATCCACAACGCGTACATTCGGCCCGTTGGCCAGTTTGAAGATCCGGGATATGATGAATCAATCCGCAGGTATGACAGGAAAGATTTCTGGACAATGCTGACTCACTTCCCGGCGATCGAGGTGCCAAATCGCGTGATTTTGATTTTTCGTCGTCGCACAATACGATTCTTTGATCGGAGATGAAAGTGGACGTGGCATATGCACCCATGCACAAGTTTTCGCATACAACTTGTTTAACCGCGTGCCCATCGGGACGCGTTTTACTCGCGAAAGCGCGGGGCGATGCCCACGCGGTTAAACGAAGAAACTTATGCACGGGTGCATATCGTTGCCGATCAAACCGTGATTTCAAAGAGATATGACGTAATTATGGCTGTTTCAGATGCTGTTGTCCTGGGTTCTCGATCGCCTCAGCGGCGTGAACTGTTGGAATCGATCGTCGGTTCGGGCTTGTTACAGATCGTGCCACCACTTTCGTCGGCGGAAGCGGACTTTCACGATGTGCGCGACGATGCGGGCTTCGAGCGTCGGCTGCTCGAAATCGTGCGAGACAAGTATCAGGATGTGAGTCGTCAGATAGCGACGTCGGAGTTAATTTCGGGCATCGGGAAGTCGGATGATCCGTTCATTGTCGTCGCCGACACGATTGTCATCGCCAAAGATGATCTGCAGCAAAAACGAGTTCTCGGACAGCCGGAACCCGCCAAATGGAAGTCGGAGGTTCGTCACTGGATGCGTCACTGGCTGGCCGGAAGAACGCACGAAGTCTGGACGGGAGTTGTCGCGACGCGGCGAACAGATGTGCGTGAGTTTATTGTGAAATCGAGCGTGACGTTTTGTGATGTGTCGGACGCAATGATCGAATGGTATCTTTCAACCAATGAGTCCGTTGGGAAGGCAGGGGGTTATGCCATCCAGGCCAATGCGGCGGCGTTTGTTTCGCAGTTTAACGGAAGCCTGACGAATATCATCGGCCTGCCGCTCATGGAAGTGATCGACGCATTGCAGGCTCTGGGCTGGCAATTGCCAGTTCACGAAGCGCAGGATTAAGTCATGCCTCAGGATGCTGAAATTGCTGCTCTTGCTGCGAGCCACATCAGGAATGGTG
>Ga0105047_10013751_pt1 | contig 12895 bp, 6 predicted proteins | sample MAT04_FD_78384 | JGI IMG/M metagenome (GOLD analysis project Ga0105047, IMG submission 78384) | Freshwater microbial communities from Lake Fryxell liftoff mats and glacier meltwater in Antarctica - MAT-04 (megahit assembly) | ecosystem: Environmental > Aquatic > Freshwater > Ice > Liftoff... | reverse complement strand
TCAGAAACCGCGCGCCACCAACGCGTCATCACCGCGCTCGAAGGCCACCTCCGACGCCTCGCGATCCGCTCAGACCCGACAGCACCTCTTGACCCACCCCCGAGGGCCGGATAATTGAGTTGCCATCCCCGGAACGTGCGCCGGTTCGACCGTTCGAGATCGCGTACGACGCTCTTCTGTTTCGGCGACAGGTTCTCCCAGTTGCGCACCAGCAACCAGCGCAGCCCCTTCACCGATTTCGCGTGCGCGGCGGTGCCGTGCTGGCGTAGCTCGTTCCACTCGGCACGGCGGACCTCGTCGAGTGCCTCGGTCGCCCACGCGATGACGTGGAAGGTGTCCATACACACCTCGGCCTGCGGGCACCGCTCGGCGAGGACCAGACGGATCCACTCGGCCCCGTCACAAGTCACGAAGTTCAGTTTCGCTGAGCGTTTCCGGGCCGGATCGGTCTCGCCGGCGTCGAGCGCGTCGAAGAACAGGCGCACGGCATCCTTGCTGCGACCCTCGGTCGCCCAGATCACTTTGCCGGTGAAGTGATCGCACACGACGGTCAGGTAGCGCTGCCCCTTCTTCGCCTTGACCTCATCGATCGCGATCGCGACCAGCCCGTCGAGGAGATCAACCCGGTCGAGCGCCTCGGCCAGCACGCGCTCACAGGCATGGTTGACTGCCCGCCAGGTCACCCCGTGACGCCGCGCAGCACGGTGCTTGTTCGACGCGATGGCGTCCCACACCACCAAGTCCTCGAACGCCCGGCTGAACGCCGAGCCGTGCCGCGCCCACGGCACCAACGCAACCGTGGGCCCGTGCTCGGGACACGCCACCCGCGGTGCAGCGGCGACGAGCTCACACGTCGCGAACCCGACATCGAGATGACGCCACCGGCGCGTTCCGCCGCCCTGGTCGTACCACGGCGCCGACCTCGAGCACCGACCGCACTGGCCCCGCTTGCGGCCCGCTCGCGTTCGGACCCACACATCGACGCGGGGTCGGTCCCGGTCGGTGTCGTCGACGATCGCCCAGGCGACCACGACCGTGGCCCGGCACAGGCCGAGCAGTTTCATCAGTAGGGTTTTGACGCGCACGCCGTCTCTCCTCCGTAGCTGGACCTAGACAGCCCGGAAACGTAGGAAACAGACGGCGTGCGCTCGCGGATCCCCTCAGATCAACCAGTCACCCACCCACGAGAGCGACACAAGAGCCGGAATCTCGCGGCCACCGTCAGGTTTGGGGCGTCAACCCACTTGAGGTCGCTGGCGGCGAGGCCACGCCCTCGCGCTCTCTGCAGTCCCACTGCAAGGTAATGGATCGCTCGACACGCTTGAGGCTCGTAGGTACGCTCCGCTCGGGCGCAGCCAGGTTTGGGAGGGAACTTCGTGGGCAAGTACTGGAATGGACGCTTTCGTCTCGCGGCCGGAGGGGTCCTACTGGCCGCGGCTGTGATCGTTCCGTCAGTCGCTACCGCGTCTGATGTCGAACCCAGGCGACCTGGACCGATCGGCCGCATTCCCGATGCTTTGCTGCCCGAGGAGCTTCGTCAACTGGCGCCGCCCTCGGAACCGAAGAAGGAGGAGGCGGATCCGGCTGAGGCGCAGCGCGGGCCTGAGATCCTGTCGCAGCGCACGGAGAGCGGTCGCACGTTCGCGACCGACCAGCCGGGGGTGTACGCGACCGAGTGATCGACGGCGCCGATGCATGCTCGGGACCCGAACACTGGCAGCTGGGTGGAGATCGACCCACAGCTGCAAGCGAATGAGCGAGGTGGCTTCGATGCCCCGCTCACGAGCGCTCCGGTGTCGATCGGCTCGAACGCCGCCAGCTCACCGCTTGCCCGGGTTGAGGCTCCGAGTGGAGGCTCAGTCGGGTTCAGCCTCGACGGAGCCGCGCCGGCGCCGGCGAAGCGGGTGTCGGAGACGAGTGTCGTTTACGAGGACGCAATCGGTGCGGTCGATGTGGAGCTCACCGCTACTGCGAGCGGCGTCAAGGAGACCCTGATTCTCGACTCCGCTGCGGACGCGACGACGTACCGGTTCAAGCTCGACGTGGACGGCGGCCTCCAGCCTACGCTTGAGGCCGACGGCGCGATCGCGTTCCGGGCAAAGGGGAAGGAAGAGCCCGCTCTCCGCATTCCGCACGGCTGGATGGAGGACAGCGGCATCGACCCTGCGATTGGCCGGGCCGCCTTCAGCGATGCGGTCTCGTACTCGTTGCAGCAAGAGCAAGGTCAGTGGGTCCTGGAGGTGGGGCTCGATCGGGAGTGGCTGAGGGCGCCAGAGCGCGTGTTCCCCGTTCGCGTTGATCCAACGCTCACGGGCACGGTGCCGGGGCTGGATGACACGATGGTGAGTTCGTACTTCCCGACAACCGACCTCTCGTCGGCGTTGTGGTCGTATGTCGGCGCCGGTGGTCTTTGGGACATCGAGCGGTCGTTTACCCACCTTCCGGTGTACGACGGGGCGCTCGCAGGTATGACCATTCACGGAGCCAGCCTGAATGTCTGGCAGTTCACGGGCCACCGATGTGACGCGGGGCGCGACCTCTTCCGAGTGACCGACCCGTGGACGGGCTCCACGACGAACTTCTCCAACCAACCCGCAGTTGGCGATCTGCTCGCTCAGTCGACGGCCAGCTTCGCTGGGCCAGGCTCGGGTTGCGAGACGCCGGCAACGATCAGCTACGACATCACCCAGGCAGCTCGGAATTGGGCGGACGGTACCTGGGACAACAACGGGGTCTCGCTGTGGGCTTCGAACCCGGGATTCACCAGTCCCTCGCAGCAAGGCGTCTTCGGAACGGCTGACAACGGCATCTATACGCCCTACACGCTGACTATGTGGAGCGACCCGGGCGCGACCGGCATCCCTGAGGCCCCGTCGAACCTGATGCCCAACGCAGCGGTGGATACCGACGAACCGGTTCTGTCGGCGACGTATCGGGACTACGACGGAGACCCTGGGTATGTGATCTTTCGTGTGTTTGACGAGGCCACAGGATTCTCGGCGTGGACCGGGCTCGGGTCCACCGCAGTCTCCGGAGCGACTTCGAGTGTGCAGGTGCCTCCGAGCACGTTGACGATGGAGACCACCTACCGTCTCGAGGCGTTCTCCGTTGATGATCCGCTGGGTCTTCGAAACCCATTCGATCCGACCACCAACGGGTCCTCGTTCGTCACCTCGTCGTTCAGGGTCACCACGGGGCCGTTCCCGCCAGCGCAAGTCGCGCCGTCTGGCAAGACCGCAGACCCCACGCCGCAGCTCTCCGCCGTCTACGAAGACCGTGACGCGGAAACGGGTTTCGTGCGGTTCAAGATCTACGACACATCGACCAACCTTCTCGTTGCGACGGTTGACTCTGCGTCAGTTGCATCAGGCACCAGAGCAACTGCAACGGTAGGTAGCGGCCTACTGTCCAGCGGCTCGACGTACCGGATCGAGGCAACGTCGATCGACGTGGGCAATCGAGTGTCGGACGGTGCCGTCACGTTCGATCTGAACGTCGATGACCCCGAGCCAGCCGTCATCGATGACGACTTCCCCGACCCGGACGTAGTCCAGGACGGAGCCACCTACTACGCCTATGCCACCAACACCGACTTCGCCAACACTCCGGTTCGATCATCATCCGACCTGGCCAATTGGAACGATCTGGGTGAAGCCTTCCCCCTTGAAAACATGGGCGACTGGTCAACCAACTCGACTGGCAATACTTGGGCTCCAGCCGTAAGACGGTTCGGCGAGACATGGGTGCTCTACTACACAGCGCGAGACAACGACACGGGAAAGCAGTGCATCGGAGTTGCAACCTCGGATGACCCTGAGGGTCCGTTTGAAGATGGAGATGGACGTCCAAACCCGCCTGATCCGAACGAATCGGAAGGGCCACTGGTATGCGGCAGCGTGATCCTTGGCGATCCGGAGGACGACCAGGACTGGACCTTCAATGGTGTCATCGACGCGGAGACATTTACGGACACCGACGGCGACATCTACCTCCTGTGGAAGAACGACGGAAACGGCGTGAATGGACCGGTATCACTGTGGTCAAAGGAACTCGACCCAAGCGGACTCGCGTTCGCCGGGTCCGACGCACCGGTCCAGCTTCTGTCATTCGATGAGGACTGGGAGGCAGGCGGCGATCCGCTGAACCTGATCGAACAGCCCGAGATGATCCTGCGCAACCAGGTCTACTACCTATTTTACAGTGGGAATGCGTGGCCTACGGCAAACTATGCAGAAGGCTATGCGGTGTGCCCGTCCGGACCGGACGCGGCGTGTGAGAAGCAATCGACGAGCTCTCCTTGGCTCGGAGGTACAAGTTCGTCTCACTCACCACGGCCCACGTTTGAAACATCGACTGCTCACGGACCCGGCGCTGTCTCCTTCTTCGAAGGTGACGGAATCGGCGGCAGAACCACGTGGATGGCGTACCACGGATGGCCTACTGCTAGCGGTCGATCTGCACCGAGTTCCAGCGATCGAGTTCGCGGAATGTATATCGACAAGGTCGATTTCACTGCGCCTCCCGACCCGGACGACCCGAAGCCAGACTTCTTCTTCCCTCATGCTGCTGCCGTTGGCATGGTCGACACCGGCGACCTCGGTTACGGCTCGTGGGCGACGTCGATCAGCAACTTTGGGCAGGTCGGCGGGCACACCTGGCCGGGAGTCATGGTTCCAACGGAAGCATCCCTTTGGGGCAAGGGCAGTGGCTGGCAGAGCTTCGGTGGCTTCGCGTGGAACGGAACGAGTGCGAACGGCGTCAACGATAGTGGGAGGATGGCTGGCTTCGAGTACACCGGATCGTCAACTACGTCGAGATTCGCTCGGCGCTGGTCGACGAGCGGAGGAGGGACCTTCGAGCTGCTGCGAGCACTTGAGGCCGGTCAACCCTCCGAAGCAATCGCGATCAACAATGACGGCTCCGCTGTCGGGTTCTCCTACGACGATGTTGGCGACTGGCGCCCAGTGCTGTGGCCATCATGGGGCGGAGTCATCAAGTTGTTCGGAGACAACGAGGTCGAGCCCGGCTCGTACACCGCTCAAGCGAATGCCATCAACGATAGCGGGGACGTGGCCGGCTACTACTGCCTGTACGTCGTGTGCTACGTCGAAGCCTTCTACCTTCCTCAGTACGGCAGCCCCATCGGTCTGGGCGACTTGGGTCAGGGACCAACGGTGGCGACTGGGCTGAACAACAATGGTCAAGTCGTCGGCTACTCGTCCACCGCACTTGGTGAACAGCGCGCATTCATCTGGGATTCGGTCAACGGAATGGTCGATCTTTTCGACGCAGTGCCCTGGGCAACGGAATCTTGGGCTCTCGGGGTAAACGACCGAGGTCAGGTCGTCGGAGGGTATGTCGACGCCACTCTCAATATCACTCGAGGGTTTCTATACGATCCCGAGAGCGGTCTCTTTGACGTTGGTGACCTCGATCCCACGGGCGAGGTTAATGCGGTTGCAACAGCCATCAACGAAGACGGGCTCATTACCGGCAACTCCTACAACGAGTTCGGGTCATTACGTGCCTTTGTACGCTCTACTGCTGACCCCTCTTGAGGACCCGTGATGCGACTCAAAGCAGTCTCGATGGCCCTTCTCGTGCTTCTCGTTATGAGTGGGTGCACAGATGACGCCGGTGACGGGGCGAGCGCATCGAGCACGCTGGCACCGGCGACCTCGCAACCCATCGTAGTGACGTCATCCTCGACCACGTCGCCATCCAGCACCGCCACGACACTCCTGCCCACCACTACGACAACCATCGCCGATCCTGCGAAACTTCCGCGGTGCACTCCCAACATGGGGCCGACGGTCATGGCCGAAGGCATCTTCAGCGGCCCCGGCAGCGAGGGCGTGCCCAATGCCAACCTCCCCGACGGCCGACCTCCGCAGGTCGATTTCGATTGGAACCTCGATGGCGAACCGGACCGGCTCGTCCTGGATGCGCCCAACGGCACCATCGTCGTTGATTGGGGGTCCGGCTCGATTCAGGTCTCGGATGTGACAACTGCCTTTGACATGGTCATAACCATGCCCGACGGATACGAGTATGTGCTTCAGCCGCAGACCGCGGCCACGGTGAGCCCGGCCGGTGTGGCTGACGTGACGGGCGATGGGCTGTTGGACCTTGTTGTGATCTCAATGGGAGCGGTGGGCGTACTTGCGGGTTCAGGCACCGCCTCCTCATCGATCGCTACGAGTTTCGCCCGGTTGGGCGTGGATCAGCCGGGTTGGCGCAATGATCCGGTAAATGCGATTGATGCTCGGGACTCCAAGGGCCGAAGCCAAATACTTCCGACGCCCATCTCATCGGTTGAGTTCGTAGGGGATGTGACGAAGGACGGGGTAGGCGACTTCGCCGCGGTGACCGAGTACGACCGAAGCTCAGGTCCGCTCGTGTTCTACGCCGGCCGTCCGTGCACGAATGCGTAGTTGGAGCGAAGCGGACCCGCTTCGGGCTTGGCTTGCGCTACAGGCCCAGGTCCAAGTCGTCTGCTCGGGGCATCGCGACGCCACTGCGTTCAACCGCCGATTCGGCGGCCGTATCGATGGCGAGACGCCAGGTCTCTGGCTCAGCTGTAGTCCCTGTCGAATGTGATTCGAGTCGCTCGGCCGCCGCCTTGATCGGGTCCCAGTTGTCGAGCAGCACCACCAGGCGGTTCCAGACGTCGCGGCCGTCTCGGTTAGGCCGGCGGCCGAGGACCGGGTGGGTGGGTTCGCGGAGCAGGCGGTCGGGCCACTCGTCGGTCTCTGGTGGTCTGTCGTCCCAGGCTTCGAGTTGCTCGGCGAGGCCGCACCAAGCGGCGAGGCCGCCTGGGGTGCGGGGAGGTGGGCCGAGCGAGATCCAGAGGGCGCTGGTCGGGTCGGTCACGGCGGCTCGGACCCGGTCGGGGCGCGTGTGGACGAGGGCGGCGTCGAGGTCCTCGATGGCATCACCCAGGCGCGTGCGTTCTGACGCGGCGGCGTCCATCGCCTCGGTCCAGTCCTCAAGTGCACGTCGGGCGTCATCGAGCGCGTCCTCGGCGTAGTGAATCCGGGCTCGGTCGGACTCGACGTTGCGTTCGGCGGCGCCGACGTTGCGTTCGGCGGCCTCGATCGCAGGCTTGTCACGGCGGCCCCACCGTCGCTCACCGGCCAGGTTCAGAGCGGTCCTGGTGCGGCTCAGCTCTCGAGTCGTGTTCTGGAGCTCCCGCCGCCGCTGCCTTCGTGCGTCCTCGGCGGTCTTCAGGGCCGGGCGGGGGTCGGGGGGAAGCGCCTTGGCGATCGCGTCCCGGTCGGCCTGGTAGGTGGCGCCGGCCTGGCGGAGAGCATCGACACCGAAGGCGAGCGGGTCGTCGGCGCGGACAGCACGGAGGACGACGTCGGCCCAGTGGTGGTCCAGGGTGTTGTCGATCTCGGCGATCCGGTCGGCTCGCCAGCCGTGCGCCGCGTCCCAGGCATGTCGAGCGCGCACCGCATGTGACTCGACGCCGATCTTCGCCTCTGAGGCATCTCGCCGCCGTTGGGTCTGGTCTACCGCGAGGTGGGCACGGCCGACCGCATCGTCGGCCCGGGTGATGTCGTTCCGGCCGCCGCGCCGCAGGCCGTGGAGCGGTCCGAGGTGGCGGCGGTGCTGCTCGCATGACTCGAGGCGCCGCAGCGCCTGGTCGAGTGAACGTTCCGCGCTGGTGAGGTCGGCGCGGGCGCGCTCGAGCTCGATGGTGCGGTCTGGGGGACGAGTGGTGAGGATGGCCGTGTGGTGGTCGCGTTCGGCGCGGAGCTGGCGGTCGAGGATCCAGGGGTCGTCGGTCGCGGCGAGGGTCTTGGGTTCGGCCCGGGTGAGCGCCGAGTTGATGGTGTCGGAGGCGCTGCGTTGGTCAGCGAGCAGGTGCAGCGGGTGGTCGCTGTCGGGGCGGGTGTTCCAGGTGTGGGTGGGGTGGCGGCCACGGCTGAGTCCGACGTAGCCCGTGCAGCGGTCGAGCGCCGGCGTCCCGAGGAGGTGGACCTGGGTCCAGGTGCCGCCCTGGGCGCCGTCGACGGTGCGGGCCCATCCGTGGGACAGGTTCGGAGTTCCGTCGGCGCGCCGGCCGGCGACGAGGTCGGCGGTCAGGGTGGCCGTCTCGCCGTGGTCGAACCGGACCCGCAGCCCGGTCCCGTCGACGGTCAGGATGGTCCCGGTGGCGCCGTTGAACACCCGGGGGCGGGGGCCGGGATCGACGGTGGCGTGCAGTAGGACCCGGTCCCCGGCGGCGTAGGTGCGGGGTTCGGGGCCCCATCCCGGCCCCGTCAGGGTCGGGCCGCGGAGCTCGCCCCGGGCGGCTCGAAGGGCGCGGATGCGGTTGGCGAGGTCCTCGTTGTCGACGTGGCTGACGGCGAGCACGGCGACGCGGTCGGTCCCGTGGCGGTCGCCGTCGCGCACGGCGGCCTCGGCGAGGGCCTGGCGCGTGTCCTGGTTGCTTCCGGCTTCGTGGTCCCAGCCGCTGGCGGTTCGGATCGTGCTGCACTGGTCGACGTCGCCGGCGCGGAGATGGTGAAGCGATGCCCGGTCGGTGGGGTCTTGTTGGCGGCGGTTCTCGGTCAGGGTCGCCCCGATGATCAGTCCGTCGGTGGCGAGGCGTTCGATCTCGACCGCCATCCCGCCGGCGGCGACCGACTGGGCCTGCTGGGCGTCGCCGACGCACCACAGCTGCACACCGTCCGCCCCGGTCACCGCGGTGACGAGCCGGGCGGCCGCTCGGGTCCCGACCTGGGAGAGCTCGTCGACGATCACGGTGGTGCCCGGCCGGATCGGGTCGTCGGGGAGGCGGACCAGGAACCGGGCGATCGTCTGCGCCTCCATCCCGGCTGATCGAAGCTCGGCCACCGCCTTGTGCGTCGGCGCAAGCACGATGACCGCCCGGCCCGCCGCCTCCTGGGCATCGACGGCGGCGCGCAGGGCCGTGGTCTTGCCGTACCCGGCCGGCGCCAACATCGAACGCAATGCCGACCCGGGTCCGCACAGCGCCCGCACCGCGTCGGCCTGATCGGCGCCCAGTGCGACCGGGACGGCGCGGACGGCGTCGTCGGTCACCGTGTCCGGGATCGCCGGACACGGTGTTGTCCGGAGCTGGTCCAGGTCGGCGAGGAGCCGGTCCTCGACCCGTCGGAGCTCGAGGGTGGACCACTGAGGTGGGCGGCGCCCGGCCGCGTCGGGCGTCAGCCGCACGACCGGCCCAGACGCCAGGAACCGGTTCGTCATGGCCACGATCTCGTCGATCTCGAGCCGCCCGGCGGAGAGCGCGGCGATGCGTTCGACGACGTGGGCTTCGCCGAACCGGGACTCCGTCGCGCACAACCCGGTCGCCGGATCGCACAGCGAGGCGAACACGTCGGCGTCGCGGATCGGTCCCGGTCGGGTCACGTCCCGGCCGGCCACCAGGTCATCGACGCCGGGCCCCGGTTGGAGGCCGACGGCGATGGCTTCGGCGTGCCAGCGGTCCCGGAGCCGGTCCGGGGTGAGGGCCGGGTCCTTGGCCGGGCGGGTGTCGATCGACGCCTGATCGTCGGCCACCATCCGCTCCCGGGCCGTGTCGAACGCCGCGCCGATGCCGTCGAGGTGCTCTTCGATGGCGACAGTGCGCTTCGAGAACGTACGCAGCTGCTCCGGCGTGAAGCCGACCATCTCGCGGCACCCGTTCTTCTCCGGGCCCCACTCCACGCCCAGCGACCCGGACAGGGAGCGCTCGAGCTCGTTGAGGAACACCGTCCCCGACGCCTTCGCCCAGGTGTGCAACGGCGCAGCGTCGAACGCCACGTGCCGGCCGTCGTCGCGGCGGACCACGTTCGGGATCAGGCAGTGCGTGTGGAGCTGAGGGTCCCCATCTCGGCTGGTGCGATGGGCGAACGTCGCGATGGCGAACCCCTCGGTGCCGACCCGGCGGCGCACCCCGCCCTCCTGCCGGCGGGTCACCGCCGCTCGTTCCTCCAGGAAGTCGAGCGCCCGGTCCGTCGCCTCGACCATCGCCAGGGCGACGGTGCTCGACGTATCCGGGGATCCGAAGGCCCACAACAGGGACACGGACTTCGGGACCGACAACGTGACATCGATGGCCGTCACCTCCCGCTCCCGCAGGCCCGCCAGGAGCTCGTCGCCGGTGCCCGGGTGCACACCTTCGATCAGCGCCCGCAGGTCGTCGGCGGCGACGGCGCCCTCGAGCCCCAGCTCGGGGGCCCAGCGGCCGTGCCACACCCCGGGCGCCTCGCCGGCGCCCATGAAGTAGTCCTCCATCCCGTCGGCGACGGACCGCAGTACGTACTCGGCGCTCTTCAACTTGGTGATCGTCAGCACGCCCGCACCGCCTGCCCGGCGCCGACCCGCGCTGCCTGCCCGAAGGGCTGGCAAGTGCCTGCCGCTCCATCGGTGCTCTGCGTGAAGGCGATGGCCATGATCGGTCGTCAGCTCGCGAAGGGGAGGGTGAGCTGGCCGGATCGGGACTTCGCAGTGGTCGCCGATTCCGCTCGCGACGACGGTGCGCGTCGAGCGGGTGCGTTGATCGGTTCGCCTTGGCCGCGGTCCGCGTCGGTCGTGGCTGACGCGGTGCCGGACCGAGACGGAGCTGTCTCCGCGACGATCGCGACCGGAGACAGCACCGGGAGCGCGATCGGTCCGCCCGCCATCGCTTCGAGCGCAGCCCGGGGCACCCGGAGGAGCCGGCCCACGCGCACGACGTGCAACCCTTCGCCGCCGCCTGTGGCCAGGTCGCGTTGCGCGAGCTGGTAGGCGGCGGTGCGACCGATGCGCAACACCTGCGCCGCCTCCTCGACCGTGAGCAGGTCCGGAGCTTCGTCGTCGGAGCGTAGATGAATCAACGGATTCGTAGGGTACCGCCGACTCTACGGTTTGGCTAGAGATTCGTCACGGCCGTTGACTACCCTGGTGGCATGACCGGCACCCGGAAGTTCGGCATCCGTCGCACGATGTCCCCCAACCAGATCGTCGCCTTCAACGTCGCCAAGGCCCGCACCCTGCGCGGCTGGACCCAGGAGGAAGCTGCGAGCAACCTCGCCCCGTTCCTCGGCGCCCGCATGTCGGTCGCCAGCTTCTCAGCCCTCGAGCGCTCGGCCTGGAACCCGACCCGGGTCAAGGTCTTCTCCGCCGACGATCTCCTCGCCCTGTCCCGGGGCTTCGACCTGCCCATCGGCTACTTCTTCACCCCGCCGCCGCCGGCCGACGATGCCGGCCTCCACGCCCCCGACGCCGGCAACAAGGGCCTCGACCCGATCGTGCTCCTCGACGCCATCCTCGGCACCCCCGACAACCGCCCGGCGTGGGAACATGAGCTCCTCGCCTACGCCGCCAGCGTCGCCCCCGAGCCCCGCAGCAAGCGCGAGAAGCCTTCCGTCAGCCCCACTGACCTCGCGGATCGACTCCGCCCCCTCGGCGCCACCCACGCCAGAGCGCTCCTCAACCAGGCCTTCGGCGACCTCGACGACGCCAGCAATGTCCTCGAACGCCTCGCCGACGCCCTGCGACAACTCAACGACGACTCGGAACCCGCCCCGAACAAGGCGGCACGAGCCGGCACGAAGCCGAAGGCGGACGGGCGTTCGCCCGCCTGAGTCGACGCTTGGCCGCCGACACGCCAACAGAGCACAGATGACAGATAGGGAAGACGACATGGCCCACATCAAGGATCTACGCGAACGGCCCAACGGCTACTCCGGTACGAAGCCGTACTGGGCTCGCTACCGCGACCCGCTCGGCGCAGAGCACGGCAAGACGTTCCGCACGCTGCGCGAGGCCCGGAACTGGCTCGCCGAGAACGAGGTGGCGAAGGGCCGCGGCGACTGGGTCGACCCGCTCGCTGGCAAGGTCACGTTCGAGACGTTCGCCGAGCAGTGGCGCGCCGTGCAGGTGCACCGGCCGTCGACTGCGAGCCAGGTCGAGTCGCACTTCCGCACGAAGGTCTACCCGGCCATCGGGGCGAGGCCGCTCGCCTCGATTCGGCCGAGCCACGTGCAGGCGCTGGTGAAGGCGCTCAGTATCACGCTGGCACCGTCCACGGTCGAGACGATCTATCGGCACGTGTCGGCGGTGTTCAAGGCGGCGGCCAGGGACCGGCTCATCACCCGGACGCCGTGCGACGGGATCAAGCTCCCGACGGCCGACCGTGACCACAAGGTTGTGCCGCTTGAGCTCGAGCAGGTCGTCGCCGTCGCCGAGCTCGTGCCCGACCGGTACCGCGCCGCGGTGTGGGTCGGAGCCGGCACCGGCCTTCGTCAGGGTGAGGTCCTCGGCCTGACCGTCGATCGGGTCGACTTCCTGCGCCGGCAGGTGAAGGTCGACCGGCAGATGCTCACGCCGCCGAGCAAGGGCGAACCGGCATTCGGCCCGCCGAAGACGAAGGCCAGCTACCGCAAAGTCCCGCTGCCCGACACCGTGGCGGTCGAGCTGGCCGAGCACCTGCGCCGGTACCCGCCCGGCGAGGATGGCCTGATCTTCACCGCGCCTGACGGGCGACCCGTGCGCCGTCAGCGCATGGCCGACGCCTGGCGCACCGCGGCCGAGGCGGTCGGGCTCCCACCACGGACCGGGTTCCACGCGACCAGGCACTTCTACGCGTCGGCGCTGATCCAGTTCGGCGAGTCGGTGAAGGTCGTGCAGAACCGGCTCGGCCACGCGTCGGCCATCGAGACCCTGGACACGTACGGGCACCTCTGGCCGGACTCGGAGGACCGGACACGGCAGGCCATCGACACGTTGCTCGGAAATTCCGCGGGACAGGCGCGGGACGCAGTGGGGGAGTAGATGAGAAACCGGTGGTCAGAGTGGGTGCGATGGTGAGTCGGCCTGTAGGCGGGGTTCTGTCCGGCGTCTCCCGACGCGTGGGTGGCCATCCATCTGTGCGGCCTACCAGCGGGCTGCCCTCACGGCG
>Ga0105047_10013748_pt1 | contig 12895 bp, 5 predicted proteins | sample MAT04_FD_78384 | JGI IMG/M metagenome (GOLD analysis project Ga0105047, IMG submission 78384) | Freshwater microbial communities from Lake Fryxell liftoff mats and glacier meltwater in Antarctica - MAT-04 (megahit assembly) | ecosystem: Environmental > Aquatic > Freshwater > Ice > Liftoff... | reverse complement strand
TAACCTTACTTTTTTGTTGAGAATATCAGTAGCTCCAGGGGTATAAACTGTGAGTAAAGTATCTGCATTGGCGAAACTACCATCACCGGAAGTTGACCAATGTGCTGAAATATAATTTGTTGCACTCGCAGATGTGGCAAAAACTTCACCTGAACAGGTATATGTATCGGAACCGGCATTAAGTGTTGGTTTTGGTGCAAAAGTCAGTACAAGTGTATCTTTAACAATTTCGCCATACGAAAAGCCTGTGAGGGTAATGATAAGTTGAACAGTTCCAGCTTCAACATCTGCCGGGCTGGGATAATATTTCGGGTTAATTATACCGGGATCGTTAAAAAATCCTGTGCCTGTTGTGCTCCACTTCAATGTGATGTAATTGGTGGCGGTAGCATCTGGCTGAAAAGTGTTGCCTCCACAAATACGGTCATCTTCACCGGCATCAGCAGTGGTTCGCTGCTGAACCGGAAATTGAATAAAATCGATCCAGGCAGCGTCAAATCCTACACTCAGGCCAAGGTCCTTAACATAATCCCACTTTACTGTGTGAATGCCCGCGGGCAATGGAAACGAAACCCGGGCCCAATCCTTCTCTCCCGACCATTGCCCGACTTTCATCTTATCGATATAAAAATTCAGAAAATCATAACTGAGTTCTGACGATACTTTACGGTAAAATGATATACTGTCGTCAGCTGCAAGGTTTAAAGTAATGTATAATGATGAAGTATCAAGACTGTTGATATATCCTGACCTCAAACTATAAATCCCTTCATACACCTTGAAATTGTTGATATTCCAGGATTTGGCACCACCGGTTTTCCAGGCCATTTTCGAAAGGTTGCCCGATTCCCAGTCCTCCGTCAACACTCCTATCTTTTTCAAAAACAATCTTTTAGTAAGTTGTCCCGAATAACTCAGGCTATCCGTAAATCCTGCTGCTGTACCGGCTTCAACAGATTCGTCAATATTAACCTGCCAGAAAATAGTATCGCTTTCGCCGGGAGATAATTGTGTGGAAATAACCTCAGGATTGATGATGTGGCATAATGGTTGTGTAGTAGAAAGCCTGCTTATGGCAGAATCAACATGATAATCCCCGGTATTGGTGAGCACACTGCCCAGAATTACAGATTCACCGGGATCGGGCTGGTTATTGCCATTTCCCCCGTCATCAATCACGAATAACGGACCTATACTCAAATGCGGTGCATGTGAACGTAAAACCATACTGCTAAGAAAAGTACTATCCGACTGATCCGTTGAACTCAGCGTGAAAACAAGTTCGTAATCGTCCGGTATTGAATCGGACAATCTGATAAGAAACGACTGAGGAATATTTTTCAACTCTCCGGTTCCAAAATCACCAAAATATTGACTGTTATTCAAAATCTGCGCAAAAGATGATTCGCAGCTGAGTGTTACATTTACCGAACTATCTGGCTGATCACCTATATTTCGCATGGTGAGCGAAAGTGCGAATGTTTCGCCGGCTTCAGCTTTTGCATTCGTGTTTCCTGATAATGTATCATTTACCAGGTGCGTGTAATAGTCAATATAAGGTTGCCCCGAAGGTGACCCGATCCTGAATGGCGACACATATCCCATTGCCTCGCCTGTGCGGTTATCCGTCCAGCAGGGATATACCATTCCACCCTTCGACGCATTGCCCAGGTAATCACCAAAATAGTTATCAGACATTCCGGTGAGGGGTTGTGGTGTAAATGCCACATCGCTCACCCTGAAATCCTGCCACGACAGTCCCCCGTTTTTTGAAACTGCAACCCAGGTTTCGCACATATCGTCAGGCACATTCCTGTCGTCGTAAAACACTACGGCAAGGTTACCGTTATCAGGATCACAGGTAATCCACGGGAAATAGTGTTGTTTCCCCATACCTGTAGCATCCTGGTTTATCCTTACCGGTGCACTCCAGATATTTCCCTTGTCCTTCGATTTCATCATGTAAATATCAATTCCTGTTCCCTCATTGATACCCGGCTCACCATAGTTTGCCCAAACAACATAAATACTGCCTCTATCGGGGCCGTTGCTGATATCAACTGTCATGGAAGGAAAAGAATTCACCCTCATGAGTTTATTTACACCCTGAAGGCGGATTCCTTTGATATTGCTGATTATTCGCGATGCCGGCTGCCAGGTATGCCCACCTGTGGAGGAACGGGCGAATCCAATTGCTTTTTCGTTTGCAGGCCAGTTATCATAAATGGCCCAAACTGCATAAACTTCACCCTCGGGGCCAGTATGTATATTTATACCCTGGTTATGGCTTCCGGCTGCAACATTAGCACTGATAGTAACCGGATTTTGCCAGGCAAGTCCTCCATCCATCGAGCGTGAAACCTGTAGGTGCCCCGAACCGGCACTACCTCCGCCTATTACTGTCCATCCATCGTACAAATACCCGGAATATGGACTAGTCAGGCTGTTATCAATCCATAAATGGTTTTTATCGAGGATACTGCCTATTCCGCCCGGAGCTGGTGCCACACCCCTTTTCTTCCAGGTTTGACCGAAATCGTCGGAATATGAAACACCCTGGCCACCTCCCGAAAAAATATAACCTACAAACATTCTTCCCGAGCGGCTGATAGCTGTGGTTGGATCGCCGAAATTATAACCTCCTGCTCCCTGGATAGTTCCTTCCCATGTTGCTGCACCATCATCAGTCTGCAATGCATCGGCTCCGAATTGCGTTCCCACATAAGGAGCCGGGTGCGAATTGTTTGAGTTAAGCAGGATCAAGCCATTTTCAGGATGAACAAAAATGGAGTTCTCCGACTGCAATGAATTGGTTTCTGTTACCCGTACATCGGGCGAATCAAATGTGGCTATTCCGGGAGCCGAAAGTTTCGAACTTCGCTGAATTGCGGGAGGTGCCCGTTTCACAGCTTGTACGGGAACAAGTCCTAACTCGGCCATGCGCCGCCAATAGCCCATATTATCAATTCTTGTATCGGGAATGTATTTTGGCGGAACAATACTGGCAGGCATATACTCCTGCGCAATAATATTGTAAGGATGGATAACTGATATGGAAAGGAATACAAAAAAACAGAAAAGAACCGGGAAGTTTCTCCATTTACTATTTTGTTGCTGAATTATCCCGATTGTATTCATGCCGGATGTGGGTATTTATTTTGGATAAAAAATCAAATTTGTTTGAATCATTGCATAAGGATTTGAAGCAGCATTGTTTTTAATTTAAAAAAACAAGACCGGACTTTTGATTCAATTCATTTAATTAGTCACTAAGAAAACTCATCATTTTACGTAAAAATGCTAATTTTCTTTAACTTCAGGTTTATCAGGCAAAACTCAATCTTATATGCACGAGGACTTTCTCCCTAAGGGGACCAAGGGGTGAGCGTGGGCAAAACTCATTTTAGACACATTTTCTTATACGCACTAATTAACAATGAAAGGCCTCGAAATGTTAATGTTTTCCGTTATAATTTCACAGGTATAATATCCTGGTTTAAAACCGGAAACATCGAAACTATGTTTTGCACTGCCATTTCCATCCGTATATATTTCTTTCGATGTCAATACAGTTTTGCCTTCGTTATTATAAATGCGGAATATCAGTTTGGTATCCGGCCCGATTGAGGCATCTACATTTATTTTTTCCGTAGCAGGATTGGGCGATATTTCCATTGCAACATGGTTTGGAGTGAGTTCATTCTTACCCGTGTAATCAACAAAAGCCGGGAATACTATATAATCAACATATGCACAGTCATCTCCCGAAGACGTATATTGATCCTTTGAATATACCCATTTAAAAGTACGCACTCCTGCAGTAACCGGATAGCTGTATCGTTGCCATGGTATTGTCCCCGACCATTCGTCCATAGGTTGTATGTCGATGTAAAATTTCAGCTTATCAAAAATCTCTTCGCACGAAACTTTGGAATAAAAAGAGATGCTGTCGTCGGCAAGCACATTAAGCCTTATATCCATAGTCGATGACTGGCTGTGACCAATCGGAGCCGATCTGCTGCAATACAATCCTTCGAGCGGTGAAGTGTTTGTGATTTTCCAGAAATTCTGCCCGAAAACAGGCCATGGAAATTCTTCAAAATCAGCGGTTTCAAAGTCTTCGACTATAAGGCGGATAGCTGGATAATAAGTAGCATTTGCATGGTAAGCACCTGAAGAAAGCTCATAGTCCAATTCAACAATTGTTGCCACAGGTGCATCGTTGCTCACCTGCACTTCAAACCCGGCATTCGCTGATGTTCCTGCTGCAAGAGTTCCCAATTGAAAGACCGGAGATGTAATACTGATCCAGGGATTGTTTGTTGCAATAGTCCCGGTTGTGTTGTTGCAGGCACTGCTTCCGTTGTTAAATGAAGGAATTATAAATGTGGCGGTTTCGCCAGGATCGAGCCTGCCGTTGCCATTACCGCCGGCAGCATCGTCAATAACCAGAACTCCTGCAGCAAGTGCAGGTGCTAAACAGGTGAGTGAAAATTCAGATATCCATATACTTCCGGCATCAGCTTTTAATATAAAGTTTATTATATGCCCGTCTGGAATATTATCAGAGATAGTGAATGTAAAGGCATTAACGATAGTAACAGTATCGCCTGCAGGTATAAAGGCATACAGTTCTGTGCTGTCGGAGATCGTCACATACGGATCAGTGGCAGTAAGCGTTACCATTACATTTGATGCATCGCTGCCGCCAACATTGCGCATACCGTTTGTTAACAGGATTGTCTCACCAAAATCAGGCTGGTTATTCAGGTTGCCTGACGGATCATTTACTGTGCTTTGTGCGTACACCACGTATGGTCCTGCAACTGCCAAAAAAGCAAAATTGTAGATAGTTGGAACGCAGTTGTAGCCGGAAACAAATAGATCGGCATCGCCCGGATACTGAACCACGACATCAAATGTGATAACAGCCTGCCCGGCCATATCTGTGGTGGATTTCCCTATGACAACCCCGTCTTTCATGGCTACACAGCTTAACCCAGCTACTGGTAATCCGCCGGAAGTAACACCAACGGTCATCGAGGTTGTTCCGATAAGTACTGTGGCTGGGTACGACGTATTAATTGTTATAGGATTATCCGTGAAAACTGCCAATGCAGGATCGCCCAATACGTTGCAATCGTAAAAACACCAACGTAATGCGCCGGGTTCCCACTGTCCCGGAGCTGTTACCCATGAAGCGGTAGCTATTTTCGATTCCATATGGGCCATGCCTATCCGGTTGAGGCTGTCGTTATACAATGCATCCATATATTCGCGGTGCAGGTGAGCCGAGGGGCCTTCGGTCTGTCCCTCGTTAAACCAACCAAAGCGGGAATTCCCGACAAAAGCCGCAGCAAAATTGTCGATGGTTACCATTTTTTCGGCAATACAGTCGTTGTAATCAAATGCACCGCATAAGCAACCATGCGTATAAACAATGGTAAAATTATGGTTTATGCCATTCAATCCGGAAAAGTTGGAATTGGTAATATCTCCGTTACCCAGTTTCATTACATAAGTTTCGTTGGCATGACCAACATGGTTCAGCATGGGGCGTCCCTGATTCAGGTGATTCATCAGATCCTGACCGGTCCAGTAAGTAGTTTCGTCATACAAATGGTCGAAGCTGAAATCTGTCGGAATTCCGGTGGTTGTGTACCCGTTATCCGAACGTTCTCCTTTAAGTAATTCCAGGTAATCGCTGCCCCAGGTGTCAGGATTCGAGTAAAGGTTTTCGCCTGCCATCAGTATGTTTCTGAACTCGCCTGAAATAGGAGCAAACTGGTATTTGTAGCTTTTATTCAGCATTTTGCTAAGTTCATTGGCATTGCTGAAAGGCATGCGTGCCACTGCCACTTCCGGCAAAAGGTCGTCTTCGCCGGGTTCAGCCCAAAATTCATCGCCATCGGAATTCCAGTTGCCATCGAGTGCTGAGTAATACAGATCAGCAGGAATATTCTGATCCGTATATCCTGATCCTGAAACAACATAACAGTAAAATCCGCGGTGCGGAATAAGTTCATCGTCGCCGCCCAGCAATACATATTTTATTTCATGGGTCTGGTATTCCTGGATAATGAAATTCCTGATCTTTTCGGGTATATCCATCCCTGTCATGTTTGTAGTTATGCTGTCGCGGGTAACCACAAGCGATGTGATTCCTTCTTTCATGTAATTTTCCTTTAAAGTGTTGAAAGAATTGACATAAGCAGTTGTAGTAATGATCAGCAGATCATAATTGGTAATTGTGGACTGTTTTCGGCTTTTATAATCCTGCTCCATTGATTTGTTATCTGCCAGTTGCATAGCAGCAGGGTTGTGAAGGGTAAGATTTTTCAAAGCCATTGATGCTTTTTCTGAAGGAGCTGTATGAACTACAACACGGGCAGCAGTGTAATAGGATAGTTTTCCGGTAACGGGATTGAAACGGACAGGCGTAAAGGTTGTTAGCGCAAATGAGCGGCCATTCAGGAAAGCGGTTATCAACTGCCCTTTCGGATCAGCAGGTAATAGAACATTCCGCCCGTAAACGGCCATATCTTTTGTAAAAGTTCCTGAGCTGCCGGCGGATACAGGGCGTACTTCCTGCTGAGGATATAGGTTAAATTTTCCGGGTAGCAGTACTTCATCGGAAAAAATGATTTCGATGCCAGTGGCTGATTCGCCCGGTGGAAGCATAAGATTAACCTGGCGGTATGGCAACGCAGGCTGACCCGGCAATGCAGTAAGCATGGTATTGTCGAGATCAAACATCTGGTATTCACCAGCCTGGCGAACAGATGGTTTTTCAAAATGGTAAACCTGCTCAACTTTACCAGCAAGGCTGTATAATGTAAATGAAAGCAGAAGACTTATCAGAGTAATGGTTTTCATGGGTGTGTGATGTTTTGATGGCAGTGCCTTTTCAGTTGTCAAATTTCAGCAAAAAAGTGATATGCCCGGAAGAAAGTTTTGTGAAACAGGTTGTATGAGCGGAAATAAAAAAAGGCCACCGGTAAACAGGCAGCCTTTTTTAAAAAATAAAGATAAATTTATCTCGTAACCAATACACGCATAGTCTGTGAATTGCCTTCGCTGAGTACCCGTACAAAATAAATACCCGATGGCAGATCAGCTACTTTGAGGGTAACTTCATTGGATGTTGAAACCGGATTTTCAATAACACGGACTGTTTTACCAATGGTGTTCAGCATTTCAATCCTGTTAATCTTCGCAATTTCATTCGATTTAATATAAATCCTATCACTTGCAGGATTAGGATATATAAGTATTGAGCTGATTTTCGGCTCCTTCAGGTTAACAGTGCTGAGTTCAGTGGTAAAAGTTGATGATTTTGCAAATGTATTTACGCCAAGGTTGTTCTCAAGCGAATCAACCTTTAAGTAATACTGCTGGCTGTATTTCAGGTTTTGATCCGGCGTAACTGTAATAACAGTTTTAGCAGCATTAATGGTTGCAGTAAAACTTGCATTTGTACCCATAGCATTATTCTCTTTCAATGTAAGAACTGATGCCAGGTTGCTGCTGGTAATTGCACTGCCGTCTTTCATGCGAACAGGCTGGTGATAGGTGATAACCATCGGTGTATTTACAGCTACATTGGATGACCCGTCAGCAGGAATCATTGAAATAATCATGGAGCCGGTTTCAGGCATATAGTCCGAATTCAGTATCTCCTTGTTCGAAGCCTGTAAAAATACCACAACCATCAGGTCGCTCATTTCTTCAACATTCGTACCGGTCATATCCACAGTGTAGTTCAGATTGTACGGCTGGTTTGCAATAAGCGAAACCATTGTGCCGCTGGCATCAGGAACCATTTTCATCATTACATTATGAAATTCGGTTTCACCGTTGGTGGTTGCATTCTGGGTGGTTTTACGCTCCAGAACTGCAATCTGAACTGTTACCCCACTATAGTTGGCATAAGGAAGTATATTGCAGTCGATAATTACATTGTTTCCCTGGATTTCATGTTGCGACTGAACTTCCAGGTAACACATAGTAGCTTTGGAAGTATTGAATGCATTATTAACAGCTGTGGAGTTGGTTCCGCAAACTTTGCCGTCAACATATAAATCAGGAACTGCATTTACACCATAATAACTGCGCCTAACACCACCCTCTGCGGTATAATAAGGGTCACCTGAACCAGGCCAGTTCATCTGATATTTTACTAGCGTAATTTCTTCGCCGTGTGCTGCAATAAATGGGTTAAAAGTTGAGTTGTTGAAACTGGCACAAGGTGAACATGTTGAACTTGTAAATTCCTCGAACATAGGCCTGCGGTAAACAAGGTGATCAGGAACTGAAATGCTCCTGATCATAAAATCGTTTGCAGGATTATCATCCGGGGTAGTGCTGCCGTTCAGTTCCGAAACCCATACTTTTAAGTTGTAAACACCAGGTACTGCAATAATTGAGTCAGTACAGGTATACGCAAATTCACTGCCTGTGGCAATATTAAGCCCAGTATAAGCGGTGGTGTAAATATCTCCTTCGTTCAGCGACCACTTTACTTTTATTGAATTAATCGCAGTTTCACCAACGTTAACCAATTTGCCTGATACAGCCTGGTTCCCGACAAACATAATAGGAACGCCAATGCTGGCCATTCCGGCATCGTTGGTCAGGGGGTCGAGCAAAGTAATATCATCGAAGAACCAGTCCTTAAAACTCTGGCTGCTTCCGGTTACAACAAGGCAAAACTGGAATGCACCTGAGCCAACATCCGTATTATTAACAAGAATAGTAACAGTTTCGGCTGAGATATCAGTGGTGGCAGCTTTGGTCCATACCTCATGCCAGGCTCCACTTGATGAAGCGCGGGTAGCTACACTTAAGGTAAAAGCGACACTGTTGCCATCCACGTGGTCGAACATATGTTTAAACTGGATAATAACCTGCGACAATCCGCTTGTGTTGCTTGCCGGGGAAATGAAACGCATGGTTCCGTTGAATGCGGGAATGCTTTTTGTGCGGCCTTCGGAAATTACTCCTCCGGCGTTATTGCTTTGCGAAATGGCCCAGTTACTCTGGTTTCCAAAAACCATCCATCCGGAAGGAGGCCATACACCTGCACTGAAATCCTGCTGAAGCAAAACCTGCGCATTCAGACCTGCAGAAACTATAAGTACTAATAAGCTGAGTAAGGTTTTTTTCATGTTACGAAAATTTGTTTGAGTTTTGGGGTTATGTATTAAACAACAGACAATTATGGGAAGCAAAAATACAAAAAAAAGCCTGTCTGTCCGACAGGCTTTTAGAATTTTTTTTTAAGAAAGATTTAGTGTTGAACAGTAATTTTTTGAGAATAGTTGAGCTTTTTACCTTCAACATTGAGGAAATACATTCCTTCGGCTAACTTGCCTACATTGATAGTATGATTCAGCTTTCCAGTTGTACTTATTTTTTCATTATACACAACTGTACCCAATGCATTCATAAGTTTCACATTAAGTATTTCTGTGGTTCCGGTATTTACAGCCACATTCATATTGCTTGAAGAAGGATTTGGATAAACGCTGACCGGTTGAGCCTGTTCTTTTTCGTTAATGCCAACACATGAAGTACAGGTAATATCCATATAAACAGTCCATGGGCCTAAGCCACAATCATTGCTTCCCCTGACCCTGAGGCTCGAAATGCCGTTCCAGTTATTAGCCCACAAAATAGTACATGAAGCACTATTGTTGGTGATGGTACCGGCGGTTGCAGGGTATAATTCCCATATGTAGGAAGTTGCGGAAGCACTGCTTGTGGTATAGTCAGTTGTTTGGTTTACGTTATTAGTGCAAACGAGTGTAAGTCCGGTCGGAGTTGTTGTAAGGGCACCCGGGCGGATCGTTATATAGTCATTCTTTATAACCGAATCAACTTCAAGTCCTGTTTTAGTAACCATAATTACGTCATATGTTCCCGGGTTTGAGTAAAGAATGGATGGAGTTTCGATGGTTGAGGTACTTGGGACTCCACCGGGAAATAACCAGGAAACGGTTGAAGGACGGCCAACGCTGTTGTCAGAAAATGAAATATAACTGTTCTGGCACATGTTGGTTGGCGAAGTTGCCTCAAAAGCACTCATAACAGGACGAACTGTATTATGAATTGCTTTGCTTGAATTATCCTGAACAAAGGCGACGAACTCAATATCCTCCATTGGCCACAAAGGATCAATGTTAGCAACAATATTTACATTCTGAACATCGGTACTGGTGAAATCAAGAGCGGTACCATTCTGATCGGGTATCATAAGCCTGTTCACAAAATTCAGGTGCGTTTGTCCCTGCCATGACTGTGTAATTTCCGACTGAGTTACAGCAAACTGAAAAACCAATTGGTTATTTTGCAGAGTAGCCACCTTGGTAATGGTGAAATTGAAAACAAACTGCTGACCGGTGCGGGTCACTGTGTAATCAATCGTCAGAGGTGATGGTATTCCAATGCATAGGTCGTATTTTGGCAAATAAGAAGGATACATGGTTGCAGTGTGACTCCCGCCAACTACTGCGTTTCCGCCATCGAACCTGGCGGTAGGGTAACCGGTGATTGCATAGTAAGTATTTCGGGCATTCGAATAGTTATTCGCATAGGTATCGCCGTTGTGGTTTTCAATAACTGCCACACGTTTACCGTTTACAACAAGATCGTCAGCACCCATGGCAGCACCGGGGCAAAAAGTACACCAGGTGCCGGTTCCGATTTCGACGGCAACCATGTTACGTTGCACTTGTGCCTGGGCTAAAAGTGTTACCATTACAAGTGAAGCAACAAAAAGAGTAAATTTTTTCATACGCAGGGTTGTTTTTTTTTAAAAGAGTTGGTCCTGATTGAATGGGATGAAGATCAGACAATTAATTTCAGACTCAACAAAAGTAATATATATATAATCGGATGTTACAAAATCTTTAAAAAAAATTTAAGGATTAAGTGAAACAAGAAAAAATTTATAGAAAACTTACAGGAGAGTTAATGAAATCCGAAAGATCTGTGTTGTTAGAAACAACTCACATATCCGCTATTCCAGAGCAACAATTACCATTTAGTTTAAAACTGCTGAGTGTTGATGTACAATTCAGTTTGCAGATTTTTCAACAAAGAAACTTTTATCTGTAATTGATCTGTTAATAATTTACTTTTGTTAATGAAAATGCGATACAGATGAGTCATGCAGAATTAAAGAATCGTAATTTTTATGGCAATAAGACAGTAAAATAGTTATCACTTTTTGTTTTATTCTTCTTACTTATTCTTTTGCTAATATGCTTTTAAACGCTTGATTAATAATTCACTAACAACATTCCTATGAAAAACGCATTGTTGATTTTATTACTGCTTACATTATGTTGTTTTACAAAGGCACAATCGCAATTTCTGGATCCATCATTCAACGGAACTGGTTATGCCATAATAGAGTTAACGCCATACAACGACAGAACCTGCGAAGTGATTGTACAGCCTGATGGTAAAATATTGACATCAGGCTTATTCCAATTCTTCAATACAGCTACCGGAACTGATTCTATTACAAGTTTTATTACCAGGCATCACAGCGATGGAAGCATTGATTCAAGTTTCAATTCGGCTGGCATTGTTTATTCGGATCTCCGGTTAGCTGATTTGGCTTCTGCCAATATGGAACTGCTTGAGGATGGTAAAATAGTAATTGCCGGTACAAAATACCTGCCTGATGATGGTCAAATGTGTGTTCAAAAGTTTAATGCCGATGGAAGTAAAGATATGTCGTTTGGTGACAGCGGTGAAAAACTGATTGTAAGCCCTGATGGCTATTACTCCAGCAGCAATTGTCTGAAAGTACAGCCTGACGGAAAAATTGTTGCCGCCGGGGTTTCTTCCGGTTCATTAATTCTGGCCAGGCTTGAAAGCAACGGTGAGTTTGACCTTTCTTTCGGGGAAAATGGCATTGTCGCAATTTATGAAGGATATCCTTATATTTTTAATATCAATTTCCTTTCCGACGGTAATATTATTGTTACAGGAGATTCGGATTCTTACCAGATATCAATCATGAAATTTAATCCTGACGGGAGCGCAAACACTGCCTTTGGCATAAATGGTAAAAAATTACTGAAATATAACTTTCAGTTCGAAAATCATGCCTATGGACTTGCCATACAACAGGATGATAAGATAATTGTATCAGGTCATTCGAATGGATTATGGCTTTTATACAGGGTTAACCCGATTGATGGCTCACTTGACAATACGTTTGGCACCAATGGTGCTGTTGTAAATCATTTTTCGAATGGCACACGGGATGTAGCCACTTCTGTTATTGAGATGTCTGATAACAGAATCCTTGCAACCGGCAGGTACAAAAAGGATTTTAATGATGAAAAATACAATATTGTTATTGTCAGGTATTTGTCGAATGGAAATATGGATAGCACCTTTGGTATTAATGGAATGATAGAGTTTGATTTTGAAAAAAGAGAAGATCAGGGGAAGTCATCTTTCATACAGCCTGATGGCAGAATTGTTTGCGTTGGGTTTTCAGGAAATACAGAATATACAGGAAATGATATGGTTATTCTGCGATGTTCCGGATTTTCGAGTGTTAGTACACCAGAAATGGAATTAAAATCTTCATTTACAGTATTTCCAAACCCTGCCAACGAAAATGTTAATATCAATGTAACTGCACCCAAAGCCGGGATGTATTCTGTAAGTATACAGTCAATCAATGGGATAACTATCCGAAATTTCCGGAAAGTATTAAATACCGGAACCAATTACCTTGAAATTCCCTTGCATGACTTGCCTTGTGGCTCTTATATAATTGTTATTGAGGGATATGCTTTTTTTGTTTCACAGAAACTGCTTGTTGATTAAGGCATTTAAATTTTGAAACAAATCTTCTGCCAACATTGTT
>Ga0105047_10013747_pt1 | contig 12896 bp, 11 predicted proteins | sample MAT04_FD_78384 | JGI IMG/M metagenome (GOLD analysis project Ga0105047, IMG submission 78384) | Freshwater microbial communities from Lake Fryxell liftoff mats and glacier meltwater in Antarctica - MAT-04 (megahit assembly) | ecosystem: Environmental > Aquatic > Freshwater > Ice > Liftoff... | reverse complement strand
GTGTCCGATCAAGATCCCAAGCATGCCACGCGATTAGTTCGCGGCAATTATCTACGGCGTGATGGGCGCCTCGTTCTCGCTGCACAACGCCATCGGCCTCAAATGCAATCGGCTATACCGGCACTATCATTGCTCTGAGTGCCGACCGTCATTGAAAAGTTATGGATAACCACGAGGCCGTAAGTCCCCGGAACTCGAACGCTAGTAATACACTTTCCGATACCAACCAACGATTGGTTCGGCGGTATACTCGGTTGCACCCTGCCTGATTTCAATTTCTAGCGACGGGTGAAGCAACGGTTGGAAGCCACCATTAAAAATTCATTGATTGGCCGTGGGTAGACGAGTTCACCAGCTAGGTTCGAAGTTACAGGAAAAGAGTGCCCGATGCCGGATTTGATTGCCCAGGGAACACATTCGCGGGAACGCTGGCGACGCACGTTACCCGAAGCCATCGACGCGGTGCCGGTGGTGCTTGGCCGTACGGGCACCGGGGTTTGGGCAGTTCCCTGGGACGACCGAATCTCTCGCGAACATGCGACGATGCAACCTCGCGAAGGCGGATCGCTGCTGGTTAAACAGTCGCCAACGGCGCGAAATCCGATCTTTTATCGCGGTCAGAAGCAAGACGCATTTACGCTTTCACCCGGCGAACACTTCGTCATCGGTCATACCACGTTCACCCTCGCCATGCGCCCCGAAGTGAATGTGTCCGATTCGCGACTGGGTGTCACAGAACACGTTTACGATGTCGCTGAACTGCGCCGTAAAGGATTCCGTGACACTGCGGCTCGCATCGAAGCGCTCGGGCGATTGCCAGACATCATCGGTGGCAGCAGTAGCGACGAAGAATTGCTGGTTCGCGTCGTGAGCCTCTTGATGCAGTCGATTCCTGCTGCGTCCGCAGTCGCGATCCTCCGCGTCGATTGCCAGGCAGGCGACGAGGTGGCTCCGAAAATATTGCATTATGACAATCGCCTGCCCGAAGCCGATGGCCCGCGACCGAGCGCAAAGATCGCTCGCGATGCGGCGCGGCGCGGTGAAAGCGTATTGCATCTCTGGGCTGGCGGTGAACCCAACGGGAACTCCGATATCGCATACACGGCCAGCGAAGAAGTCGATTGGGCGTTCGGGGTTCCGATTGGTGGTGAAGGCTGGGTGATGTACGTTGCTGGCCAGCTCGCGGAATTGCATAGCGGCGGCATTGGCCAATCATTAAAAGCCGCGCCCGATGACCTGCATGATGATGTCAAGTTTACGGAGCTGGTGGGAACGACGGTTGCCAATCTGCGGCAAGCGAGAGTCTTGCAGCGCCGACAGATGGGGATGCGACGATTCTTCGCGCCCGTGGTCATGGAGGCGATGTCCGGTCGCGATCCAGAAGAAGTTTTGCAACCGCGCGAGACCGATGTGTCAGTATTGTTTTGTGACTTGCGTGGATTCACGAGGCAGAGTGAACAATCTCAGGGACGCTTGTTGGAACTATTGCAGCGGGTCAGCGATGCGCTGGGCGTAATGACGGGAGAGATCCTTCGCTGTGGTGGCGTCGTCGGAGATTTTCACGGGGATTCCGCGATGGGATTCTGGGGTTGGCCGCTGGATCAGCACGATGCAGTCCTCCGCGCCGCAACGGCAGCCTTAGCGATTCGAGAATCGTTTCGCGAGCAAGCGGTCGATGGGACCTCAATGACCACATCGCTGCACGGGTTTCGCTGCGGCATTGGACTGGCGACCGGTCGCGCGGTCGCCGGACGGATTGGAACCGTCGATCAAGTCAAAGTAACTGCGTTTGGGCCGGTTGTGAATCTCGCCAGCAGACTAGAAGGCATGACGAAGACACTGGGCGTCGAAGTGCTGGTCGATGACGTCTCGGCTCGCTGGGTCAGAGAAAACGTGAGTCGTGATCGAATGCGAGTTCGTAAGCTTGCCATCGTGCGTCCCGCTGGATTTACCATTGGCATTGAAGTCAGCCAGTTGTTGCCACCAGCCAGCGTGGTTGGATCACCGAGTGATGACGATATCGCAGCTTATGAGGAAGCGCTGCGTTGGCTGGTCGACGGCAGATGGGACCGCGCGTTTGATCGTTTGCACAAGGTCTCAGCCGATGATCGTGCCAAGGATTTTTTAACAGCCACGATTCTTCGCAACGGTCGTGTTCCGCCCAGCGGCTGGGACGGTGTGATCGACATCGCAAAATCTGCGATGTGAACCGCAGGCGCTAGGCGTCGATGAAGACAGCTTTGGTTTAAGTCCTGGCGTCACTCGACCTCTCGCCCTCGTTTGAAAATCCCAATTGAAGCATTCGCCACTCGTTAAAAGGACTCGTCCGTAATTCTTAAGCCGCATTGCAATTCAATGTAGTTCATCCTCAAATCATTAAGCTGACGCCTTCAGTCGCAACCAACATCACGCCAGAATGGGGGTGGCGACGTGAACATTAGTCATTATCCGCCAGCCAGGGGTGCTGTTCGTTCTTTGAATCTTGTTACAAAGGCTAAAAATTCTTGAGCACAACGCGATCCAGAGTAGACTGAGTCGCCAATCCAACTCCGATCTTCCGTTGTCGGTCGATTTCCAATCCTAATCCCCTATGATCGTCAAAAACCCCGCTGTGCCAGCACGCGATACATTGGCCCGCAACATTGCTCAGTTTGTTGCCTTTAGTATCGAAAGCCAAAAGTACGCTTTTCGAATTGAACAAATTCAGGAAATCGTGATTTTGGACCAAGTCACGAAAACGCCCCAGGTCCCCGACTACGTTGAGGGTGTTGCTAATCTACGCGGCTCCATCATTCCAATCATCAATCTTCGCAAACTCTTTGGTATTGCGCCTAAGCCCATTGATGACGAGACGCGAACGATCGTCGTCAATGTTGGCCACCGAACCATTGGCTGCACCGTAGACAATGTCTCGCAAGTCGTTCGCATCGCCGCTGACGATATTCGACCTGCCCCCGACACCGTCACAGCACATGGGGCGAGCTATATCGCTGGCTTTGCTCGGGTCAAAGACGAATTGATCGTACTGTTAGGAGTGGAAGAGCTACTCGACCCGCAAAAGCTAGAACAAGTTAGCAAAGTCACATTGCCGGACTTATCAAAAACGACATCGTAAACTTGAATCGACATCCTTGAGATACTAATGAATAACGACAAACCCACCAGCGCCAAACCGCGCGTACGAAAAACAACAGCCAAAGTTTCGGGCGTTGTCGCTACGTCCAACCAGCTAGGTTGCGGAGCTGCCTCGACCAAAAATGAAATGTTCGATGCATTCAGTCGTGCGATGGCCATGATTGAATTCAACGTCGACGGAACGATCCTTTGGGCAAACGACAATTTCTTGAAAACGGTCGGATATTCGCTCGAAGAAATTCGGGGCCGACACCATAGTCTCTTCGTCGACTCAGCTTATCGCTCGTCGCCAGAGTATCGGGAATTTTGGTATGAGTTGGGACAAGGAGTTGCGAAAGTTGCCCGGTTTAAACGGTATGGAAAGGGAGGACGCGAAATCTACTTGCAAGCCGCTTACTCTCCCATTCTCGATGAAAATGGGTTCACTCTTAAGGTTGTAAAGCTTGCGGCGGATGTGACCGCAGATGCCGTCCGAGAACTTGGGGCGCAAGAGCGTGAGCTCGCAGTTCAAGCCCAGCAGGCTCATGACAAACATGAACTCGAAGAGAAAGTAAACGAGCTGTCCGTTACTGTCGAAGCGGCCGCCAAAGGCGATCTTACCCAACAGGTCAATCTCAGGGGAGAAGACGATTTGGGAAGGCTTGGTAATAGTCTTCGCAAGATGATGCTTGATCTACGAAACGTGATTGCCGAAGTGATGGCGGCTGCTCAACAGCAAAACGAGGGCGCGAGTACGATTGCCGAAAGCAGCGCAAACCTCAGCGAAGGAGCACAGACACAAGCCGCTTCCGTAGAACAAATGACGGCAAGCGTGGCTCAGTTAATCGACTCGATTGAGGTCATTTCCAACAACGCAGCCGCAGCCAAATCAAAGGCATCCGAAACTTCCAAGCTGGCTCAAGGTGGTGGTGCAATCGTTGACGCCGCTGTCAATGCGATGAAGATGATCCAGAAGTCAAGCGAGCAAATCAATGAGATCATTCAAGTGATCAGCGAGATCGCAAGCCAAACCAATTTATTAGCACTGAACGCCGCGATTGAAGCTGCTCGGGCTGGCGAGCATGGGCTTGGGTTCGCGGTAGTCGCAGATGAAGTCCGGAAACTTGCAGAACGCTCAAGTGAGGCCGCTAAAGAGATTACCAAGCTCATCAAAGAATCCTCTCGCCGCGTTGAGGAAGGAGCAAATTTGTCACAAAAAGTCGGTGAATCCCTGAGCAAAATTGTTGAAGCGGTCGACAACACCGCTGATGGAATCGGTCAAATCGCTGCCTCAACCGAAGCCCAAGCTGCCAGTGCACAGCAAGTCAAAGCGGCAATTCGTAGTGTCTCGGAGACGACGGAATCGAATGCTGCAGCGTCCGAGGAAATGGCTGCTAGCGCCGAAGAGCTTGGTGCTCAAGCCCAGAGTCTTCGCGATCTTGTCGCAAAGTTTAAGACTTAAGGCTCGCTCGTTACTCGAGAGGATAAATCATGATGGAGCTCGAACGCCTCACACCAAAACAATTCGAACGTTTCCAGGCATTCATTTACAGCTCGTGTGGAATCAAGATTGACAGCGCTAAAATTACTTTGGTCAGCAATCGCATTCGAAGACGCGTCAAAGCAGGTAACTTCGCCGACTTCGATGCGTACTATAGTCACTTAACGTCTAAATCGGGGGTCGCGGAACTCGAGGGGTTTCTCGACGCCATCACCACCAATGAAACTTTCTTTTTTCGAACCGTAGCTCACTTTGACTGGTTAAAAGACGAATACACAAAAGAACTGCTCGCTGCAAAATCAGCGGGGCAAAGAAAACAATCCCTTCGTATTTGGTCGGCGGCATGTAGCTCAGGAGAAGAGCCGTACTCGGTTGCGATGTGTTTGCACGAAGCGAGTGTGATTCTCAGAGGATGGGACATTTCCATCTTAGGAACCGATATTAGCGAGACATCACTTGCGACCGCTCGCAGTGGCACGTACCGCGAACGCACCATTCGTGAATTGGATCAGGCCAGGATAGATAGATACTTCACCCGAATCGATGACACTTGGAAACTAAAATCCAACATCACAAACATGGTAAAATTCCAGAATCACAACTTGATGAAGCCGATGCGAGAGCCATTGTTTGATTGTATTTTCGTCCGAAACGTACTGATCTACTTCGATCGCGAGTCAAAAGTCAAAGTCATCGAAAACCTCGTTCGCGCGTTGGCTCCCAACGGCTATCTTGTCGTCGGGCCGTCCGAAGGGATCTATGACATGCTGGGTATGCTGACCAAGCGCAATCCGTTTCTATACCAGAAGATCTGAGAAAGGAATGCAGAGTGAGTGAAGAGTTTGATTTTTCGTCAAGCATGCCATCGGAAGAGATGGCTCAGTATCTGCAGATGTTCGTCGATGAAACGTCTGAGCAGCTCGATTCGCTTGTCGAAGTTTTGCTGGTATTGGAGACAAGCCCGCGCAGTCATGGCGACCTCAACGAGTCGTTTCGATTGATCCATTCCATCAAGGGCGCGGCTGCAATGATGGGTCTCGACAGCATCACGCTGCTAACGCACCACCTGGAAAACTACTTTGAGCGATTAAGATCTGGCGTCCAAACCTTGGATCGCGAGATGATGGAATTGATCTTGAAGTGCGTCGACTTTCTCCGCGATGCGACATCGAAGCTTCGAGACGGGCAACCCATCGTTAGCTCGCCAGATCTGCTCGATGCACTGATTAACCAAGAGAGTTCGCAAAAGCCAAGTGTGGATGCAGGGCAAGTTACGGTGCAAGCTGCCGCGCCAGCCAAATCTCCGGTCATTGCGGAAGCTCAGCCCAGTTCCGATGTGCTCGACGAGGCGACAGAAAAACGGCTTATTGTTTACTTCGATCGCAACATTGAACTTCCTGAACTGAAGGCCGAATTGATCCTGAATCGACTTCGTGATATTGCGGAAGTCATTCGCGTAAGTCCACCGCTCGATCAATTGGCTAGCATCATCGAACTAAGAACTCTCCAAGTCTGGGTTCGAACAGTTTCACCAGATTCCAGACTACGATCGGTCGCCGAAGTCATCGGTGTCGAACTGCTGGAAATTGATGACGTCCTGCCGGAGCCGATGGACGAGGACGCTACCTTACCAGATGCGATCGTTCCAGTGATTGCTCCCGTGGTAACAGTCGTTCCTAGCCAAGTTACCCCGCAAATCAGCGAACAAGATGTTGTCCCGGAGCAAACGACGAGTCTCACCGACACGACGAGCAAGGTCGCGGAGACAGTGCGAGTGGATATTCAACGACTCGACAAGCTAATGAACTTGGCAGGGGAACTGGTCGTCAATCGCGCACGTTTCGTTCAGATTGCACAACAAATGACCGAGACATTTAAGAAATCGGGCTTGCTCGGCCAAATGAGAGACCTGTGCGATGGCTTACGCGATAGTTTGCAAGCAGAAAGCAAAGCGAGCGCATTGTCGACAGGGCGAACGGGGGACGAAGCCAGACGATTGGAGCTACAACAAAGTATCCATGCACTCGAAGAACAACTTCAAGTTTTAGAGCGTGGCAGAAAAAACTTCCTGCAACTGAATGAAGCGATCGACCAATTTTCAAGGGTCTCCGATGGATTGCAGCGAGGCGTACTGGATACGCGGATGGTACCTGTCGGTCCGCTCTTCAATCGATTCAAACGCACCGTACGCGACATCTCTGTTGAGTTAAACAAAAAGGTCAACATTGTCATTCGCGGTGAAAAGACCGAACTTGACAAAAGAATGATTGACGAACTTGGCGATCCGTTAGTGCATCTCGTGCGAAACGCCATCGATCATGGCTTAGAATCGGAATCGGTTCGCAAGAGTCGCAACAAATCGGAGGCCGGAACGCTCACATTGGAAGCGGTCCACAGCGGCAACAACGTTCTGATTTACATTCGCGACGACGGTGGCGGGATCAACATCGAGAAAGTCAAAAAGCGGATACTTGAACGCGGGCTTGCCACTGCTTTCGAACTAAACAATTTGTCTGACCATGATATAAGTCAGTTCATTTGGACACCAGGGTTTAGTACGGCCGATGTTGTTTCCGACATATCAGGACGTGGCGTTGGTATGGATATCGTCAAGACACGGATCCGCGAACTCAATGGCACAGTCGAAGTTAACTCGGTTCTTGACCAAGGAACTACGTTCGTGATTCGATTGCCGTTGACCTTAGCGATCATACGCAGCCTGCTATTTCAATTGGACCACGGGATTTTTGCCGCACCCATTGAGAACGTTCGCGAGATCGTTTCCGTACGCTCTAGCGATGTCATTTCAGTCCATGGCCGAAACTCAATCGACGTGCGGGGCGAGTTTATCCCGTTCATTGATATCGAAGATGTTTTTGATTGGCATGAGACACGTTACGACTATTTGAACAATCGCCACGAACAACCAGCGAGCGAGACAGACAGCATCAACGTCATCATCCTCTCTACCGTCAACAAGAAGATTGGTTTATCTGTAACGGCCCTGCGGGGTTGTGAGAACCTCGTTGTTAAATCTTTGGATGAGAACTTTACTCATATTCGAGGCTTGGCAGGTGCGAGCATTCTGGGCGACGGCTCGGTTTGCTTGTTGCTTGACGTTGTTTCGTGTATCGACTTGGCTCACAACCGTCTGCGTGACCGTGAGCGGATCAGTCAAAGAAAGTATGCGAAATCGTCATGAAGACACTCGATCCATCTCAGATAGAGCAATTAACAAGGCTCTTTCAATACGGTGCATCGGAAGCATCTCATGCGCTATCGTTATGGCTATCGAGAAAGGCGAGCGTTAGCATCGAACAATTGGAGCAGTTGAGCTTCGAGCAGGCTACTGAATCACTTGGTCCCGCCGATACAACGCTTTGCGGTTGCATAATGGGTGTGACCGGTGGCATGACCGGGTACATGTTGTTCTGCTTTGACGATGCAAGTGGACTGTCGTTGTGCGATCTATTGCTTGAACGTAGCATTGCATCCGAGAAATGGGGCGAACTAGAGACTTCTTCGGCAATGGAAACTGCGAACATCGTCGGATGCGCTTACTTGAATTCGCTGGCTGAAGAATTTCCTCGCGTAGGTGCAGCGGATCCAGAGAAGATCGTCGACGCGACCCAAACTTGGGTACCGACGCCTCCGCAGTTTATACGCGATTATGCCGCGTCCATTCTCGAGTTCGCTGTGATGAGTCAAGCAACCGAGTTTGATTCGGTTCTTGTAGCGAAGAACAAATTTCAGATCGACGATCAACCAGTCGCATGGACTTTGCTTTTGATTCCTGACGCATCAAGTCTTGACTCCATGCGGAGGATGTTGGGGTGACGAATCTTTCGATCAAGGACGAAGATTTGGTGGCAATGGGCGCAATCGCTGTTCGTCGAGAGTCTGGACTTTTGCGAACACTGCTTGGCTCATGCATTGGAGTTGCGATTTACGATCGGAGAATGAAGTTGATCGGTCTTGCTCATGTCGTGATGCCGGACTCGATGGGCCGAACTAATGCATTGGGAAAGTATGCAGACACTGCAGTCCCAGAACTCGTTCGGCAAATGACCAAGCTTGCGAGCTCGTCACGACTGGAGCTTAGCGCCAAGATTGCAGGAGGAGCCAACATGTTCGCAAACATTTCGCAAAACAGCACGAATAGTATCGGCGACAAAAATCGAATCGCAGTCGAAGCAGCGCTTAACGAGCTGGGAATACCAATTAAAGCAAGACATCTGGGCGGAAACGCCGGCCGCAAGATGGTAGTCCACGCCGCAACCGGCACCATTCAAATCCAAATCGTTGGGCAAGATGCAGTGGAGATCTAATGGAGTTCAGAGAGCATACCAGCAGAAATTTACACTGGCAGCATGATCGACAACACGGAAAGGCAGCGTAAAATGGCGAACCGAATCTTGATCGTCGATGACGCTGTGATCATGCGTCTTCGCATACGCGAGATCGCAGAACAGGCAGGGTGGGAAGTCGTAGGCGAAGCGGAAACGGGCCAACAAGCCGTTGAATTGTACTCGTCTCTCAAACCGAATCTTGTGACAATGGATATTGTGATGCCGATAATGGATGGCGTTGAGGCACTTCGCACGATTCGTAAGTTGGATGCGCAAGCCCGCGTCTGCATGGTCAGCGCTGTCAATCAGAAAGAAAAACTCATGGAATGTATTCGGCTTGGGGCGATCGACTTCATCGTCAAGCCTTTTGATAAAACCCGTTTGCAAACGTTTTTCGAATTGCAAGGACGCGATTCATGAAGCTGCGTGTCTTAGTCGTTGACGACTCGGCTCTGTATCGCCAGCTCGTTAAGAATGTGCTGCGTGAGATACCCGACGTTGAAGTAGTGGGACTTGCACGAACAGGTGCCGAAGCGTTGCAACAGCTTGCCGAGCTCAATCCGCATTTGCTTACATTGGACGTTCAAATGCCCGACATGAACGGCCTTGAATTATTGCGGGCTCTGAAGAAACACCGCGCGTCGGTGAAGGCGATCATGTTGAGCAGCCTCACTGGTGAAGGGACTCAGGTTACGACCGACGCTTTACTCGCGGGCGCATTCGATTTCATTCAAAAGCCGAGTAGCCCCGACGCCAACGCGAACCGCGTATCCCTTTTGGCATCACTTAGCGAAAAACTAAGTGCATTTCGAGAGAGCATGGAAGCTAAAATGCCGCGTCGTATGTCCGATACATCGTCGAGTCAGTCCGGTGGGGAAGGAAAGTCCACGGAACGACACGGTGTTGACAAGTTACTTAACGAGGACGAGTCGCAATCGGCGTTTCGGTCACGCACAAAAACTGAACTAGTTAAGCGTCGAGGTCCGATTGCAGCAGTCGTTATCGGCACATCGACTGGTGGTCCTGTTGCTTTGCGCGAGGTGTTACCCAAGCTTCCACCAACCTTGAACGTCCCTGTGTTTGTAGTGCAACACATGCCGGCGCGATACACCAAGTCGTTGTCAGAACGTCTTTGCGAATCGAGTATGATTCCGATTGTGGAAGCGATGGACTCGATGAAGATCGAAGCCAACAAAGTCTACATCGCGCCTGGTGGTCTACAAATGCGAATCCGCGCCTCCGCCAAGGGTCTCATCATTCAAACCACCGATGATCCTCCCGAGCATAATTGCCGTCCCGCAGTGGACTATATGTTTCGTTCGGCTGCCGAAGTTTACGGTGGCAATTTGTTAGCAGTCGTCATGACGGGCATGGGACGCGATGGCACCGAAGGATGTCGTGTGATCAAGGGGCTCGGCGGTGCAGTGATCGCCCAGCATCCAGACGGCTGCGTGGTATATGGGATGCCGAAAGCCGTCGTCGAAGAAAAGCTTGCTGACCGCGTGGTTCCGCTTGAAAAAATTGCTTCCTGGATTGTGAGATTGGTGGAGTCAAAAGAATGAGCACAGCCGATCTTTCCCCAGACTCGGAAATAGCCGCCCAGTCGGATTCTAAAGTGAAAGCAATCATCGTTATTGCAGAAGATAGTCGCTTGCAAGGAAAAATTTTGCAGCAGAGACTCATCGCTGCTGGCTATGAAGCTTTTGTCGGGCTCAACGGCGCTCTTGCGCTCGATCTGGTAAAGCAACACCGACCGCAGGTGGTTGTCTCCGATATCGAAATGCCAACGATGAACGGATACGACTTATGCCGGGCCATAAAACAGAGTCATGAGTTGAAGCTTACACCAGTGATTTTGCTATCGACGCTGGCAGACGCGGAAGACATCATCCGAGGGTTGGATGCAGGCGCCGACAATTACATTACCAAGCCATACGATACGAATTACCTGATCTCGCGGATCGAAGCGCTGCGATCAACACCCTTAGATGATTCCGAAGATGAAACAACCAATTCCGTCATATCGGTCACTTTGGGTGGTCAAGTCTACAAAGTAAAGTCGGGACGACAGCAAACATTGAACTTGTTAGTGTCCACGTTTGAAAATGCCGTTGACAAGAACAAGGAATTGCACCGTAGCAATGAGCAACTCATTTTAGCAAAAGAAAAGCTATCAGCATGGAATAGTCAACTCGAATCGCTTAACAGCAAGCTAAGCGAACTGAATGGACGCATGACTCGCGACCTACAAGCTGCTGCCAAAGTACAGCAGTCGTTGTTGCCCAACGAACCGCTTGATGTTCCCGAAGTATCCATTGCTTGGGACTATACACCATGCGAAGAACTTGCCGGAGATTTCTTGAACTACGCAAAGTTGGACGATAACACATTAGCGCTCTACGTCGTTGACGTAAGCGGGCATGGAGCAGCGTCCGCATTACTTGCCGTTGCCGTAGGTCGCGTTTTAAGCTCTGTCATTTCCGCCACTTCGCTCTTGGTTCGATTGGACCCATTCACGGGAAAACGTCTGGTCACGTCGCCAAGCACTGTTTTAGGCGAACTGAATCGTCGATTTCCGATGGAAAGTCAAGGCGATTTGCACTTCACAATATTGTATGGATTGCTGGATCTGAAAACGAAACTGTTTCGATACGCCTGTGGTGGCCATCCGCAACCGGTCCACCTACCACGCGGCGGAACGGCTCGACTTGCAGATGGCGAGGGGCTTGCGGTGGGATGGATCGAGGACGCCGAGTTTGATGAGTTCACGTTGCAGTTGGCAGAGGGGGACCGAATGTACTTGTATTCCGACGGCGTCCCCGAAGCGATGGACGCCAACTTGGAGCAGTTGACCGATGCCAGGATGTTACAAGAATTGGACGCATCTCAAGATCGTCTTCTCAGTGACCAAGTTTTGCATTTGAAAAATGTCGTCGATAAGTGGTGCCAGCCGCACGGCCCACGAGATGACGTATCGGTTCTTGCAATCGAGATAAGATAGTCGTCGCCCTTTGCATTGCCGTATCGAACGAGATGCCGTGGCATTCACCATAATTGATTCTGTCTTGTCGCCGATTCGACGCTGCGTCTCCGTGCGGCTGATACGCGAGCGAGTTCGGCACCAACCGCAAGCGGCACCTCCGAGTCTTGATTGCACCGAACTTCGCGACTTTTGTTTCCCTGCCGGAGCGGATAATGTTGGCTTTATTTCGCTAAGTCGCCAGGAACTGGACGATCAGCGCGACAACATCTCAAACTTCTTTCCCGCGACGACGACGCTGATCAGCTTTGTCTGTCGAATGAATCGCGAACCGGCTCGCAATCCATTGCGGAGCGTATCGAACTTAGAGTTCCATGAAACGACGGACCATGTCAACGAAGTGGCATGTGATTCGCGACCAAAAGATCGAAGTGCGTTCAGGAAACACCGGGGAATGCGACCTTCGAGTCACGGCGGACTCGACGAAGTGGATGCAGTTTCTTCACAAGGAAGCGAGCATTGTGTGGCTCTTAATGACTTTTCGAGTGCGATTGAAAGGAAATCCTGCATTGCTGGTGAAGTTTGGCAAATGCTTTCCATAAGCGATGCCGGAGGTTCACAGGAGCCCGCGCTTCTTGCCGCAGCGTCATTTCCGCTATAGTCATCACTGGGCACCACTCGTGCCTATCGTTGCAACCCTCCGAACGGCGAATTTCTTCAATCCATTTTTCCGAGCGGTCGATTCGACTTCTAATTAGGATTGTGCTGCCAGGGACTGGTCCACGCCGTAGGTTGAGTGATCGATGTTCAAATCACCATTACCCGTAAGTTTATCAAAAGCGCGGTCAGCATAGGCTTGATCAGCGTCTCACTGAGCAGCGTCTCCCTGAGCATTTCCCAATTTGCGTCTGCACAATCATTCAAATTCACTAGCACGGCTGCGACTCCGATT
>Ga0105047_10013746_pt1 | contig 12897 bp, 4 predicted proteins | sample MAT04_FD_78384 | JGI IMG/M metagenome (GOLD analysis project Ga0105047, IMG submission 78384) | Freshwater microbial communities from Lake Fryxell liftoff mats and glacier meltwater in Antarctica - MAT-04 (megahit assembly) | ecosystem: Environmental > Aquatic > Freshwater > Ice > Liftoff... | reverse complement strand
CTTAATTATATAAAATATTCCATGAAAAAAATTCTTTTCGGTCTGGCTGTCTTTTTTGTGCTGCTCATTGGCGTGCTTTTCGCCGCGCCCTATTTATTTAAGGACGAAATAACCGCCCAAATTAAAAAGGCGGCCAACGAAAGCCTGCATGCCACGCTCGATTTCAAAGACGTGGATCTTTCGGTATTTCGGCATTTTCCTAAATTGTCCGTCGGTTTGGAAGGGCTGGACATCACCGGCGTGGGCGCTTTCGACGGCATCAAACTCGTGCAATGCGAACGCCTGGATGTAACGGTGGACCTCTGGTCGGCCATTTTTGGCAACCAGGTGGACATCAAAGGGCTGTTTTTCAAACGCCCGGACATCCGCGTGTATGTGCTCTCCGACGGTAGTGCCAACTACGACATTACCAAACCCGAAGACGTGACCAAACCGTCGGCTACCGAGGAAGGCAGTACTATTCGCCTCGAACGCTACGCCATTGAGGATGGGAAATTGCTCTACGACGACCGCTCGCTCGATATGCGCGCCGAATTGCTGGGCCTGGAACACGAAGGGAGCGGAGAACTCACCGCCGATATGTACGATCTGGTGATGAAAACCAAACTCCAGCAACTCTCGGTCAACTATGGCGGCGTGCAATATTTGAGTAAAGCCCGCGCGGACTGGGACGCTACGCTTGGTGCCGATATGAAAAATATGCGTTTCACTTTAAAAGAGAATAACCTGAAAGTGAACGACCTGGAAGTAAATCTGGATGGATGGGTGCAAATGCCGGAGCATACCGAAGATATTTTGATGGACCTGACTTTTGGCACCCCGGCCAACACTTTCAAAAGCCTGCTCTCTATTGTGCCCGGAGCCTACACCCAGGATTTCAAAGACGTGCAAGCCAATGGTAGCGTGCAGTTTGCGGGTTTTGCCAAAGGCACGTATAATGAAAAAACCTATCCGGCTTTCAAACTGGATTTCAAGGTGGGCAACGCCGATTTCAAATATCCAAGCCTGCCGCTGGGCGTGACCAATATCAACGTGGATGCTTCCATCAACAGCCCTTCGCAGCGGCTCAACGATATGACGGTGAATATTCCGGCTTTCAGCCTGAAAATCGGCTCCAATCCGCTGGAAGGCCGCTTTTTTCTGAAAACCCCGGAGAGCGACCCGAACGTGGATATGCGCCTCAACGGCACGCTGAACCTCGGCGAACTGGCCAAAGCCTTCCCGATGGAGGGCGTGCAGGAACTGACCGGCATCATTAAGGCCAATATGACCATCAAGGCCGCCATGAGCCAGATTGACCGTCAACTCTACGATCAGGTGCAAATGGCCGGCGATTTTGCGATGACCGGCATCAACTACCGCGCTGAAGGTACCCCGCCGGTGACGATCAATTCCCTGAGCACGAGTCTGACCCCGCAGCGCGTGGACATCAAAAATTTTGATGCCAAACTGGGCCGCAGCGACTTACGCGCCTCCGGCTCCATTGATAATATACTGGCCTATTTCAGTACCACCAAAACTATGCGTGGCAACCTCGTTTTCACCTCGAATTATTTCGATGCCAACGAATGGATGGAGCCAGCACCCGCCGACGGCAGCAAGGCCCCTGCGGATGTGCCCGCTACGGCGACCACTGCTACGGAAAAAGTATTTGATCGCTGGGATTTTACGATGGATGGCAAGATCAATCGGCTGAAATACGACACGTACGACCTGACGAATATGGACATGACGGGTCACTTTACGCCCAATAAAATGACCATCAGCGATTTTGGGATGAAGATCGGCGCGAGCGACCTGCACGGCAATGGCACCATTTTGAATGCCTGGGATTACCTGTTCGACAACCGCACGGTGTCGGGGGTCATCAACCTGCGTTCCATGTATTTTGATGCCAATTACTTTATGACGGATGCACCCGCCGCTACCGCTGCACCGGCTAGTAAAACCGCTGCGGTGCCGCCCGCCGAAGTCATGCTGGTCCCGGAAAATATGAACATGACCATCAATGCCAAATTCGACAAGGTGAAATATACCAATCTGGATTTGAATAATCTGGATGGCCAGATCATTGTCAAGAATGGCACGGCCAGATTGCGTGATTGCACGGCGCAAGTCCTCGGCGGACAGGTCGGCCTGAATGGTGAATACAATACGACTGATGCCGCCAAACCAGCCTTCAATATAGACCTGGCCCTGCTAAATATGGGCTTCAAAGATGCCTTCCAGACCTTCGCTACGGTGAAGGCACTGGCTCCGGTCGCGCAGTTGATTGATGGAAAATTTAATACGACTTTATCGCTGAGTGGGTTGCTCGGTAAGGATATGACCCCGGATTTCTCTACCTTGTCGGCTGCCGGGTTTATCGAGACTTTGAGTGCTATTCTCAATAACTTCAAGCCGTTGAATGAAATCAGCACGAAGTTAAACATCCCATATTTGAATAAACTGGAGTTGAAAAACACCAAAAACTGGTTTGAGGTAAAAGATGGTACGGTTACCGTTAAACCTTTCGATGTGCAAATGCGCGATGTGGCCATGAAAATTGGCGGTATGCATGGCCTCACCAACGAGATGAATTACCAGATTGTCACCAAAGCACCGCGTAAATTGCTGGGCACGGCGGCCAATTCCGGCCTAAACTTCCTGTCCAAAGAAGCCTCTAAATATGGGGTCAATCTCGCGCAGGGCGAATTTATCAACGTCCGTTTTGATCTGACCGGCTCGCTGTTTAGTCCGAAAGTGGCCATGAAAGTGTTGGGTTCGGATGGCGAAAGCACCTTGAAAGAGGAGGCCGGGGCCACTTTGAAAGCGACGATGGATAAGGCCACGGATTCGCTCAGGAATGTCGCCAACCGCGAACTGGACAAAGGCAAACAGCAGGCCGCCGCCGCTGCCCAAAAAGCCGCCGATAGCCTGCGCGTTCTGGCGGATAAGAAATTGAAAGAGGTCACGGATAAGGCTACCCAGGAAGCCAAAGATAAGCTCGGCAAGGAAGTCGGGGAAAAGGTCGGGACAGAGGCGACCAAAAAGGCCGAAGAAGCCCTCGGTGATAAAGGCACGAAATCGGTCGAGGAAGCCAAGAAAAAACTGGAAGGCTGGGATCCGTTTAAGAAGAAAAAGAAAGACAATTAAACATGATGCAAATTCCCTGGTGGAAAAAATGGATGTCGCACCTCACGCCGCTGACGCTGGAGGAAACCGGCTCGGAACAGAACCCGGAACTTACGGTCAACCTGGACCGGGGGCGGGTGCAGTTGCTGAGTGGCGATGCGATCTACTCTTGGGAGGACCTGTATCGCAATTTTGACATTGCCTTTGGCGAATTGCATTTGGAACAGTATCCGTTTGAAGATGTGCTGTTGCTGGGCCTGGGTTTGGGCAGCATCCCCGTGCTACTGGAGCAAAAATACGGACGCAACTATCGCTACACCGCCGTGGAATGGGACGAAACAGTGACCGACTTGGCACTGCGCTACACGCTTTCGCGTTTGAAAAGCCCGGTGGATATAGTAACTGCCGATGCCGAAGTGTTCATTGACGTTTGTCAGGATACGTTTGATTTGCTTATTGTGGACCTTTTTGAAGATGATCTGACGCCGCCGCAGTTTGAAACGCCAGAATTTTTAGAGTCCTGCGACGAACTACTGCGCCCCGGCGGGCTGCTTTTGTTCAACCGTTTGCATGGTGCGCCGAAAGATAAAGTGGCTGCGGAAAGATTTTATAAAAGAACTTTCACCAAGATTTTTCCCGATTCCTGGACGATTGACACGCAGGGTAACTGGATATTGTGTGCCAAAAAAATGGTGTCCCCTACCGTCGAATCGGGAACGTTTTCAAAAATTGTGCTTATTTGACCGTTACCTGACAATTTCATACCGCTTAAACAATGGTTTTACAAATAAGCGGTAAAGTTTTTGCAAGCAGATGAAATTAATACCTTTGCCTTTATTTTTCTCATCCCATGATTAGTTTCTGCCCGCCCCACAGCAGTCGGTGAATTTATTCATCATCCCACCGTCCTTTTAATGTTCCATTACCGCCTTTACGCCGGTCGGCTTGCCGACTGTTGGTACACTATTTGACTATACCGAAACCAAACTTTGTTTCGTTACGATAATCTTAGCGACAGAATTTTTTCTAAAAATATTTAACTTTCAGCGCTTGTGAAGAACATTACCTCTCGTTTGCGGCATCTCTTATTCCCGGCTTTTGTCCTCTCTGTGCTCGCGCTGAGCGCTCAGGACATTCACTTCTCCCAGTTTGCCAATTCGCCGATCAACCTCAGCCCGGGCCTTGTCGGTGCTTTTGGCGGCGATATGCGTTTCGTGGCCAACTATCGCAACCAATGGCGGGTGGACCCCACCCCTCTGGTGCCCTACCTGACCGTGTCGGGCAGCTTAGAGAACAAAATCTACTACAACAAAGGCAAATACGACCGCTATATCACGGCAGGTCTGTTGTTTAACTACGACCGGCAGGGCGATTTAGGGCTCACTTCCACGCAGATCGGCATCCCGGTGTCGTTCACCCACGTGGTCGGGCGCAATAAGTTCCTGACCCTGGGGGTCACGCCCGCTTTTGGCCAACGCGCTTTCAGCACCAACAGCATTTCTTTCGATGCGCAATGGATTGATTGCGTGTATGATCCCAATGCCGATATGCGGGAAAACCAGTTATTTCAAAATAACAGTCTCAAATACTTCGACCTCAGTGCAGGCCTCAATTTCCGCCTGCAATCGGGCCAGGAGCGCAGCCGACTGGATATTGGCGGTGGCTTACACCATATTAACCGCCCGAATCACGATTTCTGGGACTATAATGTATCGGATGCGCCCGGCGAAGTGCGGCTGCGGTCCAAAATGTCGCTGTACGCCTTGGGGTTGGTGCAGTTGACCGATGCGATGGATCTGGTGGGTCAATTCCAATACCAATCGCAAGGCGCCTACCGGCAAGTAGTCTATGGCATCGGCGGACGGCTCCACCTGAACCGTACAGCTTACGACGAACTGGCCCTGCAGATCGGCGTGGATTTTCGCCATCGTTACAGAGATGCTTTTATCCCCCATGTCGAAGTCCTGTGGCGCACCTGGACCCTCGGGTTCTCCTACGACATGAACAGTTGGTCGGAAGTAAAAGGGCTGACCAACGGCAGGGGCGGCCCCGAAGTGTCACTCATCTATCGTCTGTACAAAGTAAAACCATTGCCGGTGTTCAAATCGTGCCCGTTCATTTAGGATAAACTTTGCCATCTGTCCTGGCTATCAAAATGACTTGTCTTGATCGTTCATTCCGGAAGCTTTCCTTAGCATTATGACCAAATTTGCCCATTTATACCTTTTATCCTTCCTTTTCCTGCTCGGCTGGCAAGTCGCAACGGCCCAAATCGGCGTGTCCGACCGCATCAATCAGGAGACCGACCGAGCACCTTCCAAAGCGGCCATGCTGGAAGCTGCCGATAAAGCCTACGCCGCCGGCGACTATTACACCGCCATGCAGTACAGCTACCGCATTGTGCAGGTGGACAGCCTCAATATGGCTGCGCTGGACGGTGTCGGCAAAGCTGCCGTAGCGCTGTTCGCCTTTGAGCGCGCCGATACGGCTTATGGTCGCATGGTCGAAAACAAAATGGTCGGGTTGGATGGTTTGGCCCTGCTGCACTGGGCCGATGTGAAGGTTCGCCTGGAACGTTTTGAGGCGGCCAAAGTGCTATATAATCGCTTTTTAGCGGGCGAAATGCCCTCCAACACGTCGCAAGCCACCGTGGAACGGGTGAAAGAAAGTCTGCGAAACGCCGAATGGGCAGCGGATAAGTTGCTCAATGATCGCTCCGATATTCCATTTGCCCTGCTGCCCAATATCAATACGGTACGGTATTCGGAATTTTCGCCGCTGATGTTTCACGATACGCTGTACTATTCCTCGTACAGTTTTCCTTTTGAAAAAGATAAACGCTTTCCCAAGCGCCACCTGATAAAAGTGATGACCGGGACGGAGCAAGGCGATACGCTGTTGGCGCAAGCCACCAATTTCAACGCCGATAACTTGCACACCGCCCACGTGACCTTCAACCGGGCTGGAGACGTGATGTACTATACGGTAGGCGAGTTTGTGGAAACCGCCATTATTCGTTGCGACCTTTATCAGCGCCGCCGGATGCCCAACGGCACCTGGGGGCCAGCCATGAAACTGCCGGAACCGGTGAACGCCGCCGATTATACGACTACGGAACCAAGTGTCGGCCACGCCCCCAACAGCGACCAGGAAGTCTTGTACTTCGTGAGCGACCGGCCCGATGGCAAAGGCAAACGCGACCTCTGGGCTTCTAATATCATCCCCGGAGGATTCTCTGCGCCGGTGAACCTGACGGCCCTCAATACCAAAGAGGACGATGTCACGCCATTTTATCATTCCAAATCCGCCACCTTGTATTTCAGTACGATGGGCCGTCGCACGTTGGGTGGGTTTGATATTTATAAAAGTAAGGGTTTTGACAACCAATGGACGGAGCCAGAGCACATTGGCCTGCCTTTTAATTCTTCGGCCAACGACGTGTATTACACGTTGGGTGATGGCGAGCGTTCGGCGTTTATGGCTTCCAACCGGCGCGGTAGTTTCAACGAATCGGAAGAGGCTTGCTGTTACGATATTTACAAAGCCGATCTGATTAAGCCGGAAATGCTGGCCGTGACTTTCATTAAAGGCACCCAGGATTCGCTGTACGGTACGGAAATCCGCCTGATTGAAATGACCCCAAACGGCCCCGGCGAAGAAGTCAAAAACAAAGTGCCGGGCGCGTTCACGCCGTTTGCCCTGTCGCCAGGCAAAAATTATATGCTCATTGCCACTAAACCTGGCTACGAACCGGATACGGTGCGTTTTGCTACACCAAAGACCATTTGGCGCGAGGTAATGGTGCAAAAACTTTATCTGGCCCCCGCCAAGGTCAATCTCGTCGCCACCATCTTTGAAAAAGGGACTAACACGCCTATCCTGGGTGCTACGGTACGTTTTATTGATCTCGGTTCGCTTGGCGCAACTGCTAAAGGAAGCAGCGATGCCGTGACTACCCGTACCGACGCTCATCCGAACGATAACCGCTACGAATACGCACTGAACTTCAATCACCGCTACAAAGTGGTGGCTTCCAAAGCCGGTTACACGATTGACTCCTCGGAAGTAAGTACCGTTGGCCTGACTGGATCGAAGACGCTGACCACGCAACTTTATCTGCGCCGGGGTCTCGATTTCAAGGCACTTTCGTACGACTACGTGAGTAAAGAACCACTCAACGAGGTGCGGTTCCGATTGGTAGAAATTACCAAAACCGGGGAAAAGGTCATCGGCGATTTCACCAGTGCCAGCACCAGCAACCTGTATGAAACCACCATTGATTTCAAAAAACGCTATCGGATCACGGCCTCCAAACCAGATTATTCGCGGGACTCGCTGGAATTTAATACGGAAGAACAAAACTTGCAAGAGGTTGATTTTCAGACTATTGTTCAGAAATTATACCTGCGTCCGCTGATCCTGACCCGCTATTTGCCGATCAGATTGTACTTTAATAATGATGAGCCGGATAAACGGACACTGGCCAAAGCGACCAAGCAAGAGTACCGCGCCACTTATGTGACCTACATCCGGCAAAAACAGGATTTTATTGAGAAATACACCGTCGGCATGACTGGCGATGAACTACAACGACAACGAGACTCCATTGATGTTTTCTTTGAACGGGACATTCGGGGGGGCTGGAACAAGCTGATGAACTTCTCCGAAATCCTGTACGACCTGATGAGCCGGGGTGATAAGATCGAAATTACCCTGAAAGGATACGCCTCCCCGCGGGCCGGAAGTGCCTACAACCTGAATCTGACCGCCCGCCGGGTATCCAGCGTACTGAATCACTTTTTGATCTTTGACGGCGGTATTTACAAGAAATTCGTCGAGTCCGGTCAGTTGATTATCAAACAACAACCCAACGGCGAAACCAAAGTCCCGCCGGGCATTAATGACAATATAAATGATGTGCGGCAGTCCTGGTACAGTGTACCGGCTTCGCGTGAACGCCGACTGGAAATCATCGGTGTACAAGTCAATGTTGACAAAAAATTGTAATCGTCCTCAATTCGAAGACTATGAGATATATATCCAGCAAATCGCTCAATTGCCTGAAATACAGTCTGCTTTCCGCGCTCTGGGTGCTCCAGATATTTGTGGTGCAATCATTGGTCGGCCAGAATATCCAGTTGACCTTTTCTTCGTCGCCACCCAAGTGTAATGGCTACACGGACGGTACCGTGACCGTCACGGCTACCGGCGGCGTGGCTCCCTATGCTTACCTGTGGAACAATGGCCAGGCGGGGCAAACCAACTTCGGCGTGGGCGCAGGCACTGTTTCGGTGACCGTAACCGGCCAGAATGGCTTAACGGCCACCGGTACGACTACGATCACCCAGCCTACCCAAATCGTGGCGGCCATCAATCCAACCGGCATCCACTGCCTCACGGGCGGCGGTACGCTCAACGGATCGGCTACCGGCGGAACGGCCCCCTACACGTATGTCTGGGGCAACGGTGCGACGACGGCCTCGCTTCCTATTACCAGTACCGGTGCTTATTTGCTGACCGTCACGGACGCGAATGGCTGTTCCGATCTGGAAAACTATTTTGTTCGTCCACCGCTGGATGTGTCCGTTGAAGTGCAGAATATTCCTTGCTTCATGTTTTGCGACGGCGTGGCCTGGGCCAACGTAACCGGGGGTATTCCACCGTATTCGTACTTGTGGAACAATGGCGCCACCAGTTCACAAATCTTCGAGTTAATGCCCGGCTGGTATGCGGTGATGGTCACGGATGCCGCAGGCTGTAGCGTGATTGATAGTGCTTACATCTATGAGCCACCGGCCATTACCATTGATTTTAGTGCCGTGATTCCCGCCTGTGGCGGCAATACGGGCAGTGTCACCGCCCAGGCCAGCGGTGGTACGCCCCCATTTACCTATTTGTGGAGTTACAATAATGTAGTCGGACCTACGCTTTCCAATGTACCCTCGGGTACCTACTACGTGCAGGTCACTGATGCCAATGGTTGCCAGAAAAGTATGCCGGTGAGCATTTCGGCGGGCACTGGTCTGAACGTGACGCTTTCTATTCTAAAAGCTTCCTGCCAGGGCGTGGACGATGGGACGGTAACGGCCCTGGTTTCTCCGACTTCCGGTACTTATTCCTACCAGTGGAATATCCAGAATGTGAATACCGCTTCGCTCAATGGCATCGCTTCCGGCACCTCCGTTTGTGTCACCGTTACGGATGTAAATACGGGTTGCCAGGGCACCGCTTGCGGGATCGTGGGTACGCACGCCGTCATCAACCTGCAAGTCACGGATACGGAGGTGAGTTGCGCCGCCGATCTGACGGGTATTGCTACTGCTTTGGCATCGAATGGCGAAGTGCCTTACACCTACACCTGGACTTATCCGAATAGTACCACCTCCAACGATGCCACCATTACCGGGCTTGGTGCTGGTGCTTATGCGGTGCTGGCAACCGATAATCGCGGTTGTACGGCGGTTGGCGTAGCCGATATTGGCGTGGTTTCCACCCTGGATGCTGCTTATGAACTATCGCTGGTAGAATGCACTGGCAGCGCGGTGCAAGTGCGTTTTTCAGATAAATCCGTTGATTCCGGTAGCAACATCGTTGCCTGGAGCTGGAACATTGTCTGGGGAAGCGGGTCCGTGCAGTCCACGGAACAAAACCCGCTGGTCACTTTGCCCGCCAACGAAACGGGTACCGCCCAACTGACCGTCACTTCGGCGAGCGGCTGTACCAATTTTACCTCGGCTCCTTTCAGCGTAGATGCTTTGCCGAATGTCAATATTAGTGTCAATTCTCCTGCGTTCAATTGTGATGGTTCGCCCGTGCGCATTGAGGTAACGGGCGATCCTTCTTACACTTATACGTGGTCTCCGCTGGCGGGATTGACCTTCGATCCCGGCCCGCAAAAGGTGATCGCCAATCCGGCCCAAACCCAGATTTATACTTTGATTGCCGGCAACGGCTCCTGCGCCGATACCGTGCAAGTAGAAGTGATCCGGCAAACGCCGCTGGCCCTTTCCTTAGCCACGCACGAAGTATTTACCTGTGCGACTACCGCTACCCTTACCGCAACGGTGAATGTGGATGCCGTGGTGGAGTGGTTTGATGGTAGCGGTGCCTCGGTGGCCACCGGCACTACCGTCACCGTGCCTGCTTCGGCGGTACCCACCAAATATGTGGTGGTGGCTACGGATGCGCTGGGCTGTGTGCAAAAAGACAGCATTACCGTGACTGGCAAAGAAGTCTCGATTGCCCTTAATGTACCGGCAGAAGTGTTCAATTGTAACAACGACACTATTTCTATCCACGTAGTGGGTGCGCCCGCCAATACTTATACCTGGTCGCCCACCACTGGCCTGATTTTTCCTAATCCCAATTCGCCGGACATTATTGCTAATCCTGCTATTACCACTGATTATCAATTAATCGCGACCAATGGTTTTTGCAGTGATACGGCTCGGGTAAAAGTCATCCGTGTGACACCGATTGAACTGGCCGTGGAAAATACAACAGTTAATCCCTGCGCAGCCAATGCTACTCTGGAAGCAACGATAAACGCCGCCTCCAACGCCGAAGTCAGATGGCAACCGACCAATCTAACTGGTATGAGCATCACGGTGCCCGCCACCAGTACACCGACCACTTACACGGTAACGGCTAGAGACCCAATTTATGGTTGTACACAAACGGCGACCGCCACCGTGGTGGGTCGTGCGGCGGAGGTGTCGGTGACAGCCAACACCCCAACCTCGATCTGCGTAGGCCAGCCAGTTCTGTTGAGTGCTACGAACGGAATTTCCACTGATATACTGACTTACCAATGGTCGGCTACGCCTGCCCTGACCATTAGTCCGGACAATGCCGCGAACGTAACGATCACCGGTGCGGTAGGTCAGTATGTGGTGACGCTGGTAGCGACCAACCAGTATGGTTGTACGCATACAGAGCAGGTGCCAGTTACTTTTCAGGCGAGTGGCTCCCTGGCGGGAAATATCAATATCAAAAACTGTGGTGGATTAAGCGTTGATTTTCAGAATCTTAGTGCCTTCCCTGGTACCTGGAATTTTGGCGATAATCAAACCAGCACCCAGAATAACGTTACCCATACCTACGCAGGCATTGGCTCCTATACGGCCACCTTTACCCCCACGGGTGCGGCGGATTGCATTGCACCATTTGATACAATAGTGCAGGTACAAATGGCCTCGGTCGTGTTGGCTGCTATTACCTCTAATCTGGATAGCTGCACCCAACAAGCCGTGTATAGCTTTGCCGCTCAACCGAATACAGGTAACTATACCTGGCAATGGACAGCGCCTAACAACCAGACTTCTGCCGAGGCAAATCCTACTTTCACTTTTACGCAGGCTGGCCCGGTCAATGTTCAATTGACGGTGACGGATGCCCAGGGTTGCGTTGGCACGGCTACGCTTCCGCTGGAGGTCAATTTGGTGAATGAGCAAATTGCGAACAATATGACGTTCTGCCCCGGCAGTTCGGTACAACTGAATCCGGATTTCAATCCGAACTACACCTACCTGTGGAGTGCCAGCCCGAACGACCCGACCTTGGATCCGACCAGCCCGAACCCAACGGTGACCCCTACGGCAACGACCACTTATACCTTGCAGGTGTCGAATGGCAACTGCACGGCGCAATACACGGCAGAGGTAAAACTACAGGAAACCACTGTGCTGGACCTCGGACCAAATCAACGGGTCTGCGATGATACGCCAGTCATCTTGTCGGTGCAAAACCCAACGCCGGGCAGCAACTACCAATGGTCGCAATCGCTGACGTTCAATACTATTTTGGCGGAAGGCAGTTCCGTGCAGATCATACCAGAGCCAAATGGCGTCTATTACGTACGTGCGGAGGGTGGAGTTTGTCCCGCTTTTGGTACAGTACGCGTGAATAATGCCAAAGTGCTGGTAGATGCGCTGCCGAAAGACCAGAATCTTTGCCTTGGACAATCCACGACACTCACCATCACCAATCTCCATCCTGACGACATTCTGGAATTTATCTGGACGCCAAACCTGGGTGGGGTAGTGAACCCAACCGTCACCCCGGATAGTACGACTACTTATACGGCGGTGGTGACCAATCAATTTAATTGCAGCGACACCGTAGCATTCAACGTAAGCGTGGTGGAGTTGGCTTCGACGGCCATAGTAGTCGGTAAGGATACTATTTGCCCCGGTCAGGCGGCCACGCTATTGGCTACGGCCACGGGTACTGGGATCATCTTTACTTATAGCTGGACCCCAGCGGGTTCGCTGAACGACCCGAACATCGCTAACCCCATCGCCCGCCCGGATGTCGAAACGGAATACACAGTAACCATTACGGCAGATGGTCTTTGCCCGCAAACGGCTTCGGTCAAAATATTCTTCCAGGGTGATCAGTGCCTGGAACCCTACATCTTCGTACCCAAAGCCTTTACGCCCAACGGTGATGAAAGCAACGATCATTTCATTGTGCGTGGCGTGAATATCAAGGAGTTGTACATGGTGGTCTGGGATCGCTGGGGCGAGAAGGTGTATGAAACCGAAGATACCCAGGCGCTCGGCTGGGATGGTACCTACCAAGGTGCTTCACTCACCCCGGACGCTTATGCCTGGTATGTAAAAGCCACTTGTGGCAATGGCGCGGTGTATGAAAAGAAGGGGAATGTGACGCTGCTGAAGTAAAGCTATCAATACCTGACCTTTTTTACAACCTGGCCCCTACTTATTTTCCATCACTGGGAAAGGGTAGGGGCCAGGTGTTTTTAAGGCGCAAAAACCGTAT
>Ga0105047_10013745_pt1 | contig 12898 bp, 10 predicted proteins | sample MAT04_FD_78384 | JGI IMG/M metagenome (GOLD analysis project Ga0105047, IMG submission 78384) | Freshwater microbial communities from Lake Fryxell liftoff mats and glacier meltwater in Antarctica - MAT-04 (megahit assembly) | ecosystem: Environmental > Aquatic > Freshwater > Ice > Liftoff... | reverse complement strand
GTGCCGTTCGGCAGCGTGGGCTGTGGCGTCGTGGACCTGGGCGACAACCCCTCGCCTCCGGCCAATCAGCTCGATGAGGACTATTTCTTCTGCCAGGTGATGCCGAACGTGATCGTCCCCCAGAGCTGCGCCACAGGCCTCAGCAGCGACAGCGGGGGTTGCCACATGACCCAGTCGGCGCTCCTGCTCGAGGACGCTTCCGGTATCGCGCCGCCCGCATGCGACGAGGACGATCGGCTGCTGCCCGGTGAGGTCGCGCCCGACGTCTACCAGCGCAACCTGACCCGGGTGCGCTTCACCGTCGCCAGCGATCCCATGTCGAGCCCGTTCTATCGCCGTCCGCTCAACCTCGACTCGCACCCCCGGATGATCTTTGCGATCGATTCCCCCGAGGAGCTCATCGTGCGGACCTGGATCACTGGGGGCGGGACTTGATCGCACCCTCGCGATCCCTCTTGCTGCTCGTCTCGTTCGTGTCCCTCGGGGGCGCGTTCGCTCGCGTGGCGAGCGCGCAGGACGGCGAGCCGAGTCCCGAATCGGACGCGGCGAGCGTCGAGTCCGCGCCCGCCATCGACGACGCGCAAGGCGTCTACGCGCGGGTGGTGGTGGAGCGCACCGAGATGCGCAGCGGTCCGGGCGCCTCGTTTCGCCGGGTGCGCAGCGCATCCCGGGGCGACGTGTTCCCCATCCTGACGCGCGGCACGTCGGGCTACTGGTACCAGGTGGAGCTGCCCGACGGGACGCGTGCCTGGATCGCAGGCTCCGCGGTCTACACCCACGAGCTCTCGGCGGACGAGGCCAACGAGGGTCGCTTCTTGCCCGAGGTGTTCGCGCCGCCGCCGCTGCCTCAGGCCGTCGGGGAGCTCAGCTTCAACTTCGGGGCGCTCGGCTTGGTGAACGGCTTCATGGCCATACGGCCGGCGTTCTATTTGGCGCCCGAGTTCGGGATCGAGATCACCGGCGCGGCGGCCGTGGGCGACGCGGGCCGCCTCCTGATCGCCACGGGGGGCGCCATCGTGAACGTCTTCCCCGAGTCGGTCGTGGTGCCGTTTGCGGTGGGCGGCGGCGGCGTCGCGTTCAGCGACGGCAACGCCGACGCGTTCTTGGTGGAGTCCGGGGTCGCGGGCGCGCTCTATGCCGGCGGCGGCCTGCGCTTCTGCTTCCGCTACCACATCACGCTGCGCCTCGAGGCGCGCATCTGGGCTTTCTATGACGAGAATCGGTACGTCGGGCAGGAGGAGTACAGCGGTGGCCTCACAGTCTTCTTCTGAGCGCGTGCCCCTCTTTCTGCGTTGCGCGTTGCTCTGTGCAGCGCTCATCGCGGTGCTGGGCGCATCGGGCTGCGTGACGGTGCGCCCCGAGGAGCGTGAGTTCCTCGCCGACTCGTCGATGAACTTCGGCAGCGGCGGCGAAGCGGACGCCCACGAGGCCCATGTGCTCTCCAACCGCGAAGGCAGCTTCGGTGCGGGCGAATTCTCCGGAGGCGGATGCGGCTGCAACTGAAGCCTGCGCCGTTGCGCTGGCTGGCCGAGTCGCGATTCACGTGGGCGGTGGGCCTGCTGCCCTTGCTCGCGCTCGCGCTTCCGCTCGTGGTGCGCGCCGACGCGAGCGGTGAGGTGGATCTCGCCGCGACCCTCTTCCACGAGGGCGGTGGTCCGCTGAACATGACGGTCATCACTCCGTCCGCGCGGGCGCGGGTCGATCCCACCGAGGAGGTCGGCTTCGTGGTGGGCTGGGACGCGGATGTCGTCAGCGGCGCGAGCGTCGCCGTGGTGGACGCGCCTTCGCCCGAGCCCGACGTGATCACCAGCGCGACGCGCCTCTCGGACTTCCGCAACGTGTTCTCCGGCGGCGTGGAGATTCGGTCCGACTACGGCACGATCACAGCGGGATACGCGTACGGCTTCGAGAACGACTACCGCAGCCACAGCTTCTCGCTGGGCGCGCGCACCGAGCTCTTCGAGCGCAACACCATCTTCGATCTGAGCTTTGCTCGCGCCTGGGACTCGGTGTGCGACGTGAACCAGCCCGAGGCCCGAGAGGCGGTCGACAGGCGTCGCTTGAGCACGTCGGTCGGTTGCTTCTCCCTGCCCGAGTTCACCGCGCACGACGTCGAGCTCCAGACCTACCAGGGCAGCTGGACCCAATCGTGGGCGCCCATCTTCACCTCGCAGCTCACGTTGAGCGCGCAGATCGTCGACGGGTTTCAGTCCAACCCCTACCGCGCGGTATGGCTGGGACGGGCGGCCGCCCAAGAGAACCACCCCGACAACAGGGCGCGTTACGCGGCGTCGCTGGGGTTGCGGGTCTGGCTCGCACCGCTCTCGAGCGCCCTGCAGCTCAGCGGTCGGGTCTATAGAGACACGTGGGACGTCATGAGTGTGAGCGCCGAGCTGGCCTGGGAGCTGGTGATCGACGGCGCGTTCCGGGTGCGCGCCCGCGGCCGCTACTACACCCAGACAGCCGCCGCGTTCTATTCGGATGACTACGCCCTACAGCCGATGGGCGCGTACTTCACAGGCGACCGCGAGCTCTCGAACATGAGCACCGTGCTGGTGGGCGGCACCCTCGCGTACGAACTCGATGGCGGCGCGGAGCCGGTCTTCGGGTTCATGAGCGAGTTCGACATCCTCTTGCGGGCTGAGTGGCTCCACTCGGACTTCCCCAACTTCCACTACGGCCAGGCGGCGGTGCCCAACGTCGATGCGCTGATAGCGACCCTCTCGCTGGAGGGGCACTTCTGACGGATCGGGGTCTGACGTCCTCGCCGTTTCGAGGTACAAGTCCCCGCATGATCCGCGTTTCTTTGGGCTGTCTCTCGCTGCTCCTGGTCCTCTCCTTCACTACCTCGCTCACCGCGTGCAACCGCCGCCCGGCCATCGGGGCGCCAGGCGCGACCGGCTCGGGCACCACCGAAGCCAGCACCACCGAGGCGAGCGACGGGACGCCGAGCAGCCGCCGACCTCCGACCGGCACCAGCTGCGGCGGGCGCGATGACTGCCCCAACGATCAGGTCTGCGTGGCCAACCTCTGCCGCTACCGCGAGACCAGCGTGACGGGTGAGATCCTCGCCGCCGCAGCGTCTGCCCAGGTGGAGGCGGGTGACTGGAACGGCGCGATGCGCGCGTACGACGACGCCATCACCGCGTTCGGGACCCGTCCCGTGCCGCCCGACGTGCTCTGTGCATCGGCTGTGCTCTTGCTGCGCACCTCGGCCGACGCGGAGGGTCGCGAGCGGGGCGCCCGGCGCGCCGACCAGTGCTTCCGCGCCTCGCTGCCTGGCTACGGCCCGCGCGACGAAGTGACCCGCGCGCTCTCGCGCCTGCGCTTCGAAGGCCTCGACGCGGCGCTCTTCGATCACGTCGACCCGGCCGAGAGCTTCTTCACGGCTGAGGCCAGCCGCCCGACGCTCGATGCCCTCACCATCTCCGTCGTCATCCCCGACGACGTCGAGAACTCCCCCGGCTTGGACGCCGTGCGTACCGCGCTCACCGAGGAGCCCGCGCGCCGGGCCGTGGGCGAGTGCTTCGAGCAGGACTGGGAGACCCACCACAACCGCTCGGCGCACGCGAACCTGGTCCTTCGCTACGCGGCGCGGCTGCGCGACATGGGCCTCTACGACAGCTACGAGCCCGAGCTCACGTTCGAGCGCACCACGGTCGCCGAAGACGGCTTCGAGCCGTGTCTGGCCCAGGCGCTCGCGAACGTGGTGACGACCCCGCGCAGCGGGCGCGTGGTGGCGTGGCAGACCTCGGTCGAGATCGACGCGCGCGTGGAGTGATCGGTTGATCGCCTGGCTCGTCGCGGCGCTCTACGGCGCCATCCAAGGGCTCACCGAGTTCCTGCCCATCTCGAGCGACGGTCACCTCGCGCTTGCAGCGATGGTGTTCGGCGATCTCTACGCGCTGCCGTTGGGCACCGTCGTCCTTCTCCATGCGGGCACCCTCGTCGCGACGTTCCTCGTGCTGCGGAAGGATTCGATCGAGGTGCTGCGGGCATCGTTCGCCGCGCTCGCTGCGCCGCGCAGCGCGATGGACAAGCCGGCAGGACGCACCGCGGTGACCGTGCTGGTCGCCACCGTCCCGACGGGCATCGTCGGGCTCGGCCTTCACGACGTGGTGGAGCCGCTCGCCGAGATCCCATGGGTGGTCGGCGCGTGCCTCCTCCTCACCGCAGCCTTCGTCCTCTCGACGCACTGGACCGCGCCGAGCACCACCCGAGACGAGCCCTCGCTGGCCGTCTGGCCCGCCATCTTCTTGGGCGTCATGCAAGGCCTGGCGGTCTTGCCCGGGCTGTCCCGCAGCGGCACCACCATCGCCGTCGCCATGGCGCTGGGGCTCACGCCCTCGGCGGCGTTTCGGCTCTCGTTCTTGCTCTCGCTGCCGGCGGTGCTGGGCGCGCTCATCCTCGAGCTGAGGCACCCCGAGGTGTGGGCCGCCGCTGGCCTCCCGGGTGTGCTGGGCGCGGTCGTGGCATTCGTGGTCGGCGTCGGCGCGCTCTACTGGGTGCGAGGCTGGCTGGCCCAGGGGCGCTTCGCCGTCTTCGGCATCTACTGCACCATCTTGGGGCTGGCGTTGATTGGCTACGCCGTCTTCGTCGGGAGCGCGCTCGCCGGCTGAGCTCAGGTCGCGTCAGGTCTCTTCTTCGCGCTGCCGGAAGCGCGTCGCGAGGGTGCGCACGAAGGCGCCCATCCAGGGCTTGAGCGAATCGAGCTCGCGAGAGAGAGCGTCCGCCGTGACCACCCGGAGCTGACAGTCTTCGATCGCGACGACGCTCGCCGTGCGCGGCCCAGGCGAGAGGATCGCCATCTCGCCGAAGACCTCACCTGGGCCCATCTCCCGAAGCGCCTTGCGGGTGTCGCCCTCGCCTCGATACGCCTCGAGCTTGCCCGTCTCGATGATGTACGCCGCGTCGGCCTCGTCGCCCTCGCGCACCACGACCTCACCCATGGCCACGGCGCGCAGCGGGAAGACTCCGTCTCCGCGCACGAACGCCACCAGCTCCTCGCGCATCGCCGCCATGCTCTGGTAGCGATCTTGGGGGGCGAGCATCATCGCCTTCTCGACGATCCGCACCAGCCTCAGCGGGGTCTGCGGCGCGAGCGTACCGAGCGGCGGGTGCGCTGCCGCCTGGGCCTTGGCGATCGACGCCCAGACGTTGTCCGCGACATACGGCGGGGTGCGGGCGAGCATGCTGTAGAGGAGGCCTCCGAGCGCGAACACGTCGGTACGCTCGTCGAGCCGGTCCAGCGCGCCGAGCGCCTGCTCGGGCGCCATGTGGGTCGGGGTCCCGACCAGCGCTCCGGTAGAGATCACGTTGGAGTTCCCCGCGTGGGACGGCTTGTCCCCGACGCCCGTCCGGACCTCGCCCCCCCCTCGGGGCGCTCGCTCTTGCGGCTCCCCTCGATCGCGGGCTCGCCGAGGCGCCGCGCGATCCCCCAGTCCATCAGGTACACCTGACCGAACTCGCCGATCATCACGTTCGACGGCTTCAGATCGCAGTGAATGACCCCGCGCGAGTGCGCGAACGACAGCGCGCGAGTGCGCGAACGACAGCGCGTCGGGGACCTTGATCACCGCGTCCACCAGATCGAGCAAGCGACCGTGCGCGATGGGCCCCGGCGGCATGGCCTTCACCATGTCGAGGGTCCCCATCCCGCCCTCGCCTATCGGGCCACGCTGGTCAGCGGCCGCTTCAACGCCGCGCGCAAGATGTCGAGCACGGGGGTCGGCGAGACGGGCCCCTGTGGCTGCCCGACGCTCGAGAGTGTCTCGGCGGTGCGGAGATCCTTGGGACGCTGTCGCCGGGGATGCACTGCTGGGCAGGGTAGCCGGCCCGGCCCCGTCGGCGCCACGACCAGTTCACTCGCGGATCGAATCGCTCGCGTCGCGCGCGCAGGCAGGTATAGCTCGCCGCGATGACCTCCCCGCACGCATGGGCCGTGGTGATGGCCGGAGGAAGCGGCACCCGCTTCTGGCCCCTCTCTCGCAAGGCCCGCCCCAAGCAGCTGTTGCCGCTGGCCGGCGAGACCTCGCTCCTGCACCGCACGGTGGCTCGCATCGCGCCGCTCATCCCGCTCGAGCGGGTGCTGGTGGTCACCTCCGAGGCCCTCCTCCAAGCGAGCCGCGCAGAGCTACCGCAGCTCCCCGCAGAGAACTTCTTGGCCGAGCCTGTGGGTCGCAACACCGCGCCTTGCATCGGGTGGGCGGCGGCCACGATTCGCCGACGCGATCCCGACGGCGTCATGGCGGTGCTGGCCGCCGACCAGCACGTCACCGATGAGGATGGCTACCGCGCCGTGTGCCTCCAAGCCTTCGCGGCGGCGAGCGGCGGTGCGCTGATCACGGTCGGCATCGCGCCCACCCGCCCCGAGACGGGGTACGGATGGCTGGAGCTGGGCGATGAGATCGAGCCCGGCGTGCGGGCGGTCGCGCGGTTCGTGGAGAAGCCCGACAGGGGGCGCGCCGAGGCCTACCTCGCGGGCGGAAAGCACCTCTGGAACGGTGGACAGTTCTTTTTCCGCGCCGACGCCATCCTCACGGCCATCGCTTCGCTCCTACCCGATCTGGCCGAGGGCATCGCCGCCATCGACGCTGCGGCACAGCGCGGCGAGGAGGACGCAGAAGTGCGGGCTCGCTACGGGTCGCTGCCATCGATCTCCATCGATCACGGGGTGATGGAGCGCGCCGAGAAGGTCCGCTGTGTGGTCGGCGACTTCGGCTGGTCCGACATGGGGAGCTGGACCAGCGCGTGGGAGCTCGGCGAGCAAGACGCGCAGCGCAACGCGGTCGACGACGCGCTCGCGGTGTTGATCGACGCGCGGGGTAACTACGTGCGCGCCCCGGCCGGCAAGGTCGTCGCCTTGGTGGGTATCGAAGACCTCATCGTGGTCGACACCCCCGACGCGCTCTTGGTGATGCCCCGGAGCCGGGCCCAGGACGTGCGGGCGGTCGTCGCAGAGCTCCAAAAGAAAGCGCCCGAGCGGGTGTGAACCCGTCGGGCGCCTCGGAGCCTGCAAGCCCAGAGCACGGAGCACGGAGCACGGAGCACGGAGCACGGAGCACGGAGCCCAGATCAGAAGTGCGTGAGGCTCGCGCTCACGATCGCGCCACCGCCGGGCGCCGCGCCCAGATTGAACGAGAGGCGGGGCGACATGGGATCGGCCTCGTTGAACACGTAAACCGGCTCATCCCACTCGTCCTGCAGCGCGAAGCCCAGGATCGTCAACACGAGACCACCGACCTCCGCTATCCCAGTGATGATGGACACGCCCTCGGCCTGCGGACCGTCCGAGAGGAACTGAAGGAACGGCCCGACGATCGGGACCAGCCCGTAGAGGTACCAGTCCAAGTTCGGGGAGCGCTCAGTGGCCAGCTGATCCGCGAGCAGGTACGCGATGCCTGCCGCGTTCACCACGTACCCGCCGATGAGCAGGATCAGGCCCGGGATGTAGAGCGCGGGGATGTTCTCGCTGTGGTGCACGTAGCGGGTCGCCGGCGGTGCCCCCGCGACATAGGTAGAGCTCGGGGGCGTCGCCTCGGTCGGCGTGGGCTCGGTGTAGGAGGTCACCTGTCCCGAGATGATCACCTGCGCCTCCGCGGAGGACGAAGCGCCCAACGTGAGGGCGAAGGCAGCAGCGAGGAGAGCGGCAAAGGCGTAGCGCATGAAGTGACCCCTGTTGAGAGCGAGACGAATTGAAGGTCTGGGGGATACGAGAGCGAGGAGCGCCACCTTCCCTCGATGGGGAGCCCGACGCAAAAAGAACAGCTCAGAGAACCGCCTGGCTGGAACGACTGACCACGGTCTCCACCTCGCTTCGGATCGCCGCCAAGCTCGCCTCACTGCTCGCCTCGAACCGTAAGACCAACACCGGCTGGGTATTGGAGGCCCGCACCAGACCCCAGCCATCGGGGAAGCGGATTCGCGCCCCGTCGACGGTCACCACCTCGTGTGTCGCCTCGTAGTGCCGCTTCACCAGATCCACGATCGCGAACTTGGTCTCGTCGTTGGCGGGCACCCGAAGCTCGGGGGTGCTGAAGGTGGTGGGCAAATCGTCGAGCAGCTCGTGCAGGGGACGCGCGCTCTTGGCCACGATCTCGAGGACCCGAAGCGCAGCGTAGATCGCGTCATCGAAGCCGAAGAATCGATCGGCGAAGAACACGTGGCCGCTCATCTCTCCCGCCAGGAGCGCGTTCTCCTCCTTCATCTTCGCCTTGATGAGGGAGTGCCCGGTCTTCCAGAGGATCGGCCGACCCCCGTGTTGGGCGATGTCGGCGTAGAGCTTGTCCGAGCACTTCACCTCGCCCAGTACGGCCGCGCCGGGGCGCCGGGCGAGCAGATCGCGCGAGAGCAAGATCAGGAGCTCATCGCCATAGAGCACCCGCCCCTTGGCATCGACGACCCCGATGCGATCGCCGTCCCCGTCGAACGCGATCCCCAGCTCCAAGCCCAGCTCGCGCACCGTCCGCACCAAGAGATCGGTGTTCGCAGGCTGCGAGGGATCGGGGTGATGCACCGGGAAGTTCCCGTCGGGCTCCATCAAGAGCACCTCGGGCGAGAGTCCCATCGCCTCCATCGCCGCGAGCGCCAGCGGACCTGCAGCGCCGTTACCCGCATCGATAGCGAAGCGCAGGTCATGGCGTGCGAGCCGAATGTTGCCGCGCACGAACCCGGCGTACGCCGCCGTGAGATCTCGAAAGGTCCGCTGTCCGTCGAGCGCGTTCACCACGTCGTGCTCTTGCACCATGCGGCGGAGCTCGCTCACCTCGGCGTGCCCCAGGGTCTTTTGGCCGAGCATGATCTTGAAGCCGTTCTCGTCGGCCGGATTGTGCGATCCGGTGACCATCACCCCGCCATCGAGCTCGAGGTGGAAGACCCCAAAGTAGAGGAGCGGCGAAGGGCCCATCCCCAGATCCACGACATCGATGCCCGTCGAGAGCATCCCGCTCAGCAGGGCGTCGGTGATCCGAGGCGAGGACAGGCGGCAGTCCTGACAGAGCGCCACGCGCTGCTTGCCGTGACGCTTGTAGAGCGTGCCCAGCGCGCGCCCGAGCTCGCGGACGAAGGGCGATGGGAAGTCGCGCTCCGCGACGCCGCGAATGTCGTACTCCCGAAACACGTGGGGGTTGGGGATCTCCATGGCCGCGGACGGTAGCACCCGCTGTGGGGAGGCTTCGAGGCCGCATGGCCTTCCGTCTTAGAGACCGTCACTTTGGCTACCTGCTGTGCCGCCGGAGGGAGCGCTTCAGCGGCTGCGTCGCCGCAGCAAGAGCGCTCCGAGCAGCAGGCCCAGTAGGCCCGCCGAAGACGAGCTGCTCGAGCCAGCCGCGCAGCCGCAGCCGCCGGTCATCACCGGAGGGGTGTCGGCGCCGATCCCCGCGTCGCCGCCGTCGGGGGCCTCGAAGCAGGCGCGGGTGCAGTTCTCGATCGGCTGCTCGACGGCGAGGCCTTCGGCGTCGCGGGTGACCGTCTCGTCGCAGTATTCGCCGTCGTCCAACACCCCATCGCCACAGAAGGCAGCGCGGCAGTCGGTGCGGCAGGCGTTGGTCCGGTGGTCGGAGTTGGTGGCTCCGTCGTCGCACCCTTCGCCGGTGTCGACGACGTCGTCACCGCAGAACGCGAGGACACATCGCACCCGACACGCATCCGGGGCGGTGTCGTCGTTGTCGCTCCCGTCGTCGCACTCCTCGCCGGAGAGCGGCTCGAGGACGGCGTCGCCGCAGGTGTAGGAGCAGGTGCTCGGCCCAGCACGCTCGATGCACGCCCATCCGCCTTCGACCTCGCAGATCTCGCTGCAGCCGTCGCCCGAGGTGGCATTGCCGTCGTCGCACTCTTCCCCGATCACCCGCTCGCCGTTGCCGCACGAGCTCGCACACACGCCGCCGCCCGAGGGGCGGGTGTAGCCAGGCAAGCACTCACAGATAGGCGCTCCACCCAGCTGGTTGAAGCACGCCTCGCTATCGCCGCAGGGCCTCGGGCTGGCCACGGCACACTCATCCACGTCGGTGCAGGTGCGGCCGTTGCCAGTATAGCCCTCGTTGCACTCGCAGCCGTAGCTGCCCACCTCGTTGAGACAGGTCCCGAGCGGCGAGCAGTCGTTGAGGGTGCCGTCGGCGCACTCGTCCGCGTCCTCGCACGACACCCCGGAGCCTTGCCAGCCCGTGTTGCAGGTGCAGCTGAAGCGAGGACTTCCGAACGCAGGGACCAGATCGGCGCACGTCGCGTTGACGTCGCAGTTGTCGCTGGCCGCGGCGCACTCATCGACGTTGCTACACGTCGGCGCGCTCGCAGGTCCGCTGACCACGAAGCCCGTGCCGCAAGCGCACGAGTAGGTGCCCGGCGCGTTCACGCAGGCGCCGAATCCGCTCGATGCGGCGCAGCGCGTCGCGTCCGTGCACTCGTCGACGTCGGCGCACGTCCCGCCCGTTGGGAGCCCCGTATAGCCCGAGGGACAAGTGCACCGGTAGGTACCCACTGTGTCCGCGCAGGTGCCCACGCCGCATGGAGGCGCGGCGAGGCACTCGTTCAAGTTCACGCAGGTCAGGGACAGGCCCGTACCGCTCTCGGTGTAGCCCGCCGCGCAGTCGCAGTCGTAGGCGCCCGTGGTGTTGATGCATGCGCCCCAGCCGCTCGCGGCGCTGCAGGTCGCGGTGTTGCTGCACTCGTTCACGTCACCGCAGGTCCCGCCCAGCGCAGGGCCGGAATACCCTGGACTGCACGCACACTGGTAGTTGCCGACGGTGTTGCTACAGGTCCCAGCGCCACACACACCTGGCATCGAGACGCACTCGTCGACGTCGACGCAGGTCACGCCGTTGAACGAGTAGCCGGAGGGGCACGAGCAGCTGTAGCTACCTGGCAGGTTGCCACACGTGCCTACGCCACACGGGTTGGGCCCGCTGCGACACTCGTCGACGTCGGAGCAGCCCGTGCCGCCGCCGCTCGGCTCCTGACCGTTACCCGTGTAGCCCGCCGGGCAGGCGCAGCTCCAGCTCATCGAGCCTATCGGGGTGCAGATGGCGGTGGACACGCAGTTGTCCGTGCCGGCGTTGCACGCGTTGTTCACCTCACAGGCGACCCCGTTGAAGGTGTAGCCCGCCTGGCAGCTGCAGGTGTACGAACCCGGGGTGTCCATGCAGCTCACGCCGCCGGCACCGCATGGGCTCGCGAGACACTCGTTGATGTTCACGCACGTCGTGCCGTTGAACGAGTAGCCCGCGGGACAGCTGCAGCTGTAGCTGCCGGTGCTGTTGGCGCAGCTCCCGACACCGCAGGGATTGGCGAGGCACTCGTTCACGTCCGCGCACGTCTCGTTGAATCCGCCGTTGTTGATCAGGTTGTAGCCCGGTCCGCAGGTGCAGTCGTAGCGAGGGGTGGAATTGATGCAGCTGTTGCCCGAGCCGATGAGGTGCTCATTGCAGGGATTGCCCGCCGTGCACTCGTTGATGTCGGCGCAGGTCTCCGTGTAGAATCCGTTGTTGACGAGCTGGTAGCCGGGCTCGTTGCACGTGCAGTCGAAGCGGCCTGGGGTATTGACGCAGCCGTTGCCGGGCAGCGACTCGAGGCAGGGGTTGCCCGCAGTGCACTCGTTCACGTCGTTGCAGGTCTCGCTGTAGGACCCGATGTTGGCGCGGTCCCAGCCCGTGCCACAAGAACAGAAAAAGCGAGGGCTCGTGTCCGTGCAGCTGTTGGCCGCATCGTTCTCGTTGCAGGGGTTACCCGGGCTGCACTCGTTGATGTTGAGGCACCCACTCGTACCGTTCCCGGTGCCGGAGTAGCCGCTCGGACACACACAGTCGAAGTAGGGATTCTGCTCGACGCAGGTCGCGACCGGCGAGGTGTCGCAGTTGTCGTAGTCGAGGGTGCACTCGTTCAGCGAGCAGGCGCGGGAGTAGGTGGCGCACCACGAGTACGAGTAGCCGGGCAGGCGCGCCTGCGCGGTGGGGGTCGGGTCCGCGGAGCCTGCAGACCAGTTGCCTGCCGGATTCAGGAGCTCCTGGCCGTTGGTCCAGCCGTCCCCGTCGGAGTCCAGGTTCGCGAGGGTGGCATTCCAGGCGTATCCGTTGTTCCGAAACGCGGTCCCGAACGACTGCAGGCAGGGTGGCGTTCCACAGCCGCTGCCGCCCGAAGCGTTGTTGTGGCAGGTGAGGCAGCCCATGGTGACCGCGTTGGGCACCGCGGACGTGCCAGCCGTCGCGTACCCGGGATAGGCGTACGCCGTGGGCAACGCGCCCAGCGAGACCCAACTGATCGCGAGCACCCCGAGAACCAGTCCAGCGTTGCGCATGGTCAAGACTCCTGGCGGCGCGAGGCCGCGTGAGGTGCCCGAGCGCGCGAACGACGCCGCGCGGAGGCCAAGAGAGGGAACGTCAAGAGCGCCAACAAAGATCCCCAACCACGAACCGAGACGTCTCGCGCAGGCGCGCTCACCGAGCAGCCCCCGGACGAGGTCCCGCCCACGTCGCCCGCGCCGCCGTCGAGGAAGCCGCCCCCGTCGATGCACATCAGCGCGCGGGTGTGCCCGCAGCCCAACGAGGGACCGCGGCAGGTGTCCACCGTGCAGGCGTCGCCGTCATCGCACTCGATGTTGGTCATGCACGCGCACTGGCTGTCGAGCATGTCCGCGGCACCGTCGCAGTCGTTGTCGAACCCGTCGTCGCAGACCTCGGGGCGGTTCGGGTTCACGTCCGCGCGGGTGTCGTCGCAATCCACGCCGAACCTGTCCTCGGAGTCGTCGATGCAGTCGCCGTCACCGTTGTCGTCGACACCCATCCCGCAGAACCCATCGCCATCACGGTCCAACAGATAGAAGCAACCCCTGTCGAAGAAGTCGACGTCGGTGTCGCAGTCGTTGTCGCGGTAGTCGAAGCAGTCTTCCGTGGCGCCGGGACGCACGGCC
>Ga0105047_10013744_pt1 | contig 12898 bp, 7 predicted proteins | sample MAT04_FD_78384 | JGI IMG/M metagenome (GOLD analysis project Ga0105047, IMG submission 78384) | Freshwater microbial communities from Lake Fryxell liftoff mats and glacier meltwater in Antarctica - MAT-04 (megahit assembly) | ecosystem: Environmental > Aquatic > Freshwater > Ice > Liftoff... | reverse complement strand
CGCGTGGACAGCTACCACGAGATGCGGCGCCTCTTCGAGAAGAGCGGGGCGTACGACAAGGCCTTCGTTTGCTGCGAAATCCTGGTCTTCTTCCGCGCGCAGCAGCAGGACGAGGACCTCTTTTTCCACGAGCACAAGGGCAAGGTCGCGCCGATCGCCGAGCGCGATCTCACGCCGGAAGATCACGAGCGCCTGGTGGTGCACCCCGAGGAGCGCGGTCCCGCGCGCGTCATCCTCGAGATCCTCGGGCAAGAGCTCTCGAAGGCGTACCCGTCCGACCTCACGCAGTACGAGATGAACCCGAAGACCGACAAGCACGGTCCGAAGTCGGATCTCACGGTGCGGAAGCTCGCCGACTCGCTGGCCAAGGTGCTCGGCGCGCCGGCGTTCGACGTCTGGATCACCAAGAAGTTCGACCTCGGCTTGTTCCTCGAGAACGAGGAGGTCCCGGCGCTGATCGTCGGCGCCGGCCTGATGCGGCGCGTGCAGGAGCGCGAGCAGCGGTTCCTCCTCGCTCGACAGCTGGAGAAGGTGAAGTCGGGACACCATCTGTGGTTCAAGCTGCCGGCTTCGGAGATCGAGGCGCTGGTCTGGGGCGCAGCCAAGCTCGCGCGGCCCGATCTGCGCGTCGATCGCGACGCGGGGGAGCTCGACAACATGATGAAGAAGCTCACGCGCTTCATGTCGCGGCGCGGCCGAAAGCTCCTCGAGGAGCTGGGGCCGCGCCTGCCGCAGCTGCGCCTGGAGACCGAGCGGCAGCGCTGGGCCTCGATCCACACCGCCAACCGGGCGGGCCTCGTGCTGGCCAACGAGATCGAGATCAGCATCCGTGCGATCGCCCGCGACGCCGGCATTCGCCCTGGATTTGCTGACGCGAACGGCGCCCGCGAGGTCTTCGGAAACAACCCCGAGGTGAAGGAGCTGCTGGCCTACGCGGTGAGCGAGGAGTACTTCGCCGCGCGCACGAAGCTCGGATTCTCCATCCAGTCGTAGCTCACTCCGCCGGCGCGTAGATGAAGCGGATCGCGCGCACGGTCTTCGCCAGCGACACGTACATCGTCTTCTTCGCGCCGAGCACCTCGCGCGCCGGCTCCGCGTCGAGCCCCAGCGTGGCCAGCGACGCGCCGTCCGGGCCTACCAGATGCGCGACGCCCGTCGAGTCGAGCACACCGAACGCGCCGTCGACCGCGACCGGCGCGACGTAGATCGGCGGCGGGTTCGAGGCGGCGGTGGCGAAGGCGAACTCCGCAGTGCCGTCGGTGATCGAGAGGCGCTCGAGCTTGCCGTCTTCGCCCCACGCCATCACCGCACCGTCGATCAGCGAGGCGCCCACCACGCGAGCAGCGCGCGGGTGGCGCCAGGCGTCGGATCCGTTGGCCTTCAGCGCGCGAACGCCGCTGCCTTCGCCGACGATCACCGCGACGTCGCCGCTGCCGATCGTCGGGCCGGACGCGGGCGCGTCGACCTGCTGATCGAACGCGATCGCACCGCTGGCGTCGATCGCGATCACCCGGCCGGTATCGGTCGTGGCGTACGTGCGCCCGTCGCTGCCGGCGGCGAGCGCGGTGGTGACCGGGTCGCCGACCGGCGTCTTGAAGCGCTGCATCCCGTCGATGCCGACCGAGACTACGAACCCGTCGGCGGTGCCCCAGCGGACCGAGTCTCCGACTGCGATCAGCGGCGAAGTGGGGCTCGGCGCGCCCGCGGGCGGGTTCATGAACAGCGTGTCACCGGCCAGGCTGATCGCGACCAGCCCGCCGATCTTGGTGAGCATGAAGAGGCGCCCTTCGGTCATCACCGGTGCGTGATCACTGATCGGAACGCCGTCGAAAGGCCCTTCGAAAGGGCCGCCATCGAAGTCCTGCAGCGTGAGAATGCGGCCGCCGCTCGCGACGCTCTCGGAGAGCGCGACGATGATGCGACCCTCCGCGCCGGTGCCCGCGGGCGAGACGTTGGCCGGGGCTTCGTGCTGCCAGAGCTGCGAAACGCGCGTGATGCCCGCGTCTCCGCCGCACGCGATCATCGCGGGGAGTGTCGAAAGAGGGACGAGGAAGAAGGCCAAACGACGCACGGCGCGCATCCTCGCTCACGTGTCCGCCGCCTTGCCAGACGTTGTTGGTAAGAGTAACCGACACAGCGGCGATGGCTGAGTCGAGTCCCACGCCCGGGCGCCTGAGACCGCTGCGCGTCGCGTGGTACGCGATCATGGTGTCCGCCGCCGTGGGCGCGCTGTTCATCGAAGACCCGCTGGTGAACGCGGTCGGTCGCGGCGCCGTCTCGCGCGGGTGGATGTTCCTGCCGCCGACGATCTTCGTCGGCCTCTTCGTCGCCTACGTCGCGGATCGGTGGAGCGCGGTTCGCGCCGGTCGCTATCCGGCCAGCCGGGCGCTCGCGCAGACGGCGCTCGGCGTGATCTTCGCGTCGGTCTTGATGTCCTCGACCGTGTCGCACTACCGCGGCCATCACGACGGCGGCCCGGATCGCCTGCTCTTGCACCCGGACGCCCAGATCCGGCGCACCGCCGTGTACGCGCTTGGGTTTTTTGCGGCTACACCCGACGCCATTGCGCGGGTGACCCTGCGTCTGGAGGACCGCTCCCCGGACGTCAAAATGGCCGCACAGGACGTCCTCGGGCGCTGGTCTGGTCGAGACCCGGGGGACGTCTCTGGCATCCGGGCCTGGGCTTCGGCATCATCGCGCACGTCGACCCGGTCTGACGTTGCCCCACGATGATGATCCGACTTGCGATGATTCTCGGCCTGATCGCCCTCTTCGGGGTCGGCTATTCCGGCGTGGAGAAGCTCGCGCTCGGCGACGCGCGAACCCACGCGGCGCGCGGAGCCCGCACCAGCGCGCATCTCGCTGCGGTCGTCGCCGAGCTCGGCTGGGCCACCAGCGTCGAGCAGCTGCGCGGCGTCGCGCAGGGATCGGCGACCGAGCTCGCCAAGCGCTGGCCTGCGGGCGACGGTGATCCCGATCCCGACGTGCTGCGCGCCCAGCTCCAGTCGATCGTCGATCGCTCCGGTGGTCGCGGGACGGCCGTTCTTTTCGGCGCGGATCGCCGCAAGATCGCCAGCGTCGCTCCGGCCGGCGGCTCGGAGATCGACTCCGCGATCAGGCCGGTCGACGACGCCCGCGCCGGTGCGCTCACCGTCCAGCTCCTCGGCGGCGCGATCGCTCCGATGCTGGTCGCGGCCGCGCCGATCGGCGGCGAGCGTGTGCTGGCCGTGTCGATGCCGCTCGATCGCCGCGCCCTGGCCGACTGGCTCGCGGGCGAGGAGGGCAGCCAGGTCGCCGTGGTCGGCGCCGGCGGCGAGCTGATCGTCAGCACCGTCGACGGCGGTCTGCCGGCCCGCGTGCCCAAGGACGTCACCACGCTCGACGTCCAGGAGAAGCCGCACGCAGCCTCCAGCCGCGCGCTCAGCGACGACACCGGCGCGGTCGGCTCGGTGGTCGGCCTCGGCGCGCTCGATGTCGATTCGGCCGCGGCCACCGTCTCACGCCTGCGCACGGTCTACGGGATGCTCGCGCTGGTCGCGATCGCCACCGCGCTCCTCGGCTCGTTCGCCCCGGGCCGCCGGCGCGCCGGGAACGAGGATGAAGACGCGGACGAAGAGCGCGAGCCGACCCAGATCGGGCCCTCGCCACGCAGCTCTCCCAGCGCCGACGCCGCCTGGGACGCGCTGGCCAGCGATCAGTCGAGCCGCTCGGTCGGCGCCGACAACCTGCGCGCCGCCGCGCGGGTGCTCGAGGGGGGCGACAACTCGCTCCCGGCGGTACGCCACAGCGAGCAGATCAACCCCGCGAACCTGCCGCCCCTGCGCTACAACGCCGCGCCTGCCCCGGAGCCCGTGAGCAGCGTGCCTGCGCCGTCGAACACCGCGCGTGCGCCGAGCTGGAACGCGCCGCCGCCTCCGGCCGCCTCGCGCATCCCGGGGATGAGCACGTCGTCCTCGGTTCGCCCGCGGCCCGTGTCGAGCAACCCGAACAACAGCCTCGCGCCCGGCACCTTCGGCCGCGGCATGAGCCCGGCGCCGCCCGCCGTGGCGACAGGCGCCGCGCCGTATCCGCAGCCGGGCGTGCGATCCGGCGTCACGCCCGCCGCGCCGTTTCTGAACAATCCGCCGGCTTCGGCCGGCAACTACGCGCCGTCGGGCACGTTCGCGGGCTACACGCCGCTGCCGATGCTCGACGAGGATCCCGACTATCTCGCGGCGACGCGGGCCAGCCAGCTCGCGCCAGCGCCGGCGCCGGCGACGATGCCCGGTGTGCGCGCGTCGCGTCAGGACAGCCTGCCGTCGGCGCCGAGCACGCAGGGACCGCGCCCGTTCGACGAGGAGCACTACCGCGCTTCGTTCGACGAGTTCATCGGCAGCAAGCGACGCCTCGGCGAGTCGGTCGAGTCGGTCTCGTTCGAGGGATTCAAGGCCAAGCTGCGCAAGATCGAGCAGACGCTGATCGACAAGCACGCCTGCCGCGCCGTCCGTTTCCAGGTGATCGTGAAGGACAAGCAGGTCTCGCTGCGGCCGCAGCTGGTGCGCTGATCCCCGTTTCGGAATGATTTCCGCTGGCTGAACTCTGGACACGGATGTTCAGTAGTGTTAGCGATGGGCTCATGAGCACGACAGCACCGCGGAAAAACGGCCGCCCGCGCCAGGGCTTACTGGTGGCGCTGCGCATCGAGAACCTGGCCATCGTCGACGCCACCGAGCTGCCGCTCGGGCCCGGGCTGACGGTGCTGACCGGCGAGACCGGCGCAGGAAAGTCGATCCTGGTCGATGCGCTCTCGCTGGTGCTCGGCGGTCGCGCCGACTCCGATCTGGTGCGCACCGGGGCGGGGGAGGCGGTGGTGGAGGCGCTGTTCGATCTGCCAGTCGGTAGCGCCGCGCGGGCCCGCTTCGATGCCGCGGGCATCGCGGTGACGAGCGACGAGGTGCTGATCCGCCGGGTCGTTGGGAAGAGCGGTCGCGGTCGCGTCAGCATCAACGGCCAGATGGCGACCGTGGCGATGCTCGCCGAGCTCACACGGGGCCTGGTGGACGTGAGCGGGCAGCACGAGCACGTGTCCTTGCTCGACACCGAATCGCACCTCGGCCTGGTCGACGACTTCGGCGTGCATGGCGCGCTGCTCTCGGCCTTCTCGGAGATCCACGGCGAGGTGCTCTCGGTCGAGGGCGCGCTGGCGGCGATCTCGCTCGACGAGGCGGACAAGGCGCGGCGAGAGGACTTCCTGCGCTTCCAGCTGGCGGAGATCGAGGAGGTCGACCCGCAGCCGGGCGAGCTCGACGGGCTGGAGATCGAGCGAAAGCGCCTGCTCCACGCCACCAAGCTCGCGGAGGTGACGCGGCGATCGGAGTCCCGCGTGTACTCCGGGGAGGGCGCGCTGATCGAGTCGCTCGGGCGGGTGCAGAGCGAGCTCGGGACCCTCGTGAAGCTCGACGAGAAGGTCGATCCGATCGCGCGCTCGGCCGCGACCGCGCTGGCCGATCTCGAAGATCTCGCGCAGCAGCTGGGCCGCTACAGCCGCGGGCTGGAGGCGGATCCCAGCCGGCTCGCCGAGGTCGATGAGCGGGTCGAGGCGCTCAAGCGCCTCGTGCGCAAGCACGGCGGCTCGCTCGATGCGGTCGTCGCGTCGCGGGCCGCGATGGCCGAGGAGCTCGACGCGATCGTCCACCAGGACGCGCGGCGCACGGACCTCGCGACGCGACTCGAGACGTCGGTCGCGAAGCGCGCAGAGATCGCTGCGCGGCTGGGCGCGGCGCGCAGCAAGGCGGCGAAGGTCCTCGAGCGCACCGTGCAGGAGGAGCTGGCCTCGCTCTCGATGGGCGGCACGCGCGTCGAGATCGCGCTGCGCCCGAGCGAGGTGATGACCGCGCGGGGCGGCGAGCGCGCCGAGATCCTCTTCGCGCCCAACCCGGGCGAGCCGCTGCGGGCGCTGGCCAAGACCGCCTCGGGCGGCGAGCTGTCGCGCGTACTGCTGGCGTTCAAGCGGGTGCTCTCGGAGCAGGACTCGGTGGGCACCTACGTGTTCGACGAGGTCGACAGCGGCATCGGCGGAGCGGTGGCGGAGGTGATCGGGCGGAAGCTCAAGTCGGTCGCGCGCGATCGACAGGTCGTCTGCGTGACGCACCTGCCGCAGGTCGCGGCTTATGGCGACGTGCACCTGCACGTGCGAAAGACCGCGTCGGCAGGGCGCACGGTGAGCCGCGTCGTCGCGCTCTCCCAGAAGGAGGTGGTCGAGGAGCTGGCCCGCATGCTGGGCGGCGTCGAGATCACCGCGAAGACGAGGAAGCTCGCCGACGAGATGCGGGCTCGTGCACGCGCCGAGGGCGCTCCCGCCGTCCGCAAGGACCCGGGCGCCGCGGCCCCCGTCCGCAAGGAGCTGACCGCCGTCGCGCTGTCGCGAAAGGCGCCGGCCGCGCCCGCGCGCGTGGGGCCCAAGGCGAAGAAGGCCGATCCCAAGAAGGGCGGCCGCGCGCCGATCCGGGCGGTGTCCTGACATCATGATGCGAACGCTCGATGCGCTGATCGACGAGGCCGAGCGCACGCTCGTCGCCGCAGGGGCGCGCGCTTGGGAGATCTGCGTGACCGAGGAGGCCAGCACCTCGGTCGAGGTGGTGGACGGCGCGGTGCGATCCCAGGAGTCGGCGATCGAGCGGGCGATCGGGATCCGCGTGCTCGACGGCGGCCTCGGCTTCGCCGGGATCGGCGATCCCACCCCGGCAAGCCTGGCGCGCGCGGCCGAGATGGCGATCGCCGAGGCACGCCGGGTGCGGTCGGCGCGGATCTCGCGTTTCGCAGGGCCAGAGGAGGGCACCCGAGGGGCGCCGTTCACCGATCCCCGCGCCACCGGCCGGCCCCGCGCCGCGCTGGTGGAACGTGCCCGCGCGCTCGAGGCGCTCACACTCCAGCACCACGCGCTGGTCGCGGGTGTCCGGCCCGCGGCCGTCAGCGAGGTCTGGTCACGATTTCGCCTGCGAACGTCGAGCGGCCGCGACGTAGAGGAGCAGTCCACCCGCGCGTTCGCCAGCGTCGGCGCGCTCGTCGAGAGCGAGGCCGGCGACCAGCTGGTCTACGCCGGCACCAGCGCGGCCGCGGTCGAGGCGCTCGAGCTCGACGCGATCGCGAGGCGCGCCTCCGCGCGGGCGATCGAGCGGCTCGATCCCGCGACGTTTCGCACGTCGGTCGTGCCGGTGATCCTCGCGCCTGAGGTGGTCGCGGAGCTCCTCGAGATGGTCGCGGTCGCGCTCGGCGGCGACCTGGTCGATCGCAAAGCGTCGTTCGTTGCCGGAGGCCTGGGGCTGGCTTTGTTCTCGCCCGCGATCACGCTGCTCGACGATCCGCACGATCCCGAGCTCGACGGCGCTTCCTGGCTCGACGGGGAAGGCCTCCCCACGCAGGCGAGGACGCTCATCGACCGCGGGGTGGTGTGCCAGCTGCTTGACGATCTCGAGTCGGCGGCGCGCGGAGGTCGGATCCCGGGCGGCCACGCCCAGCGGACCGGCGGCGACGGGCGACCGCATGGGGGGGCCCACGCGCTCCGTCTCCTGCCCGGGAGCGACGCCACCGAGGCCCTCTATCGCGCGGCCGCGGGAGGCCTTTTGATCCAGGAGATCTCGGGTGCTCATACGATCTCGGAGGTCACCGGCGCGTTCTCGCTCGGGGCCACCGGCCGGCGCGTCGAGGCGGGTGGAGACCTCGGTCCGGCTGTGGAGGGCGTCACGATCTCCGGATCACTGGCAGAGCTGTTCAGTGGAGGGGTCCGACCCGGCAAGGATGCGGAGATCATCAACGGAAGCTCGATGCCACCGGTCCTGGTTCCGGCGCTCCAGGTCGCCTCCTCACAATGACGGACAAATTCGTGAGGCCAATTCGTTGAAATCTTTTGCGAGGCCGGCCTATCATCCCGGCGTTTTCCGAGTAAGCGCGTGGCGGACAAGCAGCTGAATATCCTGTCCTACGGACAGACCGACGTCGGCATGCGCCGAGACCACAACGAAGACAGCTATCTCATCCATGATGGCTGTCGACTGTACGTGGTCGCAGACGGCATGGGCGGCCATGCAGGCGGTGAGATGGCCTCGAAGCTCGCCGTCGAGACGATCGGCAGCTTCGTCGAGAGCGAGCTGCCGAAGGTCACGAACGGATCGCATTTCAAAGGTCCGATCGAGCAGCACCCCGCGCTGATGTTGCTGCCGAGCGCGGTGAAGCGCGCGTGCGCGACCATCTTCCAGAAGGCGCAAGAAGAGCCGCAGCTCCAGGGCATGGGCACGACGGTCACCGGCGTCAGCTTCATCGACGACTACGCGTTCTTCGGGCACGTCGGCGACAGCCGCGCGTATCTGGTGCGCGACGGGCAGATCGAGCAGCTCTCCGAGGATCACTCGCTGGTGAACGAGCAGCTCAAGGCCGGCCTGATCACCCCCGAGCAGGCGCGCCTCTCGCGCTTCAAGAACATCATCACGCGCTCGGTGGGCTTCGAAGAGGACGTCGCGGTGGACACGATGGTCGTCCCCGCCAAGCAGGGCGACGTCTACGTGCTCTGCAGCGACGGGCTCGCGAATCTCACGACCGAGGAAGAGATCCGCGAAGCGGTCTACGACAACTTCCTCCGCGACGCCCCGCGCCGCCTGATCGATCTCGCCAACGACCGCGGCGGCGACGACAACATCACCGTCGTCCTCCTGTACGTGAACGGCGAAGAGTAAGCCCCGGACCCGTTTGGGTCACCGATCCCCACCCTGTCGGGTTGACGAGTCGAAAACCCAAGGCTAGGTTCCGCCGGCTTGGCGGATCCCAAGGAAAGAATCCTGACGCTTCTGGTAATCCCGGATAGCGCGGGTGTCGAGGTCAAGCGCCTCCGCGTACCTCGTCGCTGGGTCACCCTCGCCATCGGCGCTGCAGCGTCGATCCTCGCGACGCTCCTCGCCGTCACCGCGCACGATATCTACTTGCTCGGCGAGATGGACGACATGCGCGCGCTCCGCAGCGAGAACGTGCAGCTCCGCGCCGAGGTCGAGCGGCTCGAAGAGCGCGTGCAAGGCATGGGGATGGTCGTCGACCGCGTGCAGCAGTTCGACGCGCAGCTCCGTCGCATCACGATGCTCTCCGATCCAGAGCGGAACATCGGCATCGGCCCGGTCGGCGAGCCCCCCAGCGACAAGGGCCAGGATCCGCTCAGCGCCGCCAGCGTCGGCCTGAAGCGCGATCTCCTCGGCGACGACAGCGGTCGCGCGGTCGATCTCATTCGCCGCCACCTCGACTTCTTGAACAGCGAGACCAGGTCGACCGAAGGCCGGATCCGGAACCTCCAGATGTACCTCGAAGACCAGCACGCGCTCCTGTCCTCCACGCCGAGCCTTCGGCCGGCCGAGGGCTGGAAGACTTCGCAGTTCGGCTTCCGCACCGACCCTTATACCGGGCTGAAGCAGATGCACGGCGGCGTGGACATCTCCTGCAACATCGGGACGCCGGTGCGCGCGACGGGTGATGGGCAGGTCGTCTGGGCCGGGCCGCAGAGCGCCTACGGTAACGTGATCATCATCGACCATGGTCACAATCTCTCGAGCGTGTACGGCCACCTCTCGGAGGTCGGCGTGACGTTCGGCGAAAAGGTGAAGCGCGGCTCCTGGATCGGCAAATCGGGGAACACCGGCCGCTCCACGGGTCCCCACGTGCACTACGAGATCCGCGTCGGCGGCGTGCCTCAGGACCCCGAGCCTTACATCCTCGAGTGAGCCGAAACCGCGTGACGGCGGACTTTTGGAGGCTCAAAGTGGACCACGGCCGTTCGGGTGCCTAAGCACCCGCCCACAAGGAAATTTGATGTTCGAGGTAGTCACCAAGCTGTTCGGCAGCAAGAACGACCGTGAGGTCAAAAAGCTCATCCCCCGCGCGCAGGCAATCAACGCGCTCGAGCCGGGGATGAAGGCGCTGTCGGACGACGCCCTCAAAGCGAAGACCGCCGAGCTGCGGACCAAGGTGCAGAACGGCGCGTCCCTCGACGACGTGCTCCACGAGGCGTTCGCGGTCGTCCGCGAGGCCGGCTGGCGCTCGATCAAGATGCGCCACTTCGACGTCCAGCTCGTCGGCGGCATGGTCCTCCACTCCGGGCGGATCGCCGAGATGCGCACCGGCGAGGGCAAGACCCTCGTCGCCACGCTCCCGGCCTACTTGAACGCGCTGGCGGGCAAGGGCGTCCACGTCGTCACGGTCAACGACTACCTCGCCAACCGCGACGCCGAGTGGATGGGCAAGATCTACCGCTTCCTCGGGATGAGCGTCGGCACGATCGTCCACGGCTTCGACGACGCCCACAAGAAGCGCCAGTACGCCGCCGACATCACCTACGGAACCAACTCCGAGTTCGGCTTCGACTACCTGCGCGACAACATGAAGTACACGCTCAGCGAGTACTGCCAGCGCGGCCAGAACTACGCGATCATCGACGAGGTCGACTCGGTCCTGATCGACGAGGCCCGCACCCCGCTCATCATTTCCGGCCCCGCCGCCGAGAGCACCGAGCGCTACCTCGAGGCGAACCGCATCGTTTCGAAGCTGCGGATCGAGCGCGACTACACGGTCGACGAGAAGTCGAAGAGCGCCATCCTCACCGACGAAGGCACGGACCACGTCGAGAAGATGCTCAAGGTCGGGAACCTCTATCAGCCCGAGAACTTGGAGTGGCTCCATCATGTGACGAAGGCGCTCCAGGCCCATGCCTGTTACAAGCGCGACGTCGAGTACCTCGTCGACGAGGGCGAGGTGAAGATCATCGACGAGAACACCGGCCGCACGATGGAAGGGCGGCGCTGGTCCGACGGCCTCCACCAGGCGATCGAGGCCAAGGAAGGCGTCGCGATCCAGCGCGAGAACCAGACCCTCGCGACGATCACGTACCAGAACCTCTACCGCATGTACGGCAAGCTCTCGGGCATGACCGGCACGGCCGACACCGAGGTCGAGGAGTTCAACAAGATTTACAAGCTCGAGGTCGTCATCGTCCCCACCAACAAGGTGATGATCCGAAAAGACACCGAGGACCTCGTCTACAAGACCGAGGCCGAGAAGTTCGTCGCCGTGCTCGACGACATCAAGGGCCGCCACGGGCGCGGCCAGCCGGTCCTGGTCGGTACCCGCAGCGTCGACAAGAGCGACGTGCTCGCGCGGCTCCTCAAGAAGAACGGCATCCCGCACTCCGTCCTGAACGCGAAGCACCACCGCCGCGAGGGCGAGATCATCGCCCAGGCCGGCCGCCACGGCGCCGTCACGATCTCGACCAACATGGCTGGTCGAGGCACCGACATCTTGCTCGGCGGCAACCCGGAGTACCTCGCGCGCGCCGACGTCGCGAAGGAAGAGATGGGCGACTCGCAGGACGCCGAGCGCGAGCAGCGCGTGCTGGCGGAGTTCCGCTGGCTGAGCGGCAGCCCTGACTCGATCCCGATCGAAACCCTCACGAAGGAGTACAGCGAGCGCCGCTGGATGGAAGGCATCCAGAACAAGACGCTGGTGCCCAACGAGCCGGGGGCCGACATCGCCACGATGCGCGAGGAGAACAAGAAGGCCGCGCGCGCCAACCTCGAGCGGCTGATCGATCGCTACGCCACGCACCTCAAGAAGTACGAGGAAGAGTGCGGAGAAGCGAAGAAGAAGGTCCTCGAGGCGGGCGGTCTGCATGTGCTCGGCACCGAGCGCCACGAGTCTCGCCGCGTCGACAACCAGCTCCGCGGCCGCGCCGGCCGTCAGGGCGACCCCGGCAGCGCGCAGTTCTACCTCTCGCTCGAAGACGACCTGATGCGCCTGTTCGGCGGCGACAAGCTGGTCACGATGATGGACCGGCTCGGCATGGAAGATAACGTGCCGATCGAGGCGCGTATGGTGTCGAAGTCGATCGAGGGCGCCCAGCGCCGCGTCGAAGGCCACCACTTCGACATGCGCAAGAACCTCATCGAGTACGACGACGTCCTCAACCAGCAGCGCAAGGCGATCTACGGCCTGCGCCGCAGCGTCCTCGGCAACGATCTGATGGAGGACGAGGTCCTCGATCTGGCCGAGCGCGTGGTCCACTACAACGTCGACGAGACCGCGCCCAAGAAGGCCAACCCCGAGGAGTGGCGGCTCGAGGACCTGATCAACAAGCTCAACGGCGTCTTCGGCAGCGAGATCAAGAAGGGCGACCTGCTGGGCCTCCGCCGGGAGGATCTCGACGAGAAGACCTGGAACCCGATCGAGAAGCGCTGGGAGAAGAAGAAGGCCGAGCTCAGCGAGCGATTCGTGGTCGTCGGCGAGCACTTGATGCGCAAAGAGGACCTGCCGGTCACCGCGAAGGAGGCTGAGCCGGTCTGGCGCTTCCTGCTTCGCCAGATGTACCTGCGGCAGATCGACACCCACTGGCGCGAGCACCTCACGCAGATGGATCACTTGAAGGAAGGCATCCATCTCCGCGGCTACGGCCAGCGTGATCCGAAGCTCGAGTACAAGCGCGAGGGCTTCGAGCTCTACGCGTCGATGATGCGAGAGATCGACCACAACGTCGCGGAAGCGATGTGGCACGTCGAGATCCGCTCTTCGGACGAGACCGAGCGCGAGGTCGAGCGGCAGCACCGGGCGGCCGATGCGCTGGCTCGGGCGGCGCAGCTCGCGGGCGGAACCAACGAGCGCCCCGACGCGGTGCCCGACGCGGTCGCCACCAGCGCGAGCGCCGCGGCCTCCGCGATGGTCGCGGCCGAGCAAGAGGGCGGCAACGGCGAGAACGCGGCGGCGGCCCTGGCGGCGGCGCTGCACAAGGCGACCAAGACGCGCCCCGGCCGGAACGACCCCTGCTGGTGCGGCAGCGAGAAGAAGTACAAGAAGTGCCACCTCGAAGAAGACGAGCGCAGCGCGCGCCCGAACGCCT
>Ga0105047_10013743_pt1 | contig 12898 bp, 11 predicted proteins | sample MAT04_FD_78384 | JGI IMG/M metagenome (GOLD analysis project Ga0105047, IMG submission 78384) | Freshwater microbial communities from Lake Fryxell liftoff mats and glacier meltwater in Antarctica - MAT-04 (megahit assembly) | ecosystem: Environmental > Aquatic > Freshwater > Ice > Liftoff... | reverse complement strand
GTGCTCGATAACCAGGCTGATACCCAGACGATTCCGGTCCGCACTGCTGGCGATTTCGACAAACTTTCGGTGGTAGCGGTCATCACGGCAGACACAAATGACGGAACCTAAACCCAGTCACCGGCAACCTCCGGATCCACGATTAACGGCGGCGCTCATCGTCGCCAAGGTCGTCTCCTCCGGAATTCGACGAGCCGGTCGCGGCGGCGGCACTGCGGCGCCCGGCTTAATCGCTGATTGGGTCGATCCACGCCTGTTGACGAAACTCACCGGCCGGTTGAGTCGCGGGGTTATCGTTGTTGCCGGGACAAACGGCAAAACCACGACCTCTCGCATGATCGCCGATATCCTTGAAGCGGACGGCGCCCGGGTTGTGCACAACCGTTCCGGATCGAATCTGGTTCGTGGTGTGGCCGCCGCATTCGCGGAACAGGCTGGTCTCGGTGGCAATCCGGGTGGTGATGTCGGGGTTATCGAAACCGATGAGGCGGCCTTTCCGGAAATCGTCCGACTGACCAATCCGCGTGTCATTCTGCTGAACAATCTCTTCCGTGATCAACTCGATCGCTACGGCGAACTGAACACGATTGCCACTCGATGGGCAGCGGCCATCGCTCGATTGCCATCGTCGACCACGCTTGTCGTCAATGCCGACGATCCAACGCTTGCTGAAATCACGCGCGATGTCGTCGCACAGCGGGTGACTTTCGGACTGGCCGAGAGCCGGTATCGATTGGATGCACTGCCGCATGCGTCCGACTCCGCAGTCTGCCGTCGTTGTGGGGCCGATCTTGAGTATGAAGCGCTTTATGTGTCGCATCTTGGCGATTGGCGATGCCCGCGCTGTTCCGCGATCCGGCCAGCACTCGATATTGCGGGATCAGCGATCGAGTTGATGGGCGTCGAGTCTCTTCGGATGACTGTTCGGAACAAGACGAGCTCGCTCGACCTCGAAACCGGAGTACCGGGTCTTTACAACGCCTACAACGTGCTTGCCGCAACAGCGGCCGCCGAGACGATGGGCGTTGGCGGAACCTCGATTGCCTGGGCAATGAAGAACTTCAAGTCCGCCTTCGGCCGGATCGAACGTGTTCAACTCAGGAACCGGACACTTACGCTCGCACTGGTGAAGAACCCGGTTGGTTTTAATGAAGTGCTTCGGATGCTCACCACCGCGACCGACGGACTGACCGTGCCAACCATGATCGCGATCAACGACCGCCACGCCGATGGGCGAGATGTCTCCTGGTTGTGGGATGTCGATTTCGAATTGCTGACACAGGGAACCGCGGCACTCAGCACAGCTGGTCTCCGCGGCCCGGATATGGCGAACCGGTTGAAGTATGCCGGCGTCGCCGTCGAGCGAATCACCCCGCAGTTGACTGATCTTCGGTCGGCCCTGGACGCATTCGTTGACAGCATTCCTGAGGGAGGCAGCGGCTACATCCTCCCGACCTACACCGCCATGCTGGATTTACGGTCGATTCTGGCCGATTTGGGTGCCGTGGAAAAATTCTGGGAACAGTGAGTTCCACGTAACTGGTAGGGGTGGACCGATGTGTTCGCCCTCGTCGATGATTGCATGCTCGAAGAGAGCAGCGCGGTTCGAAGGCGAAAAAGTCAGTCTCCAGGCAGCAATTGTCTCGAATTGAACTGATGACATCAACGGCGTCGGAACTCGAACGCACGGGCGTACACACTGGTCCGCTTTTACAACGCTTCGGGTTGAAAGGGAAGCTCGCTCATGAAGGTCAAGATCGCCTGGCTCTATACGACGAAGATGAATATCTATGGTGACCGCGGGAATGTGATCGTGCTGGAGCAACGGGCGCGGTGGCGCGGGATCGATGTCGAAACCGTGGAAATCGGGCTTGGCGAAGCGATCCCGGAAGATGCCGATATCTTCTTTTTTGGTGGAGGTCAGGACCAGGAGCAAATCGCGGTTTCTAAGGATCTCCGCGGAGTAAAGGGAGAGGCCGTCAAAGCAGCGATCGAAGGCGGCGCGGCCATGCTCTCAGTTTGCGGGGGGTATCAACTGCTCGGACATGAGTACCGACCCCATGCCAGCGATGTTCTCCCCGGAATCGGCCTGTTCGATATGATCAGCTCTGCCGGTCCGGAGCGATTCATCGGCAATGTGGTGATCGAAAGCCAGTGGGGCGAATTGGTCGGGTTCGAAAACCATAGCGGGCTGACAATGCTGAATGCCGGGCAGTCACCGATGGGCAAGATCCGGGTCGGGCGCGGCAACAACGGCAAAGATGGGACCGAGGGCGCGATCTACAAAAACGCCATCGGGTGCTATCTCCACGGTTCGTTGCTCCCGAAAAATCCGAAGCTGGCGGACTGGCTGATCGAAGCTGGATTGAAACGACGATACGGAGTTGCAACGTTGCCGGCATTGGACGATCGGTTCGAGATGGCCGCTCACGCTTCCGCGGTCGAGCGAGCGGTCAAAACGCGCTGAATTGTCCGCAGTTCAACAACTATCGCGTGCTACACTGAATTCATCCCCGCATGTGACGACCGATATCCCGCTTGTACGGCCGCCCGCGTGGCGGAGATGGATATCTGCTGCACAATCGCACGTGGTCGCTGAAGAAGCGTCGAGGGCTGACGACTCCTGATGGCTCGGTTCTTTTTCGCCACGATGATGATCTTTGCCGCACTTGCCCAGGCGACGATTTTGCCGTCGCTCGATGTACTGGAAGTCCTTCCGGACGTCACACTCGTACTTCTATTGGTATGGAGTGCGTTGCGCGGAGTGCCAGAAGGTTTGATCTGGGCATTCGGCCTCGGCCTCTTTATCGACATACTCGCACTCGATCCACTTGGAACGAATGCGCTGGCGTTGCTTGGGGTCGCGCTGTTGGGAGGGCTGGCCAGTCGCCGGTTTTTTCACAGCACGTTGGTTATCCCGATTCTCCTGGCGGTGGTAGCGACCATCGTTCACGCGTTAGTCTTGCTCTTGCTCCGTGGGGGAGATGGTGCCGGTCTTCCGATTTCGTCCGTGTTCCGGCTCATTTTTCTTCAGGCGCTGCTCAACTCGATATTCGTTCCGCCGCTCTACCTCATTGCAGGGTGGATGGAGCGCAGAATGGTAAACAGCCATGTTTAAGCGCAAAAAGCGCATGCAATTTGATCCTCCGGGCGGCAAAAGCAAGGGCCGGAAGTCCGGACGCCCCCGTCGTGTTGATCAGATCTTTCTGACCCGGCGCGTCTTCATGGTCAAAGGGGTCGTCATTGCCGGGTTCGCCACGCTTGCCGCGCGTCTTGCGCAGATGCAGTTGCTGCACGGTGAGGAGTACACCCAACAGGCGAAGGGCAACGTCGTCTCCTGGAAGGAGCGCAAACCGATCCGCGGATTGATCATGGATCGAAGCGGCCGGATTCTGGCAGAAAACAAGCGATCCTGGGAAGTGCAGTTGCTGATGCAGGAACTGCCCGGCCGCGACACTCCGGAATTCGAGGAAGTTCGCAATCGGCTGATTACCGCGCTGGGACTGCCGCAGTGTCTAATGATTAACCCCCAGGCGGTCCCGAAAGACACGGAAACCACGGTCTACACTCGTGTGGCACGTTTGCTTGGTGATACCGCTCCATCTGATATCCAGGATCGCATTGATTACATCAATGCCTCGGCAAAGTACAACTACGTTGTACTGGCGCGGAGGGAATTGACCGCCGATCAGGCTGCGCTCATTACCGGCGCATTGCCTGAACTCCCTGGTGTTCAGGTGGTCAATTACTTCGACTATCTCGTTCGCAACTTCCGCTTCACCGAGACCCCCGTTTCTGTCAAACGCGATGTCACCCGTGATGTGGCGCTCAAACTCGAAGCGAACCGGTTGTACATGCCAGGCGTGGTGCTGGATGACACGGTTCTGACCCGACATTACCCTGGCGGACCGGTTATGTCCCATATCCTCGGGTATGTCGGCAAAATTCAGGATGGCGACCTCAATTCCGATGAGAACATTCTCCGGAAAGAGGGTACCCGCACCTACTATCGCGTCTATCAACCAGATGACTACATCGGGCAGACCGGGATCGAACGACACCTCGAAGAGTTGCTTCGGGGATCAAAGGGCGGCGCTTTTTACGAACGGGACGCAAATGGTGTGGAACTCCGTGAACTTGCCGGTACCACTCCGGCCGTGCCCGGAAAGAACCTCAAACTGACCATCGACCTTGAACTGCAATCAGCCATCAGCACTGCCCTCGCCGAAGGAATCGCGCTCTCGACCCAGGACCGCAAGGCGAAGGCGTCTCCGGAGAAACCAGCGAAGGCGTGTCGTGGTGGCGCAGTCGTCATGCTCTCACCCAAAACGGGTGAGGTGAATGCGCTGGTAAGCTATCCGAACTACGACAACCAGCTCTTCATCGACGGACTTTCGGAATTAAAGGCACGTGAGTACGGGTTGGTCGATAGTCCGAAAGTCGCGGCGGCCAAAGCGGAAGCGGCGGCAAAGGATGAGGTTTACATCGCCCCGCAGGTCGATGACATTACCGATCCGTTGACGGACCGGGCATATGCTGGTGCGTACGCACCAGGATCGACCCTCAAACTCTTCATCGCACTTGCGGGATTGCGAGAAAAAGTCATCACTGGCGATACGCAATTCAACTGCACGGGTGCGATTCAGGTACCGCACACCTGGAATGAGGCCGACGGCAATTACTACTACTGCTGGATTCGCACCGCGGGAACCGGAAAGCACGGGCCGGTCAATGTGGTCGATGCGATCACCGGTTCCTGCGATATTTTCTTCTACAACACCGGCGTGCCGCGACAAAAACCCGAGGGCGCCTCGTTGTATCTCCACTATTACGATTACAACTTCGCGACCAAACAGTTGGGAGAGGTTCACGACTTCGAAGGTCTTGGCATCGAGAAGATTCACAAGAATCTAAGCAAGCGGTTCTGGTTCGGTGCTCCGACCGGAATCGATCTTCCCTTCGAGCGTGGCGGGATCGTGCCGAACCAGGAGTGGAAGAGTAAAACGTTGGACGACGGGTGGTCGTCGGGAGATACGATCAATACCTCGATTGGACAGGGGTATTTCGAGTCTTCGCCCCTGCAGATTGCGGTCAATACCGCCGCGATCGCCAATGGCGGCCTGATTCTTCGCCCGCGGTTGGTACATTCGATCGTTGACGACAAGGCCGACGATGTTCAGAAGTTCAAAGCCGAGAAGCTGAGACGGGTCACCATCGAAGACGATCATCTGGCCCTGGTACGCGAAGGTATGCGGAGGGTGGTGCACGATTCGACGGGAACCGCACATCATTCGCTCGATCCAGAAACAGGCAGTCAGATCACAAAATGGCCCCTCACCAATCCTGAGGGCCAGGAAGCGATCATCATCGCCGGTAAAACCGGCACCGCTGAAATTGGTGAGGTATATGAGGACGGAACCTATAGCGAGGCCCACGCCTGGTTTACCTGTTATGCACCGATGGATGATCCTGAAGTAGTGCTGACAATCTTCCTCGAGCGTGGTGGTGAAGGTGCGACCTATGCGGTTCCGATCGCCGACAAGGCGCTCCGGGCCTACTTCGAAATGACTGGTCGGCGACCCCGCGGGGCAGTGCTGCGCGAAGACAAGCAACCAATCGACGAACGCAACCCGAAACCAGATGGTTCAACAACGGCAACGGGAACTCCGACGGCGGAAACAGAGGCATAACGTGAGTAGTGCAGGCGGGATTGGTTACGAATTGCATCATGTCGGCATCGTCGTTGCCGATATCGGAAGCGCGGCCGCGAAATACGCCGCTCTGGGTTTCCCCGGCGGTGAGCGATTCGAAATGACCGAGCAGGGGGTGATTGCAGTCACGTATCACACCGGTCACGGCTATGTTGAACTGATCCAACCGACCAATCCCGATGGTGCGATTGCCAAATACATGGCCAAACGTGGCGAGGGTATGCACCACGTCGCATATCGCGTGGCTGACCTCGAAGATACACTCGCTCGCCTTGCCGTTGAAGGCATTCGCCTGATCGATACCGCGCCCAGAAAGGGTGCGCACGGTTGGAGAATCGCGTTCGTGCATCCGGAATCGTGCAACGGGGTGTTGACGGAACTCGTCGATGACCGCCCCTCCTGACTAAGCCGCTCCGGCATGCGATCCTGTTCGTCGTTGAGTTGAGATGGCGAACCCGAAACTTTTGCGGATTCGTGACGTCTTACCACGAGAATCGAGCATGACGTGTGTGTTGGGGGCGTGAAGCGTCAGTCCCCCATTGGCAGGGGTTCATCATGACCGACACGAAGAAGAGACCTGCACAGAAGGCGATTCGAACGGATTCCGGAATCCAAATCGAACCGGTGTATCGGGTCCCGCAGGAACCATCGAGTTCGCCAGATCCCGGAGAGTACCCGTACACCCGCGGGATCTATCCGACCATGTATCGTGGCCGCAAGTGGACAATGCGGCAATACGCCGGTTTCTCCAGCGCGGAAGAGAGCAACCGTCGGTACAAGTTGTTGCTCGAACGCGGTCAGACCGGGTTGAGCGTCGCGTTCGACCTGCCAACCCAACTCGGGATGGATTCGGACGACGAGCGTGCGTTTGGAGAGGTCGGGCGGGTCGGGGTACCGATCAGCACCCTCGACGATATGCGGCGGCTCTTTGATGGGATCGATCAGGCTGGTGTCACCACCTCGATGACGATCAACGCGCCTGCCTCGATTCTGCTCTTGATGTATCAAATCGTGGCGGAAGAGCGGGGAGCCAATACGAGCGCGCTCGGTGGGACGATTCAGAACGACATACTGAAGGAATATGCGGCCCGAGGTACCTACATCTTTCCTCCGCGTCCATCAATGCGGCTCATCACCGATACCTTTGCCTATTGCCAGGAGAATTTGCCCTCCTGGAATACGATTTCCATCTCGGGCTACCACATCCGGGAGGCAGGCAGTTCCGCTGCGCAGGAGATTGCCTTCACATTGGCGAATGCGATTGCATACGTCGATGCGTCGATCGCGGTCGGGCTTCATGTGGATGAGTTCGCACCCCGGCTGAGCTTCTTTTTCTCATGCCACAACCGCTTTTTCGAGGAGGCCGCGAAGTTCCGGGCCGCGCGCCGGATGTGGGCGAAGATCATGCAGGAGCGCTTTGGCGCCTCCGATCCGAAGTCACTGACCATGCGTTTTCACACGCAAACCGGCGGTGTTACGTTGACGGCGCAACAGCCGCTTAACAACGTGGTGCGTGTCGCCTACCAGGCGATGTCCGCGGTGCTCGGCGGAACGCAATCGCTGCACACGAATGGCTATGACGAGGCGCTGGCACTTCCGACACAGGAGGCGGCATCGCTCGCGCTACGCACCCAGCAGATTCTGGCGGAAGAGACCGGAGTCGCCGATACCGCTGATCCGCTCGCCGGTTCCTATTTCGTCGAGCGCATGACTGATGAACTGGAGGCGAAGGCGAACGAGTGGATCGCGCAGGTTGAAGAGCATGGCGGCGCAGTCTCTGCAATTGAAGCCGGATTTGTACAGGCGGCGATTTCGGAAAATGCCTACCAGCGTGAACTTGCCCGCGAGATCAATGACGAGGTAGTGGTTGGAGTCAACAAATACGCAGAAGCGGAGACGGTAAAGGTGCCGATCCAGAAGATCGACCTCGCCGCGACGACTCGCCAGATCGATCGGACGACCGCATACAAGTCAGCACAGAATAGATCCGCGGTAGACCGCGAACTCGAGCGGGTTCGAGCTGCAGCGGTGGGTACCGACAACCTTCTGCCGATCATGAAGGAAGCGCTCATCGCGGGGGCGACCCTAGGGCAGGTCGCGAACACTCTTCGCAGTGTTTTTGGCGAGCATACCGCCAGATAAATTCGTGCAGACCGCACATCGGCTCGAGTGTACGGCGTGCCGAGTTCGTGTTGGTGGCGTTTAACGGGCAGATTGGCGATCGAAAATGCTTCATGACCGAAGGATGAGCACAACCAGGGCGACTGGAACTGAAGCCAACAACGGCAGAATGACGGTAACCGGAGTGAAGAATCGGAGTCGCCGTTGTTGAACTGTTTCGCGGCGGAAGGCGATTGCGGGAAGGTAGATCATCAAACCGTAGACGAATACCCAGAAGCCCATTCCCAGGAGCATTTGCGGTCCAAAAGAAACCGTTTCCGCCAGGGTCCCCGTGATGCCAAACAGCAGGAGCGCGAGCGACGGTCGAATGTCGTAGCGGCTCATCAGCCATGACCAGACGATGAACATGGGCACGAAGATGATCACACTATGGCCAAAGACCACCTCGAAGTAATTCGTTGATGCCGTCACCATGACTTCGCCGCGGTCGACGCCAAAGAGTGGACCGAGATTCGACATCGCGGTGGTAACGACCTCCTCGAGCAGAGCCAGAACCGTGGCTACGAGTACGAACTGAACTCGCGGAGAAGCGGGAATGCGATGGATCGCGGCGGTAAGTGCTGCCTGATACCGGTACATCAGACCCCCCGCCAGCACAACCCAGAAGAGGATGATGCCCCACGTCATTCCGATGATCGCGCGGCCAGTGTGGTCGTTCCGGAAAGCGATCGACAGCAGCGAAATGAAGAGCAAGCCTTCGATCGCGCAGAGCCTGAGGATCCATTTTGTTATCACCGGGGAGTTCCCTCATCGAAACAATCACCAATACATTTATTGTTGTGAGATTTGATCAATCGGTTCAGTGGGATCAGTCGTTGCAACCTTGCCACGCGCGTCAGTTGAGCTTCACAACTAGCGGACGTTCTTCAACTAAACTGATCCTATTGAGGTTGGCGTGACCCGAAAGCGGGAGGGAGCAGAACGTGACCGCGGTAGAAAAACAGGCTTCCAAGGCGGAGCGCCTGGCAGAATTACGATCCAGTACGGCTGCGCAACATGTTGCTGCGGCGGAAAAGCAGGCAAAGCGAGGCAAACGGGGTGCACGAGAACGGGTGCTCGCCATTCTGGATGAGGGTTCCTTCAGCGAACTCGATCCCTTCGTTCAGCACCGGGCAACGCTCTTCGGAATGGACAACAGCCACCCATTCGGTGATGGCGTTGTGACGGGGTTCGGCACGATCGATGGACGCACCGTCGGTGTCTTCTCACAGGACTTCACAATCTTCGGCGGATCTCTCGGAGAAGCCTATGCCGAAAAGATGGTCAAGTTAATGGATCTGGCCGAGCGTTACGGTTGCCCGATCATCGGGATAAACGACTCTGCGGGCGCTCGCATTCAGGAAGGTGTCGAAGGACTTGCTGGATATGGCGAAGTCTTCTTCCGCAATGTGCGGGCATCAGGCGTCATTCCACAGATCTCGATCATCGCGGGTCCATGTGCCGGCGGCGCTGTTTACTCCCCGGCGATGACCGATTTCACCTTCATGGTTGAAGGCACCAGTCAGATGTTTATCACCGGGCCGGATGTAATCAGGACGGTCACCGGAGAGACGGTTACACACGAGCAACTTGGTGGGGCCGATACGCACACCCGTGTAACTGGAGTGGCACATTTTTCCGCCCGCACCGAAGAGGAACTCTACGAGCAGGTGCAGCGGCTACTGGCCTTCCTGCCGTCGAATAACCTGGATGACGCCCCCCGGTTCGAGCCCGAAGACGATCCTGCGCGGGAATCGGCACTCCTCGACACATTGGTGCCGGAGATTTCAACCAAACCGTACGATATGCATGCTGTCATTAATGAGATCGTCGACGATGGCGATTTCATGGAGGTCCAGCCTGCCCACGCCGGCAACATCCTCATCGGATTTGCCCGGCTCGATGGTTACACGGTCGGTATCGTGGCGAATCAACCACGTGTTCTTGCCGGTACGCTGGATATCGATGCAAGTATCAAAGGAGCGCGTTTTGTGCGCTTCTGTGATGCCTTCAACATTCCGCTTGTCGTGCTGGAAGACGTGCCGGGATTTCTCCCCGGCACCGAGCAGGAATTCCGCGGGATCATCCGCCACGGATCCAAATTGCTCTACGCATTTGCCGAAGCAACGGTGCCCAAGGTGACGGTGATCACCCGAAAGGCCTACGGCGGAGCCTACGTGGTCATGAACTCGAAGCACATCGGTGCAGACTTCAACGTTGCCTGGCCGACCGCCGAGATCGCGGTCATGGGGCACGATGCCGCCGTCAACCTGCTCTTCCGAAAGGATCTCGCGCAATCGGCGGAACCAGCGGTGCTCAAGGCAAAACTCAATGCAGAGTATGAGCACCTCTTTGCCAGTCCTTTCCAGGCGGCTTCGCGCGGGTACATCGATGATGTCATCGAACCACGGACAACGCGCCCCTGGTTGATCCGGGCATTGCGGCTGGCGAGAAATAAGCGAGTGAATACTCCCGCTCGCAAGCATGGGAATATTCCACTATGAGCGACCAGAGCAAGAACGACTCGCAGGAAGAGAAATCGCCGCTCCGTTTCACCATTGCGCCCGAGCCGAAGGGTGACGAGGGCGAGGCATTGATCGCCGCGATCACGGTCTACCTGAGTGTTACGAATCAGCACGTGGCCATTGATGGAGAAACTTCCCCGGTGTCACGTTGGGGTTCGGCCGGCAGGAGATCAGGAAATCGCGGTTTGGACGACGAAAAACAGATGGGTTGGGGGCGACGAGGTGCAGGTTGGCCGTAGTCAGTCGGAGTGGAACATGTCGGCAAACGGTAATGAACGACGTCGGGCGCGCGAACTCGGAATTCAGATCGGACCGCTGCAAACCGGAAAGTGGAACGCGATCACGGACGTTCCGGGTGTGCGGGTCGGGCATACTACACTGATCTCCGGAAATGGAGCGTTGGAGGTTGGCAAGGGGCCGGTACGGACCGGTGTGACCGTGATCCACCCGCACGAGGGGAATGTGGGTGTCGATCCTATTTTTGCCGGATATCACCAACTTAACGGCAACGGCGAAATGACTGGTGTGGCGTGGATCGAGGAGGCGGGACTGCTCTCCACGCCGATCGCGATCACCAATACCCACAGTGTTGGCGTCGTGCGCGATGCGATGATCGCCTACGAAGTGCGCAAACGCGATGCGCTGGAGGTCTACTGGAGTTTGCCAGTCGTTGCCGAAACGTACGACGGCTGGCTGAACGATATCAACGGTTTTCACGTCAAATCAGAGCACGTCTTTTCCGCCCTCGATTCGGCGTCGTCAGGACCTGTGGTGGAAGGCTGCGTCGGCGGCGGTACAGGGATGAACTGCCACGATTTCAAAGGTGGAATCGGCACCTCGTCACGGAGGTTGTCGGAAGAGGCTGGCGGTTGGACCGTTGGTGTGCTCGTGCAGGCGAACTATGGTCGCCGTTATCTCCTGAGTGTGGACGGGGTACCCGTGGGGCGGGAAATTCCAATTTCCGAGGTTCCCGATCCCAGAACCAATCCGCAGGGAGATGGTTCGATCATCATCATCGTTGCAACCGACGCGCCTTTGCTGCCGAACCAATGCAAACGGCTTGCCCAACGGGCGACGGTCGGGTTGGCAAGAATTGGTGGCAATGGGGACAACGGTAGCGGCGATCTCTTTCTCGCATTCTCGACCGGAAATCGGGGAATGGAGGTCGCGTCGACAAGAGAGCCATCCCCGGTACGATGGTTCCGGAACAACACGATCAGCGACTTGTTCGAGGCGACGGTCGATGCAACGCAGGAGGCGATTCTCAACGCGCTGTGCATGGCGACCACGACCACTGGAATCGAGGAGAGAACTTCGCACGCGATCCCGCTCGACCGCTTACAGGAGGTCATGCAGAAGTACGGTCGTCTGCATTAGTAATTCGGATTCGGATTCGGCGGTTGGGTCCCTCGATGTTCCGCAAGAGAGGGTCTCATCCATCAATTGGGACCGAGGTCACTGTACGGGAAAGCGGAACCACGGTATGCTGAATATCCCCGCAAGACCTACTCGATCCGCTCAATTCGCTTGTTGCGTTGAATCTCCGCCCGATGCACCTTTCAGATTTCGGGACATTCGTACTTCGGGCGGGTTAGACTGAATTCATCACCCATTGACAACCCAATGGGAGGGTTTAAGTGCGCGAGATGGGGGTGGCGAGCAATCGCCTCCCTCGTTTTGCTTAACGATCTGTTAGCTATCAGCTATCCGCGAACAGCCAACAGTAGTCAGAAACCCACAACGCAGTGTGCTAAAGACGAGAATTTCATGAGGGGGCGAATGGCCACCACAAAGTTGACAAACAATATTTTGTAGCTGGTAGCTGGTAGCTGGTAGCTGGTAGCTGGTGGCTGGTGGCTGGTAGCTGGTGGCCTAAGGCCTGAAGCCACCAGCCGTCAAATCCGTCTGATTAAACGGGAAAGCGCGGGCTTCGAAGAGACGAATCAGTTCGTCGCGGGTTTCGAGAATGAGCGCGTGGAGAAATGGATCGCTCGAAACAAGATTCGATTGAAGGAGCTCATCCTCGTCCCGAATGGCAAATTCCCCGGTGGGCAACCCGATCAGATCGACGTAGAGGTCCAGCCAGTAAAGGGTTGCCGGTGTCGTTGACTCATCGATTCGGGTTGGTCTGCTGACATTGGCGTACCACCCTCTGAGCCTTCCTTCCGGTGACCAGACCGAGAAGAGATTGAACCAGTGGTCAGGCGAGAAGAATTCATGCAACGTGTCGCCAGGGATGAATTGAAGGCCGTCCATTTCGACCACTTTCCGAACCCAATCTGCGCGTAGCGCGAGCCAGGGATACGGCGCGCCAACGTCGATCACCCAACCGGGGTAGGTGGTGACCTCCTCCCCTTCGGGAGAGATCTTGACGACCCGCAATTCGCTTCCATGTTGAAACTCTGGCCACTCGGCGTTCACATTCACACCCATTCAGTCGTAACGATGCTTCGTGGACTAAAGGGCGTAAGGAGTGATGTATTCCGAAAGCAGTTCGTTCGT
>Ga0105047_10013742_pt1 | contig 12901 bp, 8 predicted proteins | sample MAT04_FD_78384 | JGI IMG/M metagenome (GOLD analysis project Ga0105047, IMG submission 78384) | Freshwater microbial communities from Lake Fryxell liftoff mats and glacier meltwater in Antarctica - MAT-04 (megahit assembly) | ecosystem: Environmental > Aquatic > Freshwater > Ice > Liftoff... | reverse complement strand
TCGCTGTATTTGCTTTCCCCGAAGACTATCTCCTGCTGCTGGAGCGATTGATCCGCCAGTTGAACATTCCGCTGGCGATACACCTCGTTACAGGACGCCATCGTAGATTCCACGCTCTTCCGCCACGCAGTGGCTTCCTGCGTGTTTTCCGGGCGGTGTTGCTGCTGAACCATTGTGGCGATGAAACTCGGCAGCTCACCCAACGACCGCGTGCCATGTTTTCCGTGTCGAATGATGAACTCATCTTCCCTGGCGACTTCCAATTCGGTGACAGATGAGGCAAAAGTGTACAGTGCCTGAAGCCGGTCGAGTTTTGGAAAGTGATTGTCGAGATAAGGCTTGAAGATCGTCGCACCTTCCGGATCGAGCAGAATTGCAGAATTGTGCCATGCCGCGATTGGGCGCAAAAAGCTGCGATACTCTTCCAGCCGCGCCGATGCCTGGTCAAGCGGCTCCTTCTCTGCCTTTTTGGGCAGCCTCAGCGCCTGTTGCATCCAACCTGCAAGCTGCTCCTGCCTGCCCTGGTGGGTGGCGACAGCGTCATACCACAGCCCCAGCATTACCCGCCCGAACTGCGTACCCCAATCACCTAAATGATTCTGCCGGATGACATTGTGTCCGAGGAATGAAAACACGCGGGCGAAGGCGTCGCCAATGATTGTCGATCGCAGATGGCCGACATGCATTTCCTTTGCTACATTGGGCGCGGAATAATCGACCACAATGGTTTGCGGGCTCTTCGGCGAAAAAACGCCCAGCCGGTCGTTCGCGGCGATCGCCTGAAGTTGCCGCGTCACATAGTCCACCGATAACGTCACGTTGATAAACCCAGGCCCGGCGATTTTCGGCTTTTCGGTGACAAGGCTCCCAAGCTCCAGCTTGGCGAGAATCTGCTCGGCGACAGTGCGAGGATTGGTCTTTTGACCGGTTTTTTCGGCAAGAACCTTTGACAGCCCCATGGCGGCGTTGGACTGATAGTCGCCGAACTTTTCGTTCTGTGAAGGCGTAATAAGAGGGTCGACTTCAATGCCGAAGGCGTCACGGATGGCGTTTTTGAAGGCAATTTCAAGTTGTTGGGGAAGGGTCAGCATTTTATCTCACTAAGATCAGATCCGGACTGCAACTCTCGGGAACAAAGCGGATATTACAGGACAGAGTCGTCGATGTCAGCGAGCGCATCGCACAGTGCGTCCGGCGTGAAGTTTATCTCAGGGCCTTTCCGGGTCGTGCCGATGTTATCGGCAGTTTCTGAATGTTTTTCATTGACCGGTGAAAACCGGACTTTAATCTGTCATCAAGCTGAAAACTGTTCCTCTTTTCGGGTAAAGGATCTGCAATGAGCAAATTGGTGCGCAAGTGGAGTTTGATCGTCGCGGTCGTCCTTGGGTCTGCCACCTACCGTCCGGTGACCCTCGCCGATCAGCCGGCGTCTCGGGACCAGGTTGCCATCGCCGAACAGTTGCGGACTGAAGCCGTCCGCGCCCTCTCAGAAGGCAAGTTTGACCGCACCAACGAACTGATCAACAAAGCAGCCTCGCTCTCGCAGGACCCGGTGATCGTGCAGATGTCGAAATGGGTGCAGGCATATGATCAGCAGCGCCAGACCTTTTCCAGCGAACGTCGAAAGCAGTTTGAGAAGGAGCTTGCAAGCGTTAAGAAGCTGCTGGACAACCCCGAATTTTCCACCTACGCCATCGATAAGCTTGCCACCGCGTACATCCTTTCCGATGCAAAAGCCGACTTCCGCAAAGAGCCCTGGGTGGATTCACTGGTCAAACAGACTGCCGAAGATGCAAAAAAGGCGGAAGCCGAGGGTGACTGGCTTACGACACAACGTCTCTATGGCGACCTAGCCGGAATCGAACCTGCTAACTCTGAATGGAATGACCAGTTGACGCTGGCCCAACGTCGAACCCGTTTGATGGGAATGTACGCCGCCGACGACCTGAAGAAGATCATCGAGGTGGAAATTGCCCGCCGCGATAAAGCCAATGGCTTCCTTGAACCGACGACCAAGCCGGTGGAAAAGCCGGATGACACACCGAATGACGAGTTCCGCATCGATTGGCGGGACCAGTTGAAAGGTGTGCAGTTCGGCATGGTCCGGACCGCGCTGATTGAAGCTCGCAATAACTACTGGCGCGAAGTGGACTACAAGGTCCTGATGACGGGCGGCTTGAAGGGGCTGAGGGCGCTGGCCGACACCAAGGGTCTGGAAGCAGCGTTCCCGGCGCTCAATGACGCCGACAAGCGAACGAAGTTCCTCGCGGGGCTCGACAGTTTGCTCGACCGCGCCAAGTCCGCAACCGCGGCAACCGACACCAAGCTGCTGCCTATAACGCTCGATGGCATCAACGATCTCAACGCCCAGACGCTGTCGCTGCCGGAAGAAGTTATCGCCAGCGAATTTGTCGACGGCGCGTTTGCTGAACTCGATCCGTTCACCAACATGATCTGGCCGTTCGACGTGGAGGAGTTCAACAAGAGCACGCAGGGCGAATTCACCGGTGTGGGCGTGCAGATCAAGCTGGATGATCACAACAACCTGACCGTCGTAACGCCCATTGAAGATTCACCCGCTTATCACGCGCGTATGAAAGCCGGCGATGTGATCACCAAGATCAACGACAAGAGCGCGCGCGGGGTGACACTGACCCAGGCTGTAAAGAAAATCACCGGCCCGGAGAACACCAAGGTTAAGCTCACCGTGAAAAGCCTAGATGGTGAAGAGCGTGAACTGGAACTGACCCGCAGGAAGATTGAAGTTGCCAGCTTGAAGGGTTGGGAACGGCTTGCCACGGGGGGGTGGAATTACTTCATCGACGCGGACCAGAAGATTGCTTATCTCAGGCTCACCAACTTCACCAAGAAGTCCGGGGATGAACTGGACGCGGCGGTCGCGCAAATGAAGAAGCAGGGGGCGAAGGGTCTGATTCTGGATCTTCGCTACAACCCCGGCGGATTGCTGACGGCGGCGGCGAAGGTGGCGGACAAGTTCCTTTCTGAGGGAACGATCGTCTCCACCAAGACCGACCCCAGCCGCGACGGACCAACCCAGCCGCCGATGGAGGCAACGAAAAGTGACGGCGACCTGGGCAAAGACTTCCCGGTTGCTGTGCTGGTTAACCAGATGTCCGCTAGCGCGAGTGAAATTGTGTCCGGCGCATTGAAGGACTGGAACCGCGCCACCCTGGTGGGCGAACGCACGTTCGGCAAGGGATCCGTTCAGATGCTGTTCCCCATGCCGTCGCGCACGGCGTATCTAAAGCTCACCACCAGTCACTATTATCTCCCGGCGGGACGTTGCATTCATCATGAGAAGAATTCAACAACGTGGGGCGTCGATCCTGATGTAGTGGTCGAAATGACCCGCGATCAGCAGGTCGCTGCAAACGAAGCCAGGCAGGATCAGGATATTCTAAGCTACGGCGGCGAATCTCCAACCACCCAGCCGACGAAGAAAGATGTGCTTGCGGTCGATCCGCAGTTGAACGCAAGTCTGCTGCTGCTTCGCATGAAGGTCGCCCCGGGCAACGCCCAGGTCGCGGGTAAGTGACGCAACCAGATTAAATCTTCAGAACCCAGCAAGGCTCACGGGCAACCGCGAGCCTTCTGGCTTGATGGGGGTTCGCCCGTGGTGCATCGCTCATCCCTTCCGCGGGAGCACACGAACACATCGGCCTTCAATGCGCAGACGTTTCTGCTGATAGAGGCGGATGGCTTCGGGATAGGCAATTTTCTCTTCCGCGAACACATTTGCGGCAAGCGTCTCAGCAGTGTCGTCTTCCAGCACCGGGACTGTCCGCTGAAGGATGATTGGCCCCTGATCGTATTCGTTGTCCAGAAAATGCACCGTGCAGCCGGACACCTTGCTGCCATAGTCCAGCACCGCCTGATGCACGTGACGCCCGAACATCCCTCTGCCACCAAAGCTTGGCAGTAATGCCGGATGGATGTTCATCAGCTTGTTGTCATAGCGCATGGGAATGTTCAGCAGAGATAGCCATCCCGCAAGGCAGATGAGATCGATGTTCAGCCGGTTGATCTCGGTGAAGACGCGTTTCGAAAAGTGGTTGACACTGTGATATTCCTGGCGGTTGATCACGCAAACCGGAATTCCCGCCGCCTCGGCGCGGGCGATGCCCTTGATCTCCGGCCGCGAAGCGACAACCAGATCGATTTGCGCATGGAGTGACTGCGTTGCAATCTGATCGATCAGATTCTGCAGTGTCGTGCCCGAGCCACTGATGAGCACGGCGAGTTTGATGGGAGCGTCGTTCATAAAAGCGTTAGCCACAAATGGGGCACAGATGGCCACAGATAAGAATATCAATCAGCCGCGGATGAACGCAGATTGACGCAGATAGGGAAAGATCAACTTGCATTTTCTATCTGCGTCGATTTGCGTTTATCTGCGGCCATTCGATCCTTTTCTCTGTGTCATCCGTGCCCCATCTGTGGCGAAAATTCACCCTCTCGCCTTCACCGCCCCTGCGTCGCGGGGTGTGAGGTCGGGGTGGTTCGGGTCCTGCCCCACGTCGGGGCGGCGTTTCCAACTGCGGGCACAGGCTTTGTAGGTTTCGCGACGATCCACGACTTCGACGCGAATCGCGGGTCCATTGGGATCGGTCGATTCGGCAAAGCTATGGAATCCCGCGCCGACGATGTCAGTAAGATCGATGCCATATGCATCGAGCTTCCTACGCGTCACTTCGTCCCGCACGTGATAGATAACTTCGGCATCCAGTGCCTTGTTCAGCCCGGCGGATTTCTTCAGGCCGTCGAGTTGCTGCAGCGCGGCATCGCGCAGTTCTATCAGCAGTTTCCATTCGGCAAGCTGCTCTTGCGAAACTTCCTGCCCTGACGGTTTGGGCAAAGCCGTCAGATGCACGCTGGGCAGATTCTCTTCACCTTCGGGCTTGTGAGCGATGTATTCCCACGCCTCATCGGCTGTGAAAACGCACATGGGCGACAGCAGCTTGGTGACGGCGATCGCCATCTTCAACAGCACTGTCTGACAGCGACGGCGGGGCGGTGAATTGGGCTCGTCGCAATACAGGCGATCCTTCATCGCGTTGCCATAGATCGCACTCATCTGAACCGCGCAAAAGTCGTACAGCAACCGAAACGCGCGGTGGGTCTGATAGGCGTCATATGCCTTCGTGACCTCCTCGATCATCGTGTCAAGCTCACCCAGCGCCCAACCATCCAGCGAATTCCGCGGGACTTCCTGCGTGTGCTGTTCCGGATCGAAGTCATACAGGTTCGACAGCAGATAACGCAACGTATTACGGATCTTGCGGTACTTGTCGCCGAATTCCCTGATCATCGCGGGCGAGGTGGGGACATCGCCCTGATAATCGACGCTGCAGCACCACAGGCGCAGCAAGTCCGCGCCATGGCGTTCGATTTCCTGCGTCGCGGTGACATATTCCTTGTCACTCTTCGAGACCTTCTTGCCATCGGGCTTGACGATGAAGCCGTGCGTCAGCACCTGCTTGTAAGGCGCTCGTCCCATCGCCCCAAGTGATGGCAACATCGACAACTGAAACCATCCGCGATGCTGGTCGGAACCTTCCAGATACAGGTCGGCAGGATAGGCAAGATAATCGCGTGCACGAAGAACCGCCTGCCAGGAACTTCCAGACTCGAACCAGACATCGAAAATGTCATTTTCCTTGCGGAGTTTGTCCTTCGGGAACTTGTCGCCGGGGTCGTAGCCTTTCAGCAGTTCTTCAGGTGATTCAGTAAACCATACATCCGAACCTTTCTCGGCAAATCGCTTCGCGACTGCGCGCACAGATTCGGGCGTAAGCAGGGGATCGCCTTGCTCGTTATAGAATACCGGGATCGGCAAACCCCACGCCCGCTGACGCGAGATACACCAGTCGGGGCGAGATTCAAGCATGCCTTCCATGCGGGCCTGGCCCCATTCGGGAATAAATTTCGTTTGTTCAATGGCGCGCATCGCTCGCGCTCGCAAGGACGAGCTATCTTCATCCATCACTCTTCCGCCTTCATACTTTAAGGCGTATGCCTTATCGACGCTGATAAACCACTGCTCTGTCGCGCGAAAGATCGTCGGTCGCTTGCTGCGCCAATCGTGCGGGTATGAGTGCAGGATTTTCTCATCGCCGAAGAGAACGTCGAGCTCTTTCAGCTTCTCGATGACCTTGGGGTTCGCCTGCCAGACGGTTTGCCCCTGAATCCACTCGGGTACTGTGGTGTCGAACCGGCCGTTCGCGAGAACGGGACAGTAGACCTCCAGCTTGTTGGCAAGCCCGGTGTGATAGTCATCCTCGCCGTGCCCGGGCGCGGTGTGAACCAGCCCTGTGCCGTCGGTGGTCGTCACATATTCTGCATGAACCACCTTGCCCAAACGGTCCATGAATGGATGCTGATACTCCAGCCCGACCAGATCGATGCCTTTGACAGTCTTCACAACATCGATTTCGCTGGTCTTTCCCCTCGCCATCACCTTCTGCACCAATTCAGCCGCGACGACGCTCACATGCCAGTCCTCGTTGCGCTTGTACTTTACGAAGGCATATTCCACCTCCGGATGCACCGCGATCGCGAGATTGGCGGGAAGCGTCCATGGCGTGGTCGTCCAGATCAGCAGCGACAATTTCGCGTTCCAGCGAAGATCAAACTTCGCCTTGGTCGCACCGGGATTGGAAAAGGGAAACTCGACATACACCGAGTCATCCTCGCGATCCTGATATTCCAGTTCTGCATCCGCCAGCGCGGTCTGATTCTCGATCGACCACTGCACAGGCTTCAGCTGGCGGTAGACGATGCCGTCTTCGACGAACTTTGCGAAGACCTCGAGCGTCTGCGCCTCGTATTCGGGTGCCATGGTCAGATAAGGCCTTGCCCAGTCGCCCAGGATGCCAAGTCTCTGAAACTGCTCGCTTTGCACAGCCGCATACTTGCTGGCATAGGCGAAGCACTTTTGTCGAACTTCCACCTTGCTCATCTGGTGGATATTTCCGCCGGCTTTCTTGATGTCTTCCTGAATCTTGTGCTCGATGGGCAGTCCATGACAGTCCCACCCCGGCACATACGGGGTCTGAAACCCTTGTAGGCTTTTGAATCGCATGAAGACGTCCTTCAACGTCTTGTTGATCAGATGGCCGATGTGGATATCGCCATTCGCAAAGGGAGGACCATCATGCAGCACCCATCGTGGCGATTTGTCACGGCTGCGCAGAAGGGTCTCATACAGCTTGTTCTCCTGCCATTTCTTCAGACGTGCCGGTTCGTTCTGCACCAGCTTGGCTTCCATTGGAAACTGCGTCTGCGGCAGGTTCAGCGTCTCTTTGTACTTGTTTTTTTGTGATGCTTCGGTGCTCATAGTGTCTTACTCCCTCTCCCCTCGGGAGATGGCTGGGGCGAGGGAACTTTCCATCGAAGAGAATGTATCGGATTCCCGGGTCTTATTCGAGTCATCCAGATGGATCTTCATCCACTTTCCACGCGAGAAGCGAATCATCAGGAACACGCCAAGCAGCGACCCGTAAAAGGTTGCAAACGACCACGGCCCGACAATGCCCCATTCAGGCTTCAACCGCGCCGCCGCGCCCGCGGCCCCGACTACGAGAGACCAGCAGAGGATATTGCTGACGACGGCGGGAACCAGCGTGTCGCCCGCACCGCGCAATGCCCCGGAATAGATCACATACATCGCGTCAAAGATCTGGTAGATGCCGCAGAAAACCATGATCGTGGCGCCGATCTTGTGCACTTCAGGATCATGCGTGAAGAATCCAATCAACTGGTCGCGGAACAGGATGAACACCACGCCGCACAGCAGCATCCAGATCGCGCCGACGACAAAGCCAAGGTGACCCCGCTTCATCGAAAGATCCGGGCGCTTCATGCCGATGTATCGTCCCACCAGCGCGGTGACCGCGACGGCAAGTCCGTGCGCGGGCATGAAACTGGTGATCATATAGCTGAACGCGAAAGAATTGCCCGCCATCGCGGCTTCCCCGAACGCCCCAACTACCCAGGCGGTGAAAATAGTCCACGTGAGCACATCGCCAATGAACTGAAGCCCCGATCCCGAGCCGATCTTCATCAGCGTCGTGAACTCATGCCGCCGCCATTTGAAGTCGAGCGTGTTGAAGATCCTTCGCGAGCGGAAATTCAGGCAGAACCCAATCAGGATGATCGTTTCAACTGTCACGCCGATGTTTTGTGCCCAGGCTGCTCCATTCAGTCCGAGACGCGGAACTCCGAAGTGTCCAAACACAAGCGCATAGGCGGTGAGTGCATTGGTGGCGACAGCAACAAGCGCCGCCAGCAGGTTGGTGTTGGGGCGGTTGGTCGCCAGCAGGAAGTGCCCGCAGCACATGCCAATCAGCTTGACCGCCGTCGATGCCAGCATTACGCGCATGAACGATGCCTCCATCTTCACCAGTTCCGCGGAATGTCCGAGGAGCTGAAAGATGGTTTCCCCAAACGCAAAGAGCGGCAGCATCAACAGCGAGTAGAGACAGGCGAACCAGATTCCCTGCCACAGGTATCTGCCGCAATGATCAAACCGCTGCTCGCCATAACGCTGCGACACAAGCGAATTGACGACCGCCGCCACGCCAAACCCGAACGCGATCATCGAAAAAGTGATCATCCCCGCGTTCATCGCCGCCGCGGCCGCTTGCGTGCCGAGTTCAGAGACAAACTTTCGGTCGATCAACTGCATGACCGTGTAAGACGACATCTGCGCGATCGTCGGCAGGGCAAGGTACATCAGCTCCGCCAGCGGATGCTTTGGTTGAGAGAGGTGCTCAGGTTGAAGTGGTAATGATTGCATGATCCAGACAAAACAAAAACCCCGAAGCCTCAAGCGCTTCGGGGTGTGAAATCTTCCTGGGAGACGATCGACCCTTACGCGCGGCGTTTTATACGCGTGGCAATTATGAAAATGGCGTCGACCGGGATCATGTTATCTTTCCTGCAGGCGTTGAGATGGATCGTATCGGACAATTCAGGGTTGTCAAACCATGCCCATCCGGGACGCACGCCGCGAAACTGAGGGTTGGTTGAAGGGTTTCTGCCGTCCGATAACGCGACGCCAGGAGCAGCAACTAAAAATGGATGTGTTCCCGACAAAGTCAGGCAGCCTGTCGGTGAATGAGCTGAATCACCCGCTGGACGACCTGACTGACGGTAAGGCATCCCGGCTCGCAGATGCCCGCGGTGCGGATGGAAAACGTATGATGCAGCAGTGCCACCACTTCAGCCAATTCCAGTGAATCGAGCTTTAGATCCTCAAGAAGATGGTCATGAGGATGAATCGAGCTGACCTCGATCTGGGCGGCTTGCGCGATCAGATCGATGACCTGCTGTTGCGTGGACGGGTTCAATTGCGCCTCCGCGTTTGACCAATATTACTATGTCCGGCGACTGCTGATGGTTCTGCTGATTTATCGGCTGGATTGCCACGCGACCGTAAAGTTACACTTTCTTGATAAAACCTGCGTCAAAGAGTACTACCGCAATCACTTGCAGTTCCGGCGACTGGCCTTTAAAAACAATTAGAGCATGACAATCTTTATTCCCAACCAGATCGACGTCCTTGAAACCCGGGTGGCGTCGATTCCCGCGGTAATCAAGAAAATTATCTCGCCGCAGGTCGCGGTGGCTGTTGAATCGGGTGCGGGAGTGAAGGCGGCGGAGCTTGACGATGACTACCGGGCGGCGGGCGCGCAAGTCGTGGGAGCCGAAGGATGGGGGTCCGCGGACATCATTCTCTGCGTGAAGCCTCCTTCGCACGAGCAGATTCAGCAGATCAAGCCCGGGGCAATCCTGATTGGCAATCTTCAGCCGCATAAAAACGCAGAATTGATTGAGGCGATGAAGCAGCGCGGCGTGACCGCGATGGCGATGGAACTGCTGCCGCGCATCACGCGGGCGCAGGCGATGGATGTTCTCTCATCGCAGGCTAATCTGGCGGGCTATAAAGCGGTCATTTTGGCAGCAGCTTACGCGCCGAAGATTTTCCCCATGCTGATGACCGCCGCGGGCACGATCAAGCCCTGCCGGGTGTTTGTGATCGGTGCAGGCGTCGCGGGGTTGCAGGCGATCGCCACCGCAAAACGCCTTGGTGCGATCGTCAGTGCCTTCGACGTGCGGACTGCGGTCAAGGAGCAGGTGCAATCGGTGGGCGCGAAGTTCATCGAACTGCCGATGGACGCTGCCGAAGGGTCAGGCGGATACGCGAAGGAACTGACTCCCGAACAACAGCAGAAGCAACGCGACCTGATGGCGAAGGTGATTAGTGAGTCCGACGTTGTCATCACCACGGCGGCGGTTCCGGGCAAACCAGCGCCGAAACTGATCAGCGGCGAGGTGGTGCAACGGATGAGTCCGGGATCGGTGATCGTCGATCTTGCCGCTGAGACCGGCGGAAACTGCGAACTCACCGAGCCGGGTCTGATCGTTCAGAAACACGAAGTCACCATCGTCGGGACCGTCAATCTTCCCGCAACCGTCGCCGTCCACGCCAGCCAGGTGTATGCGAACAATCTGGCGAATCTCCTGAAGCTCATTATCACGAAGGAAGGGGAGATTAAGGTGGATCTGACGGATGAGGTGATTGCGGGGGTGGTGGTGACGAACTGATTCTTGGAATTCTCAATGACCAAATCCCAATGTCCAACAAACGGCCAAGCCCCAATGACTAAGGATCGCACGTTAGTCATTGGTCATTGGTGCTTTGTTGGTCATTGGGATTTGGACATTGTGTTTTGCCAATCAATGTCCTTAAAGGTACGAAACGAGCATTGCCCATATGCCTGATTTTTCCTCCCATCTCTTCGTCTTCCTCCTCTCTGCCTTCCTTGGCCTGGAGGTGATTCGGCGCGTCAGCCATATGCTGCACACACCGCTGATGTCACTGACCAACGCGATTTCGGCGATCAGCGTCGTGGTCGCGATTGAACTTGCCGGCCAGGGACACAGCACGCTGGGTAAGGTGCTGGGGACGCTGGCGGTCATCTGTGCGACGACCAATGTCGTCGGCGGATTTCTCATCACCGAACGCATGCTGAAGATGTTCAAGAAGCGCGAGGTGAAGCCATGAGCTTTTTCCCCGCAAGTTTCAATTGCATGCTCGCTGAAGCAACGACGCCGGCGGTGCATTCGGGTTTTGATACGCGCGATGCGTTTATCACGACGTGTTTCCTGTTCGCATGCGCGTGCTTTATTCTGTCGTTGAAGTGGTTGAGCGCGCCTGCGACTGCGCGAAAGGGCAATCACATCGGCGCGCTGGGCATGACCGCCGCTGTGGTCGGCGCGCTACTCTCCGCGGGGATTGTCAGTTACACGTGGATCATCATTGGTCTCGTCATAGGCGCCGCCGCGGGCATTCCAATGGCAGTCCTGATGCCCATGACGCACGTTCCGCAGCGGACCGCACTCTCGCACGCGTTCGGCGCGCTGGCGGCGGCGCTGGTGGGTACGGCGCACTATTACATGGATTTCGCAAGAGTCGGCACTTCACCTCTCATCATGGGAATCCTGGCGCTGGAAGTGCTGCTGGGCGCGCTGACGTTCACTGGATCGCTCATGGCGTTCGGCAAGCTTCAGGATCTGCTGCCCACCCGCCCCATGACCTACAAGGGACAGAATATCGTCAATGTCTCGATCCTGATTCTTGCTGCTCTCTGCGGAGTATTTCTTGCCATCTGGCCGGAACAGCAATGGATCTTCCCGATCTTGATCGTCCTGGCACTTGCCTTCGGTGTGATGCTGATTCTCCCGATCGGCGGCGGGGATATGCCGACCGTGATTTCACTGTTGAACAGCTATGCGGGGCTGAGCGCATCGCTCATGGGCTTCGTTTTGAACAACAAACTGCTGATTGTCGCCGGAGCCCTCGACGGGGCCAGCGGTTTTGTGCTGTCGATCATCATGTGCAAGGCGATGAACCGCAGCTTTGTCAACGTGCTGTTCGGTGCCTTCGGGCAGGTCGCGTCATCCTCCGCCGCGACAACCGAAAAGAAGAACGTGCGCTCCGGCACAGCAGAAGACGCGGCCCAGATATTGGAAGCCGCCAACCTCGTCATCGTCATCCCGGGCTACGGGATGGCGGTCGCCCAGGCACAGCACAAGGTGCGCGAGATGTACGATCAACTCACGCGTCGCGGCGTGGATGTTCGTTTCGCCATCCATCCGGTCGCAGGGCGAATGCCCGGACACATGAACGTACTGCTGGCGGAAGCGGAAATTCCGTACGACAAGCTGGTTGAGATGGACGACATCAACACCGAATTTCCCCAGTGCGATGTAGCATTGGTCATCGGCGCCAACGACGTGGTCAATCCAGCCGCCCGACATGATAAAAGTTCGCCGATTTACGGCATGCCGATTCTGAACGCCGACCAGGCGAAGACTGTCATGGCGATCAAACGCTCAATGAATCCGGGTTTTGCCGGAATCGAAAATGAACTTTACTTCAGCGAAAACTGCATGATGCTCTTCGGCGATGCCAAAGCCGTCATCAGCAGCATCGCCAAAGAGTTGGCGGATGGACAAAAGTAGTGTAGCGACGGCTGGCAATTCATGGCTGCGATTCTCATCAAAAACGGCACGCTGATCGACCCTTCGCGAAATCTTTTCGAGAAGCGCGATCTGCTGATTGTCGACGGCAAGATCGCTGCCGCGGGAACGTCGGGCGCCGCGAACGCGCGGGTGATCGATGCCACGGGGCATTATGTCACGCCCGGACTGATCGATATTCACGTTCATTTCCGCGAGCCGGGAGACGAAGAGGAAGAAACGATCGCGTCGGGCGCCGCGGCGGCAGTGGCGGGGGGATTCACCACCGTCTGCTGCATGCCCAACACCAAACCGGCGCTTGACACAGAAGCATCGATCGAATTTGTCCTCGAAG
>Ga0105047_10013741_pt1 | contig 12903 bp, 14 predicted proteins | sample MAT04_FD_78384 | JGI IMG/M metagenome (GOLD analysis project Ga0105047, IMG submission 78384) | Freshwater microbial communities from Lake Fryxell liftoff mats and glacier meltwater in Antarctica - MAT-04 (megahit assembly) | ecosystem: Environmental > Aquatic > Freshwater > Ice > Liftoff... | reverse complement strand
CGTCAACTTGGAAGGGGAATAGACCGATATTTTCCCTTTTACCCGGTCGTCCAGGATGAAATTCTTACCGGTCAGGTCACTGATGAACTTGACCATGGTGGAAATATCAACTTCATTGAAATTGAGGACCACCCCTTTACCAGCGGCCTGCACCGGTGAAGACAGCAAGGAAAACGTAAAAAGAAATGTAAAGAGGAACCGCGTCAGATATTGTCTCAAACTTGCCTCCAGTTTAGCCCCTCCACCCTGACGGAGGAGGGTTGGGACGGGGGGAGTCAGCCATGAGCACCTTCTCCCACCCCCTAATCACTCCCGTCAAGGGAGAGGAAAATTATCTAATGTCGTAATTGAATGTAACCGGCTGACCATCCCTGATCATGTCCAGCTTCAAACGGCTCTGCCCTTTCAGGGCAATAAAAGACTGCAGCGCCTTATCCGGTGAATCTATTGCAAAGTCATTTAAACGTAGAACGACGTCACCATTTCTAATTCCAACCATACCAAACACACCACCTGGTTTGACCTCAGAAGCCCGAAACCCCTCGACTTTCCCGTCCTTCTGGCTGGGCAGGAGTCTGGCATCGGTCATAGCCTGGCCGATATTATCCAAAGCTGCATTTAACGCACGCTGATCAATCACAAAATTATTACCACCCAGGTTGGTCACACCGCCAGGCTGGGCCTGCCTTGTCGGAGTTGCTGCTGCAACTGGCGCGGCAACAGACGGCGGTGTCATGGGTGTCAACAATTCAACTTTTTTACCACCTATTTCAATAAAAGCCTGTTCACGGTTAACCTGTACGAGACGGCCGGCATCAAAGACAGATTCACCTAAGCGGAAGACCCTTTCCTCCTGTTTTGCCGTATGCCTTACAAGGGCAAAAGTTTCCCGATATGATCCGGTTGCAGTACCCAGCAGCACCAGTTCGGTCGGTGCTGTAGCAACTGCAGGCTGGCCGGCAGCGGCTTTTACAATCGGTGTCAGTGTACCTTTGGTTGCATTGCCGAAAAGAGCATTACCCAAAATCGGGGTATAAAACGCCAGATCCTCTGTCCTGGATATGGCCGGTGCAGTTGGCTTGGCATCCTTGCCCAGCTTGGAAAGCAAACTCCTGTCCAGCTTGAGAGACAGGCTGTTAGCAATCATCGCCCCCAGGATAGCAAGGATAATAATTGCCAGGAGAGCGTTTATGAAGTCAATGATCCTTGTTTTATTCAACGTTACCACCAATATTTTTTCCCACTCTGAAATAAATTGTAACCAGACACTTTGGATATTTTGTACAAGGGGTTCCAAAGGTGAGGTTTTGAAGCGATACTTCGACATTTTCAATTTCAGCAGTTATCTGCCTGGGAAGACTAACCATAAATCCGGACTCCAGACTCTTCTATAAGGTCGTTAAAGAGAGCCTTTTTTGAGATATCGACAAGATCAACAGGCTTTGACAAATATTTGAACAGCTCTGAATAAAACTTGAAAAACTGCCTCGGATCAAGCCCTTTTACTCCAAGATCGATATCGTGAGCCTCGCAACTTTCATCAAGTGATGAACCAAACACCACCACAGACGCTACATTATACTTTTTCGCACACTGCAGAATAATCACCTTATCTTTTTCAGTAATCATATCGATATCCTATCAGCAGACAAAATTACCATTGGTAGTGATATTACAACCTGATCTCACCGGCAAAAACCTCTACCGCCGCGCCGGTCATGTAGATGCAGCCATCCTCGGCCCACTCCATCTCCAAATCTCCACCGGAAAGATGGTTGATAATACTCTTTTCAGTAAGTCCGTTCAGCACACAAGCGGCCATGACAGCGCTGGAACCGGTACCGCAGGCCAAAGTTTCTCCTGCACCGCGCTCCCAGGTCCGCTGGCGGACTTCTGAGCGTGAATAGATCTGGACAAACTCCACATTTGTACGGCGCGGGAACAGTTCATGATTCTCAATCAACGGGCCATAGGTTGTAACCGGAAAATTTTCCACATCATCTACAAAGATCACGCAGTGAGGATTGCCCATGGATGCGCAGGTAATTTTGAAGGTGCGATCCAGAATAGTCAGCTCTTCCGAGACAACTTTGGCAGAGGCATCACCGGCCATGGGAATTTCAGCGCGTGACAGACGGGGAGCACCCATATTGACACGGACTTTCACAATCTTGCCGTCATCGCCGCTGACAAGTTGAAGTGTCAGGATACCGGCACCGGTTTCGGCTGTAATTTCCTTTTTTGTGACAATACCATGGTCATAAGCATACTTGGCCACGCAGCGGATACCGTTGCCGCACATTTCCGATTCCGAACCGTCCGAATTAAACATCCGCATACGCACATCAGCCTTTTCGGAAGGCATAATCAGGATCAACCCGTCCGATCCAATGCCGAAATTGCGGTTTGAAACCTGTATCGCTACCTGCTGAGGATTTTCAACCGTTTCCTCAAAGCAGTTTACATAAACATAGTCATTCCCAGCGCCCTGCATCTTTGTAAATTTCATTGCATTTCATCCCCTTTAATATAAATTCCGGACTTGTTAACATAGCAAATAAGAACTACAGCAACAAGCGGAAATAACTGCTGTTGCGGAAGCAAAACTGATCTTGATGGATTTGATTGTATATTGCTGGAAATAGCCTGCTTTTGGGGGAATGTACTGCAGATATTTCTAATTACAGGACAGCCGACTTTACTCCATGCGGCGGATGATCTGGCCGGTCTCTTCATCAACTGTTATTACAAGTGTCTTGCCGTCGCTGGGCTTTAACTTCTTTTCAGCAGCTTTCTGTTTTTGCCGTTCCTGTTCCTGCTGTTCATGAATGGCCTTGGAAGCCGCCTTGCGCTTTGCCAGAGGATCTTTGGCTTCCAGGTCTTTTTCCCAGATAACCTTGTACTGTTTGCGATACTTCTGAGGAATACTTTCCAGGTCATCAGTAATGACTACCACACCGCTACTGTCTTTATAGTTATAAAAAGTGGCATTCGCGTCAGAGACTGCCAACATAATTATTCCGACCAGCAAAATCATTATTTTCATGATTCACCTACCCACTCAAATCTTGGCACTTCACTGCCTTCCACCTGCACCGTCTCCAAAAACATCACCATGGGCCTGACCCACATTGATTGATCGCCATAAAGCTTACGGTACACCACCATCCTCTCTTCCGTCTCGCTATGTCGCGCAACTCCCAGGACGTCATAATGGTTTCCCCTGTAATGCCGGTAACGTCCAAGCCGGACGCAGACCTGATCAGACATAATACTCCACACTATTTATTGACGTGATTATTTTGGCAACAGACCATCAAGGTGTTTTTGTAACATATCAGGTCACTGGGAATAAAGACATTTAATGTAACAATTGAGTTATTGAATATGATGAAAAGATCCAGATATGAAATATCGCAAACGGCTTGATTAATTCACAAAAAAATCCGTATACTCTAAACCATAAATTTTCATCTACAGGAGTGTTTAAATATGATCAAATCGTTCCAGGGCACAAATCCAAAAATAGATAGCAGTGCCTTTATCGCTGAAACAGCAGTAATTATCGGTGCTGTGGAAATCGGAGAAAAGAGCAGTATCTGGTACAATTGCGTACTGCGTGGAGACGTTAATTTCATCCGTATTGGAGCCCGCAGCAATATTCAGGATCTCAGCATGCTGCATGTCACTCACAAGGAAGGCCCGGAAGACCCGGGAGCACCGTTGATCGTGGGTAACGATGTCACTGTAGGACACAGTGTTACGCTGCATGGCTGCACGCTTCAGGACGGATGTTTTATCGGCATGCAGGCCATGGTGATGGACAAGGCGGTTATTGGCGAGGGCGCTTTGGTTGGCGCAAGGGCACTAGTCACCGAAGGCACTTATGTAACTCCGCATACACTCTGGATTGGCGCCCCTGCCAGATACAAACGGGACCTGACCACCGAAGAAATCGCCAGGTTGAAGAAGTCACCACAGAATTATGTAAAATATGCCGAGGAATTTATCGCTGACGAGGTGTTTCTCAACAGGGCTGAGCTGCCATAAACTCTCGACTTTAAGATGTTTTCTGATAACATGCCTATTGAAGGCAGAATTATCGATCTGCAAATGCAACCAACCGTTCCGGACGGCAAGATGACAGAGCACCACAAACAATTAATTGCCTGCCACGAATGTGACCTGCTCCTGCGTGAGATTGACCTCAAATCCGGCCATGCAGCTGTGTGCCCACGATGCGGTGCCACATTGTATCGAAAAACCACCGAAAGCCTCAGCCGTACACTGGCTATCTGCCTTGCTGCGGTGCTATTTTTTCTGTTCGCCAACATATATCCAATTCTCGGCATAGAATCCAGAGGCAACGGCAATGCCACAAATCTTTATGGTGCGGTCAGCTCTCTATGGGACCAGGAGATGCACTTCATCTCGCTGCTTGTCTTTGTAACCGCCATTGTTGTGCCTGCTCTGGAACTTTCCATGCTGATCTATCTGCTACTGCCGCTGAAACTCGGACAGGTTCCGCCGGGACTGGCACTGATCATGCGTTTTTTGCAGCATATCGAACCATGGGGAATGGTAGAGGTGTTCATGCTCGGCATCCTGGTTGCCCTGGTAAAGCTGACCGATAACTTCAGCATCATCCCTGGAGTTGCACTATGGTCTTACGCTGGAGTAACATTTCTGATGGCCGCTGTGGCAACAACTTTCAATCCGCGTGATGTGTGGGCACGACTGGATTGGCATTATGAAAAAAATAAATCCGCATGAGCTACAGAGCCTATTCAACCACTGCAGCCAGCCAGGGGCTATGCTCCTGTCATGTCTGCGGACTGATTTCAAGGTATGACGGACGCACAAAAACAGCATACTGCCCGCGCTGCAATAGCAGACTCAGCATGCGTAAACATCAAAGCATCCAGCAGTGCTGGGCATTGTTGATTGCCGCCTACATACTCTATCTCCCGGCAAATCTGATGATTATCATGGAAACCGGTTCTCTGATAAGCTATCGAAAAGACACCATTCTTAGCGGGGTGGTTCACCTCTGGCAGACCGGTTCCATGTTTATTTCAGCCATCGTATTTGTGGCCAGTATCGTAGTACCGCTGTTCAAATTAATTGCACTGACCTATCTGCTGATTTCGGTGCAAAAACAATCTAGACGATACATGCCAAAACGGGCACGCCTGTACCGCATGATTGAACTTGTGGGCCGCTGGTCTATGCTGGATATATACGTTGTCACTCTGCTTGCTGCACTGGTACAATTGCAATCTTTTGCCATAGTCAAGGCCGGACCGGGAGCAATCGCCTTTGGAGCTGTTGTAGTATTAACCATGTTTGCATCCATGAAATTTGAACCAAGACTGATCTGGGATCCTTTACAACCAAAGCCCTTGAAAGAGAGTTGAACATGTCCGATAATACTCCACAACCACCCGAACCGGAAATTATTCCCGAGGCCGTATTAGACAGGCAAAGTCGGAGAAAGTCCCAGCTAATATGGCTGATACCGATCATAGCCGCCTTAATAGGCCTGTCACTGGCCATAAAATCCTACATGAGCCGCGGGCCGGTCATTACCATATCTTTTAAAAGTGGTGAAGGAATTGAAGCTGGCAAAACCCGCATAAAGTACAAGGATGTGCAGATTGGTGAGGTAAAGGGTGTTACTATCTCCAAGGACCGCTCTCACGTAATTGTGACCGCTGAACTCACCATGAGTGCCGAGGGACTTCTGGTTGAAGACACCAGTTTCTGGGTTGTAAAAGCAAGGATTTCAGGAGGAAGTGTTTCTGGTTTGAGTACCCTGTTCGGCGGTTCCTATATCGGCTTGAGCGCAGGCAAATCCAAGGAGGCTAAACTTGAATTCAAGGGGCTGGAAGAACCACCGGTCCTGACCATGGATGAACCGGGAAGTCAATTCAAACTACATGCGGAAGATATCGGCTCCCTGAATATCAATTCTCCAGTTTTCTACCGGCGCATGCAGGTCGGTGAAATCGCCGCCTACGAACTGGACAAAGACGGCAAAGGCGTCACACTGCAAGTATTCATCCGGGCGCCCTATGACAAGTTCGTCAAAGCCAACACGCTCTTCTGGCATGCCAGCGGCGTTGACTTCACACTGGATGCCACCGGTATCAAGGTCAATACCGAATCAATGCTGTCTGTCCTGCTGGGGGCCGTTGCCTTTCAAACACCAGAAGACAATACCGCATCAAAACCGGCTTCCAACAACAGCACTTTCAAGCTTTTTTCCACAAAAGATGATGCACTGAAGAGGATCGACAGCCAGGTTGAGCCCTACCTGCTTATTTTTAAGGAATCTGTACGGGGGCTATCTGTCGGAGCACCAGTTGACCTGCGCGGCGTTACCGTAGGTGAAGTCTCGCGTATCAGCGTCGAGCTGGACACACGCAACAAGAGATTCGTCATGCCGGTGGAGGTCAAATTTTACCCGGAGCGCCTCAGGGCCAACTACCGATCAAAATCCGGACTCCCGGCCACCAAGGATTCTAAACAACTTTTAAATGCCCTGGTCAGCAGCGGATTGCGTGCTCAAATCAGAAGCGGCAGTCTGCTTACCGGTCAGCTGTACATTGCCCTGGACTTTTTCCCGAAAGCTCCACCAGCAAAAGTTGATTGGTCTCAAAATCCGCCAGAATTTCCAACCACTCCGGGTAACATGGAGCAATTCCAAACGATGCTGATGCAGATCGTTCAGAAGATCGACAAAATACCGTTGGAAGAGCTTTCCAGTGACGCACGCAAAACCCTGCAATCACTGGAAACAGCTTTAAACAGTGCAGAAAAACTTATCAAAAACATTGATGCCACTGTTGTACCGGAAACCCGTTTGATGCTGGAAGATGTGCGTAAGACTCTCAACGAAGCCAACAAGGCGCTGGCAGGCGCAAAACAGACACTTTCCGTAGAAGCCCCGCTACAGCAGGATCTGCGTGAAACATTGCGCGAGGTCAGTCGTGCCGCCCAATCACTGAGGGTTCTGGGTGATTACCTGGAAAGACATCCCGAAGCACTGATCAGCGGCAAGAAGGAGAACAGGTAATGAGCCACACATATATAAAAACATTTTTTCTGTTTCTGGCTGGCTTGACACTACTGACCTCCGGTTGTGCCAGCTCACCGCAGGCCCGTTTTTACTCCCTGACGGCAATGTCGCCACAGGCACCCGTCCCTGCCGACACAAAAGCGCCCTCGGTTACAATTGCCTCTGTGACAATACCAGAATTAATAAACCGCCCCCAGATGGTTATTAGAACCGACGGAACTCAGGTTGAACTGTTGGAGACACAGCGCTGGGCAGAGCCCCTGAAAACAGCCATTCCACTGACTGTTTCAGAGAACATTTCACGTATCCTGGGGTCAGACAGGATCTCCAGCTACCCCCAGAACGCCTCCTATTCGGCGGATTTTAAAGTGTATCTGGACATTCAGCGTTTCGAATCCGCAGGCGAATATGTACTGATTGATGCACTCTGGGCAATCCGCCGCCCGGACGAAAAACCACCCCGGAGTGGCCGCACAAAATCCAGAGAAAAAGTAAAAGGCAGTGGTTATGAAGCTATTGCTGCTGCCTACAGTTCCGGGCTTGCCAATATCAGCAACGACATAGCAATGGCATTGAAAAAAGAATGGGCGTTAAATAAATGAATGTTTTATCCCATATCGGGCAAAAGGCATCCAGGCTTGCATCCTTCGAATTATTCAAATATATCGGTCCAGGCTTTTTCGTCACAGTCGGCTTCATTGATCCAGGGAACTGGGTCACCAATGTGGCGGCAGGTTCCCAATTTGGTTACGGACTACTCTGGGTTGTCACACTTTCCACAATTATTCTGATCATTATCCAGCATAATGCCGCCCATCTGGGCATTGTCACCGGCCTCTGCCTATCTGAGGCCGCTTCAACCTTTTTCAAACCCTGGCTAAGGTACCTGATGCTGGGAAGCGCCATGGCCGCCTGCGTCTCCACCGCTCTGGCCGAACTGCTGGGAGCAGCCATCGGCCTGAAAATGATGACCGGACTGCCACTGATTTTAGGTTCAATCATGTCTGCCTGCTTCTCTATTTACATGCTGTTATCAAAAAACTATCAGCGATTGGAAAAGTGGATCATGGGCTTTGTTTCCATGATCGGCCTGGCCTTTATCATCGAACTGGCCATAGCGGATGTCTCCTGGGCGGCCTCACTGCGTGGATGGGTGGTGCCGCAGGTCCCGCTGGGAGCGATGCCGATTATTATGGGCGTGCTGGGTGCAGTTGTCATGCCGCACAATATCTTCCTGCATTCGGAAGTTATCCAGAGCCGCCAGCTCAATGAACAGGGCGACTCCAACATCCGTAAACAACTCAAGTATGAATTTATGGACACCCTGGCAGGCATGGGGGTCGGATGGGCCATTAACAGTGCCATGATGATCATGGCTGCCGCTATGTTTTACGCCAATGGCATACAGGTTAACGAACTGCCACAGGTCACCGAAACCTTGAGGCCCATCTTCGGCAGTTTTTCGGCAACTGTTTTTGCCCTGGGCCTGATCTTTGCCGGACTTTCATCGTCCGTAACAGCCGCCATGGCAGGAGGCAGTATTTACGCCGGAATCTATCGTGAGCCTTTTGACATGGCTGACATCCATTCACGTATCGGTGTTTTTCTGACCATTATCGGTGGTCTTTTGATCATATTGATGCTGAAAGATCCTTTTCTTGGTATTCTCTGGAGCCAGGTTGCACTAAGCATTCAGCTCCCGTTTACCATCATTCCGTTGATAATGCTGACATCTTCCACAAAAGTGATGGGTACCTATGCCAACAGACCCTACGGAAAAATAGTTTTGTGGCTGGTCGGACTGATAGTTATCGGGCTAAATATAGCCCTGCTAAAAGATATGATCAAATGAAGCTCTTACCTAAATGACCATATTTATGTAAATTTTTATTATCAATTTCTATATTCAAAGGTTATTTCATGAAGTTCACTATTCTAGGAAGCGGCACTTCTACCGGCGTTCCCATGGTTGGCTGCTCCTGCCAGGCCTGTACATCCAGCGATCCATTTGACAAGCGAACACGATCATCACTCTTGATTCAGCATCAAGACAGAAACATACTCATAGACACTTCTCCCGATCTCAGAGCCCAGGCGCTTCGTGAAAAACTGCAGCACATTGATGCAGTTCTGTTTACCCATTCTCACGCAGACCACGTGAACGGTATTGATGATATGAGAGGGTTTCATTTTCTACACAAACAGGTAATCCCCTGTTTTGCCTCTGCCCAGACACTGGAAATTCTTCAAAAAGCCTTCTTTTATATTTTTGATAACAACGGCAATGTGGCCTACCCACCGATCATGAAGCCTAATTTGCTGGACGGCCCCCTGGATCTTTTCGGCCTGAATATTATTCCAATACCGCTGGCACACGGCAACCTGATTTCGTTAGGCTATAGAATAGGACCTCTGGCCTATCTGACCGATTGTAATGCCATTCCGGAATCTTCACTGGAACTTCTGCAAGGAGTTGATATACTGATCATTGACGGTCTGAGATGGAACCCGCATCCGTTTCATTTTAACATAGAGTCAGCTATTGTTGCTGCCCGACCGATCAAAGCGCGACGAACCATCCTGACCCACCTTTCACACGACGTACTTTACGCCGATGGCCAGGGAAAACTGCCGCCAGGCTTTGAATTTGCCTATGATGGGATGATGTTTGAGTATGGAGATTGACCTAATTCCAATTCCAAAGGACTCCTATGCACAAAGACATAAGGCTTCACGGACAGGCAAGCGATCTGGTCGAGCATTTTATCATGGTAGCCGGAACCGAGGCCTACCAGGGTTATTTTTTCAACATCGCCCAGGAGGAGGGAAAGCTACGCATCTTTTCCCCTGGCAACGAATTCATCATTACCTCCGAGGGGATCAGTTATCTGGGCAACGGCGGCTATTTTTGTGAATATATGTTTGGTGTGGATCAGCCTTCATCCGATCTGTCAAAACCTGAAATTATCAATCGCCTGGTCATGTACGGGGCCCATCCTGACGAAGCAACCGGTGCCGTCACCTTCAGTGATCGCACCTCCGGCAGTGTAAGCTATGACAGTCTTTTCTTCGATGGTAATGCGGTCTGCAACTATTTCTTTTTCATCAACTCCAACAAGTTTTCCCGCAAGCTGAAAAACCAGCAGGAAGAGCTGGTCAAGAGAATTGGTAAAACAATCAAACGTTCCGAGGCGATTGGCGACGAACGCGACGACACGATTATTTCCGAAATATTTCCGCTGCTAGGCGACGACAATGCTCAACTGTTCATATTTAAACTAATCAATATCCCTCATCGGAAATACCGCGACCTGTTCCGGCAGATGTATTTCCGCAACAAGAAAATTTCCGATGATGACTACAGCCGTCTGGTCAAACTGGCTGATGAAAATGATATTGACCGTTATCAGCAGGAACGGATCCGCATTGATGTCATGTACCGTCATCCGGCCAACAAGCGTATTGTTGACGAATACCGCAACATCCTGCTGACCTGTAATGACAAAAAGAACATCAGCAGGCTGGACAATGCCCGCCTGACCAGACTGAAAACACTTTCGGTACGCAATAAAATTCCGGGCGCCCTCTTTTACACCCTGGATGAAATGCTGAAAAAGGGACGCAACCTGTCCAACAGCGATGAAGTTGATTACCTCTCTTCAACCAGAGAGGTGCTGGAAGGGATTTTCCTGCGCGAGAAGCAGATTGAAAGCATCATTGACCGCGAAGACATGCTCAAGTTGATCAAGGCCAAGAAGAATGCCATAGAAAACCGTGACCACTCTTTCGACATGATCATGCTGGATGCAACCCGGGAATGTGACGAAAAGATTCGCGACGGCGCCGACCCCGGCCTGATGGACGGTTTTTCCTACGTGATTACCTATCTGGACCGTTTCGACAGTGTCGGCAACCTGATCAGCCAGCTGGCATTCATGGAAAATGTACGCATCACCGAAGAGATGCTGCGCGGCCTGCTTGAACATAAATCCGCCTTTGACAACCTTCAGGAAGGATGCTTTTACAAGCTGTTCATCAAGGAACTTTTTGAAAATGCCTATCTGGGCCACTTTGGACGCATCAAGGTCAAAATACTGATGGATGGGCTGATCTCGATTGAAAATCGCAAAACAACCTTTGACGACCTGCTCTGCAAATTGCGCCAGACAGACCTGGATGAACGCATCTCGATTGTGCTGCTGGAACACGTGCGCGACCGGATCCGCAATTTTTACTCAAAGTTCAGTACCAAGGCTGATCAAGACGCCCTGCGCAGAGAAGTGACTGAAGAGCTGAAATCCAAGAAGAGGATTCAGACTGAAATTCCGGACTACCTGTTTGACGAAACCATTTTCACCATCAAAAAAGAAGCAATGTACCTGCATACCCTGCTGCCCGCCATCATCACTGATCGCAATGTCAGTCTGCGCGAGGACTTCCTGGAAAATTCCGGCATTGATCGTTTTTATGTAGAGGAACTGGAACGGGAGTATTATGAAAAAAACGGCCTGGACATGGAAGAACTTTACCAGATCAGAAAAGGATTGAACTAAAAGAACATGCATAATTTTCTGGACATCGCCATCGGCACCTTCACCATGCGTCCCTACGTATTCGCCTTCTTCGCTGCTTTCCTGCTGGCCTGTGTGCCCCATATCGGTTGGCGACGTACCATGCTGTTTACAATAATCGGCTACCTGATAGCTTTCAGTTCCGAGTGGCTGTCAATCAACACCGGCTTTCCCTATGGCTGGTATTACTACATCGACACGACCAGCCACAAAGAACTCTGGGTTGCCGGAGTCCCGTTCTTTGACTCCCTTTCCTATGTTTTTCTGGCTTACTGCAGCTACACCACCGCCCTGTTTATTTTGTCTCCCCTCAAATCCTGGCGCTGGAACGTTGTAACGCTGGAAACACGCAAAATCAGGCGTTCAATATCAGCCTTGATACTCGCCTCGTTTCTCCAAACCTTTCTGGATATCGTCATAGATCCAGTTGCACTGCAGGGAAGGCGCTGGTTCCTTGGTCAGATCTACGGCTATCAGGAAAACGGCCTGCACTTCGGTGTCCCGCTTTCCAATTATTGGGGCTGGCTGCTGACAAGCCTCTTTCTAGTCGGGGCCTTTCAGCTGATTGATGCCCGCCGCCAAACAGAAGCATCTTGTGGCATATTCAATCTGCCATTGCGCTCCATCCTCGGTCCAATCCTGTATATCTCTGTGCTGATTTTCAACATCTCCGTCACATTCTGGATCGGAGAAAAGTTCATGGCGCTCTCCAGCATCCTGACCTACACCTTGCCGATCCTGATCGTATTCATCCTGGCACTGCAGCGGATTAACCGCTACACCAAGGAAGAATACGGGGAGCACCTGCGCGACTATCCCTGGTCGCCGGCGGCACAGTTCAGAAAAGAAGATTCGTAGTTGTTTTGAACATTCACGAAACCAGCTATACTCTAAAATATTGTATTAGTTTGTTTATTTTGATAAGGTTCCAAATTATTTAAAAAGCTCGACTTTGCAGGTCTATTGCATATTCCCCATACAATCTTTACCAGAGGACAGCCTACACCATGTCAATATCTCCTGTTAAATTTATAGTTGCCCTAATTATCACACTTCTACCCATATGCTGTATTGCTGCCGAGACAAACACAGAGGACAAGCTGATTACGCCTGATGGCAACAGCTATTCACCTTTCGCACCTCTGCCTCAGACACAGACTCCAGCTCCTTTGGCACAGCCTCAGATAAAAACTGGTCAGACAAACCTGCAAAACACGGATAATGAGCTGGCAAGCCCAGAGGATAAAAAGT
>Ga0105047_10013740_pt1 | contig 12904 bp, 13 predicted proteins | sample MAT04_FD_78384 | JGI IMG/M metagenome (GOLD analysis project Ga0105047, IMG submission 78384) | Freshwater microbial communities from Lake Fryxell liftoff mats and glacier meltwater in Antarctica - MAT-04 (megahit assembly) | ecosystem: Environmental > Aquatic > Freshwater > Ice > Liftoff... | reverse complement strand
TTCATAACATCCTGTCATTGCAGTTTAAAACAAGATTCGGAATGTAAATGAATGAGTATATTATTTCAACATAAACTGAAATCAATCTATCCTAAGATCGTGTGTTGATGGAGCACTAGTGCATTATCCACATATTGGGGCATCATCGATGCGAACATGTGATGCATCATCAACCCCCACAAGGTGGCTCGACTGACATGCATAGCACCATGTATGGATCGTTCTATATGGCCATCTTTTAGTGTTGATTTTTTTGAGCGATTAAGCGGCTGTAGGTAATATCGTTCAATAATTTCTTGTACCTTGTTAGCGAAATTCTGCTGATTTAATGTAACTTGCTCATTTGACCATGGTAGAGGTAATGTTTTATACGTCACTAAATTATCGTTTAGCGAAGCATGTTGCAACGTATAATATTCGTGTTTCAGCGCCGTTATTTTCTCAATAGATTGATTTGCCAAGTCATATAATACTTCACCATCTAATTTATTAACGTTATTGACAGAAATAGAAAGCGTTGGTAATTGACAAGCAAATGCAAAAACTACTTTCATCTGGTGATAATTAATATGAAAGTGTGGAAATAGATTCAACGTAAACACATCTGTCGGTAATTGGTTAAATAAGTCAGCTGCATCTTGCCATTGATTATTTTTAATATGATCAGTAATGCTGGAAAAAGATTGCTGTAATGTTTGTTGTAACTGGCAATAAGCAATACTATTGATCGGGATCTCGCTAAGATATTGGTTGGCCTCAGCATAGAGATTTTCTTTTATCTGGGGATTACTTTCTCGTTGAAACTGTTGATATAAAGCATTGCAAATGGTTTTGAGTGTTTGAAATCTTTGTTCATCGTTACTTGCTAAAATAAGTGCGTGTTTAGCATGTTGTACCGCATGATCATAAGATTCTTGCTGAAATTCGACTTGGCTAATGAGCTGAAAAAGCTTCCGTTGATAATTAGGAAAATTGAATGAAAGTAACATTTGTTTAAACAAAGACATTCCTGATAATGCCTGTGAATATTGGCTTAAGAGTGAGCTTCTCTGATTTTGATCGGTAAGCGACGAGACTGATTCAAGTTCTTTTTCGATACTATCTAAGGTATTAATTATCGTGGGTGATATTGAGAATAAAGCATCAACCCACCCAAATACTTGGCTAATGCCACGCTGAATAATGTTAGGCGTCGTTGGTATCGATTTGGCAGGATTACAATCGCCTATTATCACGGGAGGTAAATTCAGAGAAATCGGTAGTTGGAGGCGATAGCTAGCGGTGCTAGGGTCAAAAGCAAAAATGATATGAATTCGATCGGTTTCAGTATTAGTAGTGATACCTTCCATGCGTGGAAGCACGCCTGCATGACTTCCAAGGGCATGTCGTAGATCAATTAGAGGTTGTTGTGGCATAGAAACTGCTCTCGCATGTAGGTGTTTTACGAGCACATTGTACATATTTTGCATTTACAATGCAAAATAAATAACCTAAATACTGATACAAGGGGTGTTTATGTTATTCGTCGTAAAAATGGTTTATCAACTCATCATCCGCTTTTGTTATCGGAATGAAGGCATTAAATGCCCGCAGAAAATAGATCCGTGTTTGCGAGGAAAACCCTCACCCGCAAGCGGGAGAGGTGATTAGTAGACTGGTGGGTAATAATATGGATATGAGTGTGCCACCCACAATTATCCGGCTGCGCCGATCATTCGAGTAGCACCACTAACTGCTGACTGAATATAATTAGTCACGGATTCCAATTCACAGGCATACCACTCCGAGTAATTTTGATAAACACCTTGTTCTAATTTTCTCAGGGCAGGGATAAGTTCCTTTAATTCGGTTCGATCCTCTGTTGAGTAACACCATACACCTTCCTGTTTCAAATCATTATCTTTCCAACGATGAATTTTTTCTTTGGGAACCCAGGTACCTAAGGTAATTATTAAATCTTGTATAATACCTACTACTAATTTTTGTCTTATTGAAGAGAAGCTCTTATCATCCATAACCCATTCATACAATTTCAGAAGTTCAGCTCGCTCTTTATTAAATTGTGTATTAATTTCTCTGTATTTATCGAAATTTTTGTAACTAACAGCAAAGGAAAGCCAAAAAGTTGTTACTGCATAAGGTAATATTGCTGAGCCTACCACGCTAATACCCATTCCAATCATTGCAAGAACCATTGGACGATTAATAACATGCATATTTTCTACAGTTTTTTTAAATGCAGCAGTTTTATCAGCAATTAGTGTTAATTGCTCGTTAGACGTGTGGGAAAAAGGCTTCAAGCATATTTGATCAATAATTTGAAGACTATTTTCGCTATTATTTGTTTGGGGGACAGGTTTACTAAAAAATCCGAGTAGGTCTAACATTGCTATCTCCTTGCATTTAAAAATCAGATTGTAATCATATTTTCAAATGTAAATGAAGAAGAATATTTTAAGCGTTTTAAAAATAGAAAGGGTCAATCAGTGTGTCGCCAATTGACCCAGTGGAATGACACATAGCAAGTCCAACCTCGCAGTCATAACTATCTCACATTGGTGATATATCTGTCAACAATTAATACGGGTTGTTGCAACGCGCTACTTCGGTTAGACTTCTTAAAACGCTTTAAACCAAGTAGAAATTATGTTTTATGGGGACAATGTTCAGGATACAAGGCAGGTATTTTTCTCCAGTTGGGAAAAATACCGTCTTAAACAACCGCTTTTGCCATTAGAACAACAAATCGTTAGCGTCATTATTGCTCATCCTGAATATCATCGCATGCTTGAAAATAAATATGCCATGGAGCAATCCTATTTTCCAGAAATGGGGCAAACCAATCCTTTTTTACATATGGGTCTGCATTTGGCGGTACGCGATCAGATTGCAACCGACAGGCCGATTGGCATTAGCCAACTTTATAAACAATTGCTTATCCGGTTTGGTGATGAGCTGACAGCAGAACATAAGATGATCGATTGCCTGGCAGAATATCTCTGGCAAGCACAGCGTGCTCAGCAGCCGCCAGATGAAATAAATTATTTTAATAAGCTAAGTGATTTATTAAATTGTTAATTTTGTCATTTTCAGGCTATATTATAGCTGGACTCGGATAATCGATATTCAGAGTAAACCATTTTTTTATTATCATCTACGGAGAGACCCATGAAAAAGATAGTTGCTATTTCTGCTGTTTTGTTTGCTGCATCAGCTTTTGCTGACACTGACACATCTACTACAGTTCAGCCTTCTGATAACTCAACAACTCAACAAACAACTACAACAACAAATGGCGGAGCTACAACTCAGCCAAGCACTGACTCTACCACTACAACAAATGGTGATGGCAGCAGTACCACAACTACTACGACTACTCCAGACAGTTCTAACTAAGAATTCAGTCGAAAATAGTATGCAACCCGGGTTCTAAAATCCGGGTTGTCTCAACTTTTTTGTTTCAACCCCATCATCTATAGAGTAAGATACTCTTCATCGTTATTTTGCAAATAATTCCCATGACAAAAGAGCATAAAACAACCCATTTTGGCTTTGAATCTGTGCCTTGGGATGAAAAAGAAAAAAAAGTCGGCGCGGTTTTTCATTCAGTTGCTAAAAACTATGATTTCATGAACGATCTTATGTCTTTGGGTATTCATCATCTCTGGAAACGCTTCACCATCGAATTAAGTCATCTCAGACCCGGTCAATCAGCCTTGGATTTAGCTGGAGGCAGTGGCGACCTGACCCGCCTGTTAAGCCGCAAGGTAGGTGATAAAGGCTATGTTATTCTGGCGGATATCAATGCAGCCATGCTTGATGTGGGCAGAACCAGATTATTGAATGAAGGTTTATTAAGTAATATCAATTATGTCCAGGCCAATGCTCAGGAATTGCCCTTTGCTGATAACAGCTTTCATTGTATAACCATTGGTTTTGGTTTGCGTAATGTTACCGATAAAGATGCCGCATTACGCTCGATGTTTCGCGTTTGCAAGCCAGGTGGTAAAATCATGGTACTGGAGTTTTCATCGCCCACATTGCCCGGATTAAAACCAGTTTACGACTGGTATTCTTTTAACATTCTGCCTAAAATTGGGCAATTATTTACGCAAGATGCTGACAGTTATAAATACCTGGCAGAATCCATCCGCATGCATCCAAACCAGGAAGGTTTAAAAAAAATGATTGAAAGCGCAGGATTTGAAGACTGTCATTATCATAATTTAAGCGGCGGAATTGTTGCATTACACATAGCGCATAAATACTGAGAATTATTATGATTAAAAAATATTCGCTTAAGGCGCTACAAAAAGCTATCAACCATGCCTTGGCGCTTGATGAAAATATGCCGTCAAAAATTAAACCCTTGGAAGGCAAAGTAATTGAAGTAATTATTGCGCCTCTGGACGTTAATTTTTTTATCAGCTTTGCTGATTATGAACTTAAATTGCTTGATAGTTATGATGGCCAACCTGATACCATCATTCACAGCAGCCCAATTGGATTTATTCGATTGAGTTTTTTACCGGCATCAAAAGCACGCTCGCTGTTTAACGATAAAATAAAGCTCTCCGGTGATATTGAATTAGGACATCAGATCAAAAAATTATTTGATGAGCTTGATATCGATTGGGAAGGTCATCTTGCTCATTTTACCGGTGACGTAGTAGCTCATCAGGTTGGTTCATTATTTCGCCAAGGGCTTGCATTCAAACAGCAACTAAGCAAATCAATGCGCGATAATTTGTCAGACTATTTGCATGATGAATTGCAAGTTTTTCCTGCGAGCGAAGAAATCACCGATTTTTTTAATGATATTGATCAATTGACTCATGATGTAGAGCGCCTTGAGGCTCACATCAATATATTAATGGCCAGGAATGAAATCACTTAAACAACTATCACGATTAATTCACATCAATACCATACTGGCACGAAATGGTCTTGACGAAGCAATTCTTTCTCTTGGGCTTTTCTCAAGCTTTAGTTTTCTCGTCTATTTAAATCCGTGGACATGGTTTCGCCGCCGAAAATTAACACGAGGCGAAGCAATACGTAAAACACTGGAAGAGCTAGGACCAATTTTTATCAAATTAGGCCAGGCTTTATCTACACGCCCCGATATTTTACCTGCTGATATTGCGGTAGAACTATGTAAATTACAGGATAAAGTTCCACCTTTTGATAGCAAAATAGCCTTATCTATTATTGAAGCTGCATTTGGCCGCTCAGCATTTGAGGTTTTTGCAGAATTTGATCCCGTACCACTGGCGTCGGCATCCATGGCACAGGTTCATGTAGCGAAACTGACAACTGGTGAAGAAGTAGTCATCAAAATTTTGCGACCCAACATGCGTAAAATTATCGAACAAGATTTAAGCATAATGCACACCTTGGCCAATTTTGCTGATCGGTATTGGGGCGAAAGCAAGCGTCTGAAACCCAAAGAAATTGTTAACGAATTTGAACATAGTTTGTTTGACGAACTGGACTTAAGACGAGAAGCCGCTAACGCAGGACAATTACGGCGTAATTTTCAAAACTCCGAGTTACTTTATATTCCAGAGATATTCTGGGATTACACACATGATAATATTTTGGTGATGGAACGAATTCACGGTATTCCAATCGCTGATGTAGCGACTTTACGCGCCAATAATATTAATATTGTCAAACTGGCAGAACGTGGCGTCGAAATCTTTTTTACACAGGTATTCAGGGACTGCTTCTTTCATGCAGATATGCACCCGGGAAATATTTTTGTTTCTTATAAAAATCCTGAAAACCCTCAATATATCTCCATTGATTTTGGTATTATCGGTACATTAAATGATAGTGATCAGCGCTATCTTGCTGAAAATCTGTTTGCATTTTTTAACCGTGATTACCGACGGGTGGCTCAATTACATGTTGAATCGGGATGGGTCGCTCCTGATACACGTATTGCAGAATTTGAAAGTGCTATTCGAACGGTTTGCGAACCTATTTTTGAAAAGCCTTTAAAAGATATTTCTTTTGCTCAGGTTGTTTTACGATTATTCCAGGTAGCTCGACGTTTTCAAATGGAAATACAACCTCAGCTTATATTGTTGCAAAAAACCCTGCTTGCAATCGAAGGCTTGGGCCGTCAGCTTTATCCTGATCTGGATTTATGGGCAACTGCAAAACCTTTTTTAGAAAAATGGCTGAAAGATCAGATTGGCCCTCGAGCTTTCCTGAAACAGCTAAAGGAAAACCGACCATTTATTGCAGAACAATTGCCGCATTTACCCCGTTTGTTATTCGAAGTTTTGGAATTGAGCAAAGAGCAAAAACAACGCGCATTAATTGCAGCGGATAAAGAACCTTCGAGCGCGCAAAATAATCGTTCTGTTTTTAAAGGTATAGGAATAGGAATCTTTATCGCAATGACAACAGTGAGTGCCTGCAGTTATTTTAACTGGCTGGATTTTGATAAATTAACATTTACGGCGTTATTTGCCGCTCTTGCGGGAGCAGCAGTAGCGCTATTCAATTTAGATACCCGGAGTTAACCATGGGATTAAGCGGCATAAGTCCATTATCACTATTACTGATTTTTTTAATTATTATCGCCTTGTTTGGAACCAGTAAATTAAAAAATATTGGCGCGGATCTCGGTAGTGCTATAAAAAGTTTTCGACAAGCAATGAATGGCGATAGTAATGATGATAAATCGTCATGAGCAGCGGCGAACTATTAGTCATCGTCGTTGTTGCCATTATTGTTTTTGGACCAGATAAATTGCCTATGCTTGCAAATCATTTAGGCAAATTTTACAAACAGATTAATCAATTTAAGCAGCAATTGCATTTGCTTTGGCAAAACCAATTAAACGAACAACAGCTAGTGGAGAATCAACGCAAAGCCAGGCAAGCAGATAACACTTACCTGCATACAACTAACCAAAACGCGGCTCAGGACGATGACAATAAGGTGTCTTAGCGTGTTTGCTGTAATAGGCCTGATGATAGTCTTCAGCAAGCCAGAAGGGCTGCACATCCAGTAACCGAGTCACAACTACATAGCCTCTTTTTTGTAAAAGCTGGATAAGTATCTGCGCGTCTGCGTGCTGCTCATCATTATAACAAAAAATTGCGCTTTGATATTGCTGACCAAGATCAGGCCCCTGGCCTGTACGTTGAGTGGGATCGTGAATTTCGAAAAAGCGCTTGATCACATGATAATAATCTGTTTTTTCAGAATCAAAAACAACACGAACAGCTTCATAGTGTCCACTATTGCCGCGACAAACCTGGTCATAAGTTGGTTCCGCAATAACCCCGCCGGTATATCCCACTTCAACTTTTAATACACGAGGTAAGAGGCGGAAAAAATGATCCACACCCCAAAAACAACCGCCGGCCACTATTGCTTCCTGCGTGTCCATTACGCGATTATCGGCAACAAAATCAATGGATGCGGAATTGACACAGTGACGCAGGTTTTTATGCGTTAAATGCTCGCCGACAAACACATGTCCTAAATGAGCAATACAACGTCCACATACAATTTCGGTACGTCGCCCATCTGTATCAGGAAGTTGTGTAACAGCCTGGATTATATCCTCATCAAAACTTGGCCAGCCACAACCCGAATGAAATTGGCTATTTGCGCGAAAGAGTGCAAGGCCACAGCGGCGACATAAATAAGTGCCACGCGTAAGAATAGTATTATATTGCCCACTATGAGGGTATTCGGTTGCTTTATCACAGATAATGCGCCTGACCGCAGGAGTCAGGCTTGCTGTTTTATCAAGATAAGTAGTGTCCATTGCTTATTTAACTCTGCCGCAGATTTTGTCAGCCATATAACCAATAGCGCCTGCATAATAGATAGAATTATTATAGCGCAAAATCATTTTATAGTTAGGGTAAGCAAGAAATACAGGACCGCCAAAAGGCTGCACAATACTTGCTTTTAAATTTGGATAAGGTAACGGTTGGCCATCAACAGTTCGAACACCCATGGCACTCCATTCACTGACTGGTTTAACCGTACTTTTTCCTTCCAGACTGCTATCAAAACTGGCTGGTAGTTTAACGTGAATTGCCCAAGGCTCACCTGTTTGCCAACCATTTTTGTGCATGTAATTAGCAATTGAAGCAAAGACATCCGGTTTACTTTCCCAAATATCTTTACGGCCATCACCGTCATAATCAACTGCATACTCAACCCAGCTGGATGGCAGAAACTGTGGCTGGCCTGAAGCACCTGCCCACTCACCTTTTAAATGGCTAAGGGGAACATGGCCATCATTGACTATTTTCAAGGCAATAAATAACTGTTTACGAAAAAAATCCGGACGATTGGAGTCATAAGCCAGTGTTGCCAATGATTTAATCACAGGGAAATTACCCATATAAGTACCATAACTACTTTCCATACCCCAAAATGACACGATAAAACATGGATCAACACCAAATTTCTGACCTACCTGTTCTAATACAGCTTTATTACGGGCATATTCTTTACGGCCTATTGCAATTCGATAACCATCGGCGCGAGAACTTAAATATTTTGAAAATGTAAGTCGGTGTTCGGGCTGTGATCGTGCAAGATTTTTTACTTGTCTGCTTGGTTCATGAATATCGGCAAAGGCTTGATCGAAAATTTGAGGCGAAACTCCTTGTCTTAACGCCTCCTGCTTGACATCAGCAACCCAGCTTTTCCAGGGTTGGGGGTTCGTTGCAGCCCATGTGGACATACTAACTAACAATAATGCCAGCCAGCGAATTCCGAATTTATTCATTACTTTCCCCTTAAACTACAGATAATTAGAAATAATTTATAAGCAGGATTCATACCTGTCTGACAGGTATGAATAAAAAAGACATTAAATTATCTTAACATAACATTTAGGATAAACGAGATATTAAATCCGTAGCTGTTCTTGGACAGCTACAAACCTTTAGAACTACAGATTACAACTATATGTAATACTGAACTGTAATTCATTCGTATAAAAATGGCTTAACTGCACACTATTTGCCGTTTGCTGTGCCTGCGCTGAATTAAGCGAACTTTTGCCTGTATCGGCAAACTCATAACCTACACCCACTACCCATTGCTCATTAACTGGAGCTTGCAAACCAACACCAGCGGTGTAACTAAATGATGTATTAGTATGGTTTCTGAAAGGAGGTGCTGCTACCTCAGGAAAAATCTTTGGTGTAATAGTAAATGAACGTGAGCTATTTATACCTACACCGGCGCTGCCACTCATATAAGGTTGAACAAAATAATCCATATTAGCGATTAGCTTGGCTTTTACAGCTACACGTGTACTACTTAATTTGTAATTATAATAGTAATTATTAAAGGCAGGATCCGCGTCTTCCCATATGTCACCCTGTAGTTTACCTGTTCCTGTGTAAGCCAGGGCCAAACCTAACTGGCCAATCCATTGTGGAGTAATAGGACTGCTCAAACCCAGAAATAGCTCTCCTGTACCCGTAGCGTGTGTTTTACTATTGGGAGAGTATCTTTTTATTGTATCTGGCCCAAGCTGAACTGTCTGTGATTGCCCTTCACTATACCAGGCAGGCCCACCACTCAAAGTCATCACGACAGAATATGTATCTGCAGCATCTCCCATTGTTCCAGCAATTGCTGAGACAGAGAAAGCACTTATTGCACTTACTATCAACATCTTGTTTTTCATATATCCCTTAAAAATCTTCAATCAGGACGCACAGCCTATATTATGTGGGCTACGATCAGCTTTGCATTTGGCTATAAACAGGATTAAAGACAAATGTATCTTTAAAGTCTTCATTTGTTGCTGCGACAAAGAGCTTCAAGAGATTGGCTGTAAGTTTATCCTGTATTTTTTTAACTTGTTCCGAGTCCCGTATAGTAATACCCTCTAAAGGCGATTTTTTATTTTTATAAAGTTGATCGATTAATCTGGTTACCTTGATATAAATATTACTGTCAATCGATAAATAGATATTTTCTGAATCAGTGGATGGAAAGTTTCTATAAGAATTATTTTGAAGTAATATCCCCAATTCTTTTGTGAAATTTTCATATATATTATTAGCTATAACGCCTTTTTTGTTTAATAGTGATTTAAAATTGCTATAGCCATATTTTGTCGTATTATTTTCCTTAAGATTCTCTATAAATTGCTTTATTTCCAAATCTACTCGCCAGTTTAACAGATCGCACTCTATAATTTGTCCTTTGATAACCTGCAACATATTGCTATATTCATCCTGATTCATTTTTCTTCGCATAAAGTTTACAATAATTTTCAGAGGATTTTTGACCTCTAACGTTTTTTCAAAATGTAATTGCAATAAACGCGTATCAGCATATGCCTTAACCGCTTGTTCATAAGTCTCACCTTCCAAAAATTGACTGAAAACCAGATGCTCTGAATGATAAGTCTGCTGAAATTTCAAGGGCGTCAAAATACTAATAACGCTATTCTTTATGTGTGAAACAAATTCTTGTGCCTGTGACGCAATATCAAACGTACTTATCAGATAGTGTTGATATAGCTCATCACAAAAACCACATAATTTTTTTACTGACTCTACTAATTTTTGCTGCTCCTTTTGAATTGTCAACAACTCCGTTTTTATATACAAATCCGTTAGTGACTCCGCGTTATGCCATCTATAATTTTGTAATGCTTCTTTTAATACCGTTGTTGTATCATCAGCATGAATAATTTTAGAATATTCCTCAGCTGAAATTATATCTTCAAACTTTACACTCTTGGGAGCTGTATTCAGGTTTTGGCTGCCTGCAAACGTTACCTGTATTTTGGAAGGACTGGCTACAATTTTCTTTTCCATAGTCTTCAAATCGGGTACTGAAAATTGCGCTGACAATCCATTTTCCGATCTTATTGGTGCCTTGGATAAAGTTGCCAACACTTCGGCAGAGTCAATTAATCCCGATGTGGTCTGAGGGCTGGTTTCTCCTGAACGTGGTGAATTGGTTTTACTCCCTTTCAACGCGGTTTTGAACGCTTCCCATAATCGAGGAGATCCTTCCTTCTCGCCTCTTGGCGAGATCGTTTTCTCTGCTCTGGGCGATCCTGAATTACTTTTCTTTTTTTCCCCTTCTCGAGGTGATCGGGGCGACAATGTGCTTTTTCGAGGAGAAGCAATAATATCCTCATTTTTTTCACCTTTTTCAGTTTTTTCACCCTGCTTATACATTTAATTTCCTTAAAAATTTTTGCTTGTAAATTTATTCTACTTGAAGAGTAACTAAATAATAGAGGCGTTCGACTATAATTTTAAAAAGGCTGCACTTCACTAAAAGACGGTGTATCCTTATATGTAAGTCTCTAATTAATAATAATCATTATGACACTATTGCAACTTGACGTAGAGCTGCTTCATTCTGCGATTATCAATGCTTGTTACAATCTGATTGCGCAAAGAGAAGCCTTAAATGCAATTAATCTCTTTCCAGTAGCTGATGGCGATACAGGCAATAATATGGCTGCAACGGCCAAATCAATAATTCATCATGGCAAAATTCAACCGACGCTGGAGGGAACGCTTCGATCTATCGCTAATGCAGGTATTCTGGGCGCTCGTGGTAATTCCGGCATGATTTTTTCGCAATTTTTCAATGGGTTACTCGAATCAGGTACTGTTCCTGCGCAGTTAAACAGCAAACAGCTGACCGATTTAATCAGAGCCGCAAGCCGCAGTGTACGATCATCCATTGTTAATCCGGTTGAAGGAACCATTTTAACGGTGATGGAAGCGTGGAGCGCCGCACTTGATCAATTGGCTGAACAAACCGAATGTATTATCGAATTATTGCAGCATAGTGTAACAGCCGTAAACGAAGCCATACAATCAACAACCAATACCCTGGCTGTATTAAAAGAAGCGCAGGTAGTCGATGCGGGGGCGTTGGGATTTGGTATTTTTATAGAGGGCTTTGCAAGCCATATCAAGTCGCCAGAACACTTACAAATTTACGAAGAATTAACCGCGTGCGATGACCATGACCATGATTTGCCCGGTAGCGATGCCCCACCAGCCAATCGCTATTGCACTGAAGCCATGTTGGCAGGGGAATGCATCGATAAAACGCAGCTAAGCGACTGTTTGCAGACCATGGGAGACAGTATTGTCATCACCGCCAATAAATCATTAAGCCGTCTGCACATTCACACGAATCAACCTCAGCAAGTATTCAGCGCCTTATCCACATTTGCCAAAGTTCAGTATCCTAAAGTCGATGATATGTTACGGCAATATGAAGTATTGCATGCCAGACAGGGGAAAATTGCGCTGGTAACAGATAGCAGCGCCAATATTCCACAAGAAATTCTCGATCAATATCAGATACACATGATTCCTTTAAATGTGCAATTTGATGGACATGATTTGTTGGATAAATACGGTATTGATAGCAATACTTTTTATGATCATCTGGCCGGTCTGGCAACCTATCCCACCACATCATGCCCTTCGCCTGCAATCATTAATGAAAAAATAAAACACCTTGCCGAGCATTATGAAGAGGTGCTGATAATAAGTGTAGCGCAGGTATTAAGCGGCACGCATGATGCTATGGTTAATGCGGCGAAAGCATTGAATAATGTTCATATTATTAACTCAAAACAGGTTTCCGGCAGCCAGGGATTGCTTGTTTATTATGCGGCCGAACTGATTGCAAGCGGACAAAACATTGATGCAATCAAACATGCATTAACCGATAAAATCAGTAAAACACGAATCCTGGTGATGGTGAATCAGTTTGACTCCCTGATTCGCTCCTCTGTACACGACAAAAATTTCATGACTGACAGGTGATTATGTTGTGATTGATTTTATCAGGTTTTATTCTATCCAAACAGCGTTCAAATAAACCTATTTTTCGTAACGGATTTAATATCACA
>Ga0105047_10013738_pt1 | contig 12904 bp, 8 predicted proteins | sample MAT04_FD_78384 | JGI IMG/M metagenome (GOLD analysis project Ga0105047, IMG submission 78384) | Freshwater microbial communities from Lake Fryxell liftoff mats and glacier meltwater in Antarctica - MAT-04 (megahit assembly) | ecosystem: Environmental > Aquatic > Freshwater > Ice > Liftoff... | reverse complement strand
GTTGAGGTAGAGGATTTCGTGGGCGAAGGTGGATTTCCCGGAGCCGGAAACGCCAGTGAGGCAAACGAAGAGACCCAGGGGGATTTCGGCGTCGAGCTTGCGGATGTTGTGGCGCGTGGCTCCGGTGATGGTGAGCTTTCGGCTTCCGGGCTTGCGGCGTTTTTTAGGGATGGCGATGGATTTTTCGCCGGTGAGCCAGGGGAGGGTGCCGAGTGCCGAGTGACCAGTGATCAGTGGAGAAGCTTCGGAAACGTTGCCGTGGAAGATGATTGTGCCGCCGTGTTGGCCGGCTCCGGGGCCGATGTCGATGAGGTTGTCGGCGGCTTCCATGACGGTTTGTTCGTGCTCGACGACGACGAGGGTGTTTCCTTTGTCGCGGAGGCCGTGCATTACGCCGATGAGGCGGTCGATGTCGCGCGGGTGGAGGCCGACGGTGGGTTCGTCGAGGACGAAGAGGGTTCCGGTGAGGGATGCGCCGAGGCAGGTGGTGAGGTTGACTCGCTCGACTTCGCCGCCGGAGAGGGTTCGGGTGGGGCGCTCCAGGGTGAGGTAGGAGAGTCCCACTTGATCCAAGTAGTGGAGGCGGGAGTTGATTTCCGTTAGGACAAGCTTGAGGGTGGAGTCCGAAGTGATCAGTGAGCAGTGATCAGTGATCAGTGTGGAAGAGAATGGGAGGAGATCGCTGATGGGAAGTTGCCAGAGGTCGGGGAGGTTTTTGTCTTTGATTTTGAAACAGAGGGACTCGGGCTGGAGGCGCTTTCCACGGCAGGCGTCGCAGGTGGTGTAGGAGCGGTAGCGGGAGAGGAAGACGCGGACGTGCATCTTGTAGGCTTTGGTTTCCAGCCAGTCGAAGAAGCCTTTGACACCATACCATCCGCCGGATTGCCAAAGTTCCTCGAGGTCTTCGGGGGAGCTTGTCCTACGGTCTCCGTAGTAGATCCATTCACGGGTGTCTTCGTCGAGTTCATCCCAAGGGGTTTGGAGATCGATGTCACGCTCGCGGCAGTTGCGGACGAGGTCGCGCTGGCATTCTTCACCGCGCTCGCCTTGGAAAGGTTTGATAGCACCTTGTTCAAGCGTGAGGGTAGGGTCGGGAACAGCTTTATCGAGATCGATGCCAATGACGCGGCCAAAGCCCCGGCATTTCGGGCAAGCTCCGAGGGGGGAATTGAAAGAAAAGAGGGCGGGAGTGGGCGCCCGGAGGATGAAGCCGGTTTTCGGGTTGGTCCAGGTGGTCGTGAACGACCTGGAGCTTTCAGTTTTCAGTTTGGATTTTTCAGAAAGAGAGATGGTCGCGTGGCCTTTTCCGAGTAGGAAGGCGGCTTCGAGGGCTTCCAGGAGGCGGGATTTGTTTTCCGGGGCTACTTTGAGGCGATCCTGGATGACCTGGATGGCGCGGGGGAGTTTCGGGAGATTGGCTGGGATTTCGTCGGTGCGAAGGGTTTGGCAGTTGATGAGGATGCGGAGGTAGCCTTGGGCATTGAGGAAGGGGAAGAGTTCTTCGGGCTTCGCTTCGGCGGGGACGGGAATGGGGAAGGTGATGAGGATGTTTTCTCCGGAGAGATTTTCCGTGGCCCATGTGGAGGCGGAGTCGGGGGAATCGGGTTGGATGGACTCGCCGGTATTCGGATCGTAGCCGATGGCTAGGCGGGCGAAGAGGAGTTTGAGGTAGTCGTTGATTTCCGTGAGGGTGCCGACGGTGGAGCGGGTGGTGCGGACGTGGTTTTTCTGCTCGATGGCGATGGCCGGCGGGATGCCCTCAATGGAATCGACGAGGGGCTTGTCCATGCGGTCGAAGAACTGCCGGACGTAAGGAGAAAAGGTTTCGACGTAGCGCCGCTGGCCTTCGGCGTAGAGAGTGTGGAAGGCGAGTGAGGATTTTCCGGAACCCGAGGGGCCTGTGACGACGGTGAGTTTCCCGAGAGGGATGTCTAGGTCGAAGCCCTTGAGATTGTGTTGGCGGCAACCACGGAGGGCGATGACGGGGGATTTGGTCGGCTTTTCAGACTTTTTCGGCACGGCGGAGGATAGGCTGGAAACCGGGGTTCGCCAGAGGAAGAATGGGAGGTTAAAATTTTCCAATGAATCCGGGCATTGACACGTGGCAGAATTCCGCGTAATCAATCGCCTCCCGTTTCGGAAAACGGCGGAGTAGCCAAGTGGTAAGGCAATGGTTTGCAAAACCGTCATTCGTGGGTTCGATTCCCACCTCCGCCTCCAGCCCTCAGTATTTTTTCCAGAGGGTAGGCACGAAGAGTACGAGCAGAGCGAAGAGTTCGAGGCGGCCTAAGATCATCATCCAACCGAGGAAGATTTTGGTGGTTTCGCGGAGTTCGGCGAAGTTGTGGGTAGGGCCGACGGCATCGAATCCGGGGCCGATGCTGGAGATGGTGGCGAGGATGGCGCCCGCGCAGCTTTCCAAGCTGATACCGGTACCTGCCTCAAGGAAGCCTACGACGGCGGTGGCGGCAATGCAAATCATCAGGTAGAGGGTGATGAAAAACATGGTGCGGGCGCGGGCTGCGTCGTCCATGGGGTTGCCGTTGACGACGACGCGGAAAACCTGGCTGGGGCGGAAGGTCCTGATGATTTCGTTCCTGGCGGATTTCGCGAAAACGATGAGGCGACCGACTTTGAAACCGCCGGCGGTGGATCCCGCGCAGCCGCCCACAAGCATGAGGCAGGCGATGAGGACTTTTGCCCATGCCGGCCACAAGTCGTAATCCGCGGTGCCGAAGCCGGTGGTGGAGGCGATACTGACGACGATGAACGCGCTTTCCCTGATGCTGGTGAGGATGGGAATGCCATCGTTGTAAGTACGGCCGGCGGCGATGAGAATCATGAAGAGAGCGCAGATGCCGAGGAACCAGCGTGCGTCCTCCTCTTTAAAAACGCGGCTCCAGTTTTTCCGTAACACGACGATGAAAAGCAGGAAGTTCAAGCTGCCAAGGGCCATGAAGATGATCAGCCACAGCTCGATGAGCCAGGAATTCCCCCATTCGGAATAGTAGGCGATGCTCGCCGTGTGCGGGCTGAGGCCGCCGGTGGAGATGGTGGTGAAGGCATGGCAAGTCGCGTTGAACCATGTCATGCCCATCATCCGTAGGCCGACGAGGCAGGCGAGCACGAGACCGAGATAGATGCGGAGGAGCAGGGTCGCGGTGTCCTGGATTCGGGCGAGGCCGAGGTCGCCGCTGCGGAAGGAGGACTCGTTGTGGAAAAGGGATTTCGAGGAAACGCCTATATAGGACAGCAGGGCGACGAATAGGACGAGGATCCCGATGCCGCCGAGAAGCTGGGTGGTTGCGCGCCAGAGGAGGATGCCGCGCGGCCATTGCTCGATGACGGTCATCACGGAGGAGCCGGTGGTGGTGAAGCCGGAGGCGGATTCGAAAAACGCGCCCGCCGGTGTGAGGTACGGCGGGCATAGTAGATAGGGGAGACCTCCGAACACACTGCAGAGGAGCCAGCCCAGGCCGACGATGACTATGGCTTCGCGCTTGGGAATCGATTCATGTGATGTTTTCCGAATGCCCGGAACGATGGCGGCAAGTGCGACACCGCCGGTGATGGCGGCGGAAAGCATCATCATACCTGCCGCTTCGCCATCGCCCTGTATGAGATCGAATTTCGCGAACGCGCCGCAGAGGACCATGAACACGGCCTCGAGCGCCAGCAAAAGACCAAGTATCCGGGCGATGAGATAAAAGTTCATGGAAGGGAGGGGATCAGGCTTCGAGCAGCTTCAGGAAACTTTTTTTGGCCTCCTTGGAAACCATCGCATATAGGTGGTCGCCGCCGAGAAGGACTTCCTCCGGCCCGGGAACCCCTGCGTGAAGGCCTCGCAGTTTTCCGACCAGGACGACACCCGGCGGCCACTGGATTTCCTTCACCATGTGGCCTGCGGCGATGGAGCCTTTGCCAACCCGGAGTTCCACCAGGTCTATCCCGTTGAAGCTTTTCAAGATATGAAACCTGTCCGTAGTGATGAAGCGCTGGATCTCCCGGCGGGTGGCCTCGCGGGGGCTGACTGCGGCGCGGATTCCGAAATGGTGGCCGCTTGCGGAAATGGCCGCAGCGTAGTCCGCGCGGTGGATGAGGGTTAGGCAGTTTTTTACTCCGAGAGTGTGAGCCTGAAGGCAGGACATGACGTTGTCCTCGTCATCGACACTGGTGCTGATGAAGAAATCCGCCTCGCCGACCTGTTCTTCCTCAAGCTCCGCGACGACGGTCGCGTCTCCATTGATGATGGTCGCGTTGGTCAGGCGGTCGGCCAGCCCGGCGCAGATCCCAGGATCGCGCTCGAAGACGCGCACCGTGCAATCGATACTCTCAAGCATCTGGGCGAGGGAAAAGCCGTATTCGTTGCCTCCGAAAATGACGACCCGGAGCTTGTGGCTGCTTTTGCGTTTCCCCTGGAGGCGCTCGGAGAAATCACGTAGTTTCCTAGGCTCGCCGAAAATGGTGACCAGGTCGCCGTCTTCTATCACGGAGTCCGCGGTCGGGACGAAAGGATTTCCGTCACGGGAAACCATCGCCACGCGGACACCTTCCGGGGCGTTGAGATTCCGCAGGGATTTGCGGATTGCCGAGGAACTCGCACCAACCAGCACTTGCTGTAGTTCGATACGACCGCGAGCCAGTTCCTCGATGACCAAAGAATCCGGGTTGCGGACGAATTTCGCCAGCTCGATGGCCGCCAGGCGCTCGGAGCTGAAAATGTGGTCCAGCCCGAAATGACCGCGGAAGTCGAAGAGCCATTCCTCACGCTGGAGGCTGGGATGGACGCGGCTGATCACTTTCGAGACACCCATGCTTTTCGCCATCGAGGCGGACATCATGTTGACCGTGTTCGAGGAGGACATCGCCAGGAAAAGATCGCACTCGCCGACATCGGCGTCGGCGAGATCGGTCACGCTGGTGCCATCGCCGTGGATCACCTTCGCGTCCAGTATGGCTTCGAGTTCCTCGGCCAGCGTCTTGTCCGCTTCGATCAGGGAGATGCGGTGGGCTTCTTTGGCAAGACAGGATGCCAGATGCCGCCCGATTTCCCCGGCTCCTACGATGATGATGTTCATAACTGCGAAAAAAGCGCCCGGAGGCGGTTTCCTTTCTATCCCCACGCAGTCCTGCCCGCAATCCCAACGTTTCCTCTAACCGATCTTGATTTTCAGGGGATTTCCAGTGAAGATCCCGCACGTGCGTTTGGAGAAATCCGTCCGAAGTCCGCTTTCCTCGAAATCCACTCCAGCAGTACACCTGTCTGCACATTTCCGAAAGCGAAGTACACTCGGTCTAAAATTCTCCTAAAAGTTCCCGGAAAAGTTCCCTAAAATTTTGAAAATCACTCTAACAAACCTCAAAATGGCTCGTAAAATTGACATTTTTTTATGCTGTGATGCTTTTAAAATGAGGGATTCTGGAGATATTTAGAAAAACCGAAGTTTATAGTTGCACGAATGTGTACGTTTGGGCACTATGTGGGGGTTGGCGAGAAAGCCATCCCCGAAATGAACGACCAATTCCAGCAATACAAGGGCACCTACCCTTACAAGACGGACTCGAAGAATCGAGTCAACGTCGCTGCTGGATGGAGACCGCAGGCAGGGGAGAGTCTCTACATGATGCCCTCGTTCGACAGGAAGAGCGAGCTGCCGATCATCAAGGTCCTCACCGACGTGGGCATCGCCGCCCGTCTTGAGATCATCGACGCGAATGAGCCCGATGTCGGAGAGCGGTCAGAAATGAAGAGTGCCCTGAAAAGGAACATCCGCGATGCCAGCATCAACGACCAGGGTAAGCTTCTGCTGATCAAGGCTCTCGCGGACCACGCGGGGATCGAAGCCGAGTCCGATGTGTTCCTTGTGGCCGGCGACTCTCATTTCGAGATCTGGAGCGCCAAAAACCACGCGGTCGTTCACGGGGGACTCGGCGTCCCGGCGACCAAGAACAAGTTCAACGTTTTCTAAAATTTTCCCACTCACCTATCCCACACCCCAACTGACAGACATGCTGTTCAACCCTCCAACTCCTGCGAACCAGACGGTCCACCTCACGGCGGCTTCCGGCGTGTTCGTCCGCTCGCGGGAGTTGGGTTCATTTTCCAAAAGATCACAAGACCTCGCGCTCGGGACAGCACGCGGTTTTGCTTTGACGGACGCCGCCGCCGCTCCTGGCTGGTTGTCGGCACGGCGTCCGTTCTCATTTTCCATCAGTTTCATGGCTGGGCGTCTGAAGTCTCTCGGGACAGAGCTTCATTCGCTATTTAATCCGCTGCGTCGCGCTGCTCCTGGCTGGTTGTCAGCGCGCGCATCGGTAAATTTTTCCAAACAATCACAAGACCCCGCGCTCGGGACAGCACGGGGTCTTGCTTTATCGGACGCCGATGCCGCTCCTGGCTGGTTGTCGGCTTCGGCGTCCGAAATATTTTCCAACGGTTTCATGGCTGGGCGTCTGAAGTCTCTCGGGACAGAGCTTCATTCGCTATTTAATCCGGTGCGTCGCGCTGCTCCTGGCTGGTTGTCAGCGCACGCACCGGTAAATTTTTCCAAACGATCTCAAAATCCTGCGCTCGGGACAGCACAGGGTTTTGCTTTATCGGACGCCGAAGCCGCTCCTGGCTGGTTGTCGGCCTCGGCGTCCGAAAATTTTTCTCCGGAGGGCTACCACCTTCCGGTCCTGTCTGGGGAGGTCGTGGAAATGATGTCCGCCGGTCCGGGAAAGTTCATCATCGATGGCACGCTCGGTGGCGGAGGACATTCCGAGTTGCTTTTGAAAACGGGAGCCACCGTCCTCGGCGTTGACCGTGATCCGGAGGCTCTCCTCCACGCGGGTGAGCGACTCGCGTGCTTCGGCGAGCGGTTTGCCACGTTCCAGGCGAATTTTTCGGAAATTCCGAATTATCCGGAAATTCTGAAAGGTGGGCTTGCCGACGGGATGCTGCTCGATCTGGGTGTCTCATCACGTCAGCTCGATTCCGCTCCACGCGGTTTTTCCTTCATGCGCGAGGGTCCGCTCGACATGCGCATGGGCCCGAACGCCACCATGACCGCCGCGGAGCTGGTCAACACCTGGCCTGAAAGTGAGATCGCGCGCATATTATATACCTTCGGAGAGGAACCCCGTTCACGTCGCATCGCCGCAGCCATTGTGAAACGCCGCGAGAGCAGCCCTTTCAGCACCACGACCGAGCTGGCCTCTTGCATCGAAAGCGCCATCGGTCGGAATAGCAAGATCCACCCCGCGACCCGCTCCTTCCAAGCCATCCGCATGGCTATCAACGAGGAACTCGAATCCCTCGCCTCCATCCTCTCATCCGCCGCCGACGTTCTGAAACCAGGCGGCAAACTTCTGATCATCACCTTCCACAGCCTGGAGGACCGGATGGTCAAGCGTTTCCTGAAACACCATTCACAGCCCTACATCGACGATCCGACCTGGCCCGAAGCCCGGCCCAATCCGGACTGCCGCTTCAAGTTGCTTTCCAAGAAAGCCATCGCTCCCAGCACACAGGAGACCACCAAGAATCCACGGGCCCGCAGCGCAAAGCTACGGGTCGCTCAGCTTTTGGGCTCTGACGCCGCTTCCGTCTGAAACATACACTCCCAAACACCCCGGAACCATGAACCGCCGTCGCCAGGAACACCACCCAAGAATCTCTCCCGTCGTGATCTTTTCGCTCATCCTCGCCGGCGTGATCGGCGCGTCGGGCGGGGTCAGCTACGTGTATTTCAAGAACCGCCAGATTCAGACGAACCGGGAGATCGATGTCGTGGAAAGGCGGATCGAGCAACACCAGCTCGATATCCGCACCGTGCAGATGCGCTCGGACCAGATCCTCAATCTCTTCTCAATCCGTGCAACTCTTGAAAAGGAAGGAACCGATCTGATCCCTATTCCCGCCGGAGTCTCCGAAGACATCCTCCCCGCAGAACCAACCGCCGTCGCGGATGCAACCACCAGCCTGTGAACCGAGCCTTCCAGACACGCTGCGTCGTCCTTTGCCTGGTTCTGGTATCCCTGCTTAGCGTCCTCTCCGCGCGTCTGGTTCAGATCCAGTTGGTCGAGCGGCACCGCTACGCCGCTTCATCCGCGAAGTCCTACCACCGAACCGAGATCATCCCCGCGATCCGCGGCATGATTGTGGATCGCAACGAGGATCCCATCGCGAAAAGCATTCCGGTGTCCTCGCTTTTCGTGGACAGGAACCACCTGATGGATCCCAAGCTCGCCGCCTATGGCCTTGCCTACATCGAGGCCAAAGAGCAGCCGAAATGGCAGCACCTTTCCGAGGAGGACCGCACGCGTCTCATCCATACCGTGCGGGGGGAGATCCTGGGCCGTGAAACTCCCGATGCCATCGTCCAAAAGCATCTCGCCCACGCGATCAGCATGTTGGCACGCCCCGTCGGCATGCGCCGTGACGAGCTGCGTGACAAGATCGAGAAAACCTCGGGACAATGGTTTCCCATCGCCAAAGATATCGCAGATGACGATGCGGAGCGGCTTCGCGAAATCGTCGATGGGAACCATCTCCAGGGCTTCGAATTTGAAAACTCCGTCATCCGCTGGTATTCCAATCCCAAGCTCGCCGTCCATCTCACCGGCTTCACCGGCGCGGTGAAAGAGGATGGCAAGGACGGACCGGTCAAAGGCCGCTTCGGTATCGAGTCGATGTTCGACGAATACATGGCCGGCCGCGACGGACGCCGCGAACATCATCGTGATTCGCGGGGCCTCGTGGTTCCCGGAAAGGCCAGCGGCCTGCTTCCACCTCGTGCGGGCCTGAATGTGAAACTCACCATCGACCTCGGCATCCAGGCCATCGTCGCCGAGGAACTGGAGGTCGGCCTGGCGAAATACAAATCCAAGCGCGGCGCGGTCATTGTCATGGATCCGAACAACGGCGAAATCCTGGCCATGGCTTCGCGACCGGATTTCGATCTGATTCTCCGTAAGGACATGGACAAGGACGATCGGTCGATGAACTACGCCATCCAGGGGAAATACGAGCCCGGCTCCACGATCAAGATCGTTGCGACCGCCGCCGCGCTTGAGGAAAAACTCGTCACTCCAGCCACGGTCATCAATTGCCCGCACGTTCTGAACGAAGGCAAGTTCACTGTCGAGGATTCGCATTCCGGCGGGGCGCTGACCTTCGAGCAGATCCTGATCAAATCGAACAACGTCGGAACCTGGAAACTTGCCAAACAGCTTGGAGTGAACCGCTTTTACAAATACGTCCACGGCTTCGGCTTCGGCGAGCGCAGCGGCATCCAGCTCAGTGGGGAAAATCCCGGCACCGCCGACATACCCAACCTGCCCATTGAATTCTCCCGCGCTGCATTCGGCTACCGTATCGATGTCACACCCATCCAGATGGCCACCGCTTACTCCGTGATCGCCGGTGACGGACGCCTCCTCAGACCTGCTATCGTCAAGGCGCTCGTCGCCAACGACGGCACGGTCATCGACGATTTCCCCACCGAGGTAAGGGGGCGCCCCATCTCTCCCGAGACGGCCCGCAAGATGCGCACCGCTCTTCACAAGGTCACTCTCCCCGGCGGCACCGCGACCCAGGCCGCCGTCCCGGGCTACAGAATCTGTGGGAAAACCGGCACCGCCCAGAAATTCGACTACAAGAAAAAGCGCTACGCCGAAGGGAAATACACCGTCTCCTTCGCCGGATTCATGCCTGAGGACAAACCCGCTTTTGTTTGCTATGTCGTCATCGATGAACCTATGACGACGGAAGTCCCACGCTACGGCGGCCAGATCGCCGCGCCGATCTTCGCCAACATCGCGGCACGCCTCGCCACCCACATGAATATCCCACCGACCGAACCGATCGCCGATCCGGTCGCCACCCGCTAGTCCCGGTCTCCAGAAATGCTTCTCCGCACCCTTGCCGCCTCATTGGAAAAAGTCACCGCCTCCGGGCCGCTTGATCTGGAAATCAACGCCCTCACCGCGGACTCGCGCGAGGCGGGGGAGGGGAAACTCTTCGCCGCCATCCGTGGTACCAGTATCGACGGGCATAAGTTCATCACTGATGTCGTTTCAAAAGGAACGCCCGCCATCCTTTCCGAGACCGCGCCTCCTTCGGAGCTCCCGGATACCATCGCATGGCTCCACGTTCCTGACAGCCGCGCCGCGCTTGCGGTTCTCGCAGCGACTTTTCACGAAGAGCCTGCCGGAAATCTCCGTCTCGCGGGCGTGACCGGCACCAACGGGAAAACCACCACCGCTTTCATCATCCACCACATCATGAAATCCGTGTGGCACCGCGCGGGTCTGCTCGGCACCATCCTCGTCGATGACGGCGAGACCCGGGTTCCGGCAAAGCACACAACCCCAGGCTCCATCGAGCTGAACTCCATTCTCGCCACCTTCCGCGACAACGCCTGCCGTGGCGCGGCCATGGAAGTCTCCTCCCACGGCATCCACCAGCACCGCGTCCATCACATCGCCTTCGATGCCGCCGTCTTCACCAATCTCACCCAGGACCATCTCGATTACCACGGCACCATCGAGAAATACATGGAGGCCAAGGCCGCGTGGTTCCACGATCTCTCTGCGAATCCCAACGGGAAAAAGCCCGCCGCCATCATCAATACCGATGACGCGCACGGCAACGACCTCGCCAAAGCCCTCGAAGGGAAAATGCCAGTCATCCGTTTCGGCTTCAACGTCCGTTGTGATTTCCGCGCGAACAACTTCCAGCAGAAACGCGACGGCATGTCCTTCGAACTGACGGTGAAGGGAAAATCCTATCTCGTCCGCGCCCCTCTCATCGGCCGTTTCAATGCCTACAACATCCTCGGTGCCATCGCCGCCGTCTCCGCATGTGGGATCAAGCCCCGCGATGCCATCGCCGCTCTCTCCGACGCGCCACAGGTTCCCGGTCGCATGGAAAACGTCGGCAATACCGGCGGAACAACCGTCTTCGTCGATTACGCCCACACCCCCGATGCGCTGGAAAACGCCTGCCGCACCATCAAGGAACTCGATCCGCGCCGCCTCATCACCGTCTTCGGCTGTGGTGGCGACCGCGACAAGGGCAAGCGCCCGCTCATGGCCGCCGCCGCCGCCCGTTTCAGCGATGTGATGATCATCACCTCGGACAATCCCCGCTCGGAAGACCCTGCCGCGATCATCAGGGAAATCGAAAAAGGCCTTCCGAAAAAATGCGCCTACCTCGCCATCGAGGATCGCGAGCAGGCGATCTCAGCCGCTGTGCAAAACGCCCTTTCCGGCGACATCGTCCTCATCGCAGGCAAAGGCCACGAGCCATACCAGCAGTTCGCCGACCGAACTATCGACTTTGACGACCGAAAAAAGGCCAGTCTCGCTCTCAGGAAACGCGCAACCGACATTGCCGAGATGCGCGAGAACCCGCAACCCCGTTTCTAACTGAATCATTCCACCTCCGCCTCCGTCCAACTGTTTGCAACCCGTCACCCACGATCACCATGCAATCCACCGCCAAGCAAATCCGCGAAATCCTCGACGCCACCCTCGTCGCCGGTTCCGAATCCGCGCAGGTAGATGGCGTCTTCACGGACACCCGGAAACCTGTCGCCAACGGCCTCTTCGTCGCCTTGCGCGGAGAGAATTTCAATGGGGATGTTTTCGCTGAAAAAGCCCTACTCGACGGTGCATCGGTAGCCATCGTCCAGGAGTGGAAAGGCGGTGAACTTCCGGACGGAAAAGCGGTCATCAAGGTGAAAGACACACTCTTCGCGCTCCAGCGCCTCGCCCATTGGTGGCGCAGCCAGCTCGATATTCCGGTCGTCTGCATCACCGGATCGAACGGGAAAACTTCCACCAAGGATTTCACCACCGCCGTTCTCTCCCGCGCCTTCAAGGTCAACGCGACCAAGGGCAACCTGAACAACCACATCGGCCTCCCTCTAACAGTTCTCGCGACCACCAAGGAACACACTGCCGCCGTTTACGAGATCGGCATGAACCACAGCGGCGAGCTGTCCCCGCTCTGCGAAATCGCCCGCCCGAAATACGGGATCATCACCAACATCGGCTCCGCTCACATCGAGTTCCTCGGCTCCCGCGATGCCATTGCCGAGGAGAAAGGCACCCTCGCCCGCTACCTTCCCGCCGACGGCCTCCTCTTCACTCCCGCCGCCTGCGATTACAACGAATACTTCCGCGCCCGCACCCACGCCCGCCTCATTCCGGTCGGAAACGGCAGGGGAATCGTGCGTGCGGAAAACCCGCGTCCCCAGGCGGACGGCACCCGTTTCACCATGGTCATCGATGGCGAGGATCCCACCGAAGTCATCATCCCCGTCCTTGGGAAACACATGATCACCAACGCCCTCCTCGCCGCCGCGCTTGGCTGGAGACTGGGCATTTCCCCTCAGGAAATCGCCATCGGTCTTGCCTCCGTGAATCTCACCTCGGGACGTATGCGCCGCATCGATTGGGACGGCATCACTCTCCTGGACGATACCTACAACGCCAACCCCGAGTCCATGGAGGCCGCCATCGACACGCTTGCGGACACCGCAGTCCCACCCGGTGCGAAGCGCATCATCGTGCTCGGGAAAATGGGTGAGCTCGGCGTCCATGCGGAAGCCGCGCACCTCAGAGTCGGCAGACTCGCCGTCGCGAAAGGCCTCATCCTCATCGCCGTCGGCGAAGGCGCGGAAGGCATCGCCGAGGGTGGTGTGAGCAACCATTTCCCGGATATTCACAAAGCCGCCGACTGGCTCCTCGAAAACGCCCGCGCCGGTGATGTCGTCCTCTTCAAAGGCAGCCGCACCGCCGCTATCGAAAAAGTCCTCCAAACCGCTTTCCCGACCGCATGTTAACCGCCATCTACGATTTCTGGTTCGCCGCCTTCCAAGCCGAACTCGCATCCAATAAAGAGGGCTGGGCGCAT
>Ga0105047_10013737_pt1 | contig 12905 bp, 12 predicted proteins | sample MAT04_FD_78384 | JGI IMG/M metagenome (GOLD analysis project Ga0105047, IMG submission 78384) | Freshwater microbial communities from Lake Fryxell liftoff mats and glacier meltwater in Antarctica - MAT-04 (megahit assembly) | ecosystem: Environmental > Aquatic > Freshwater > Ice > Liftoff... | reverse complement strand
TAGCTTTTTGTTCAGACTTAAATCTTTTGTCTTTGTGACTAGAGAGAATAATGCCCTCGGCGATCGCTTGGATTCCCACAAATTCATCTTTGTTGATTTCAGTAAAAGGAAAAGCTAGAGCTAGGGTTTTACATTTATTTTGTTCTGCCCATTTTGCGGCTGCGGCTGCGGCTTTGCGCCATGTTTCGGCTGTGACTTTGGTGCGATCGCCTAGACCTAAAAGTAATACCTTGCGAATGGGAGTGGTTCCTGCTAAACGAGAGCTAACATTACTATCAGATTCAGCTTTGAACTCATTCTCAGTAATCAGTTCCTGTAGGGTTCCTGCAAATATTTGTTGATCTAAGGCTATAAGTTCGGGGGTTAGTAACGGTTCGGGGCTATCTGTTTTATCTGTTTTATCTGTTTTATTTGAGAAGATAGCGATCGCACAACCATCGCCAACCCAATTCGAGACATTACTAACTGATGTGTAAATTTGCATTTTCGTTTTAATTTGTTTTGATGAAGGAAAGGAATTAATTAAAAATTTAGGGCTATTTGTTAAGGATTTCGTCAAGGGATTTAACCCGACCAGCAGAAATGTCTACCTTTGCCTTGGCAATAATTTGATCTAGCTTACCAGATTCCAAATCTGCTTCAATTTGCCGATCCCACATCTCTTCCGTATAAGATTGTAGCCATCTATATAAGTTGTCGAATATCATTTTCAGGCAATTTTTGGATTTTAGCTTTAACTTTCTCCAAATTAATCATAATTTTATCTGGCATTCTTGAATTTTGCGGTTCTAGAGTTAATTCAATAAAACCTAGCTGCGAGAGGCAACTCCTAGTTGGGCAAAGAGAATTGCTGGCATTAAAGCCCCACCGCCGATCCATTCGGTTTCTGAACTTAAATCCACAAGATTTTGGAAAGCCTCAAAAATACTGCCCGCCACCATCGTGTTTTTAACCCTGCCCACAATTTCCCCATTCACAACTTTGTAGCCCAAATCTAAATTCACAGAAAACTCCCCCGCTAATTGATTGGACTGTCCTGCACCCAGAACCTGATCGACAATAATCCCTTCCTTAATTCCAGAGATTAAATCGGCATAACTGGTTTTTCCAGCCGCAATACACAAGTTAGAGGTATCGGGACTAGGACGAGATAAACCACCCCTAAACCCGTTGCCTGTGGAAGTTAGCCCTGCTCTAGCTGCCCATTTCCGATCCCAGTAAAAGCCTTTGACTACGCCTTGCTCAATAAAAGTTTTGGCAGTGGTGGGTGTACCTTCATCATCAAACTTGGTGGCAGAAACGCCAATTGTCGGGTCTTCAAAAATGCTAAGGCGATCGCTAAATAATTTTTGTCCCAACTTGTCAGCTAAGGGTGATGATTTTTGAGTGACAACCTGCCCCGAAAGAATGGTATCAAACAAACCACCAATCACGCTGGCAACTGCCCTAGGTGTAAATAAAACTGGAAAAGTTCCGCTTTCAATATTTGCCGATCGCTCTGCCCATTTGTATTTTTGAATTACCTGCTGCACTAGTCGCTCATAATCTGGTTCGCCTGTGCCCACAACTTCGTAACTATATGCCTGTAAAAAGTCTTCACCTTTCACCAAATTTCCGCCGAGAGTAGCACTCATAGTTCGCCGTTGGTTTTCCGCAAGTACGCCATGACTGGTAGCGATCGCTGTGCGGGTAGACCGAACATGAAAATCCACACCCACTAAAATTTCAGGGTTATATTCTCGAACTTGACTAATAAGGCGATCGCCAATTTGGACTAGATGATCCGTAGTGGGTTGAGGATCGGGATTAATTTCAGGCTGATATTGAAAATTAGAAGCAAACTCAAAATCTGCGACCTCGCCAATTTCCGCAGTCTGCACCGCCGCCGCCACTAATTCATCTAGCCTATTCAAATCCGTAGAACTAGCAAAGCCAATTTTGCCATTGACAATTACCCGCAGAGCCACACCTTGCTGCGCTTTTGTTTGTAGAGTTTTCAGGCGATTATTTTCAAATTCAATCGGGGTATCTTCCGAACTCAGATAGTATGCCTCTGCCGCATTGGTGGAGTTTTTAGCTTCAGCTATGAGATTCTCTAGAATTTTTTGAGTGGCTACAGTCACAGGTGTTTAGATATTGGATTACTCTAAATACTATAACTTAGGGCATTATCCAGAATACCAACCTACAGGTCATCAGGGTTAATTCCCAGTTCTCTGAGCTTTTCTGCTAGCCTTTGCGCTTTTTCTTCTGCCTTACGTCTTGCCTCTTGGGCAAAAGATCGCTCTAATTCTGCTTGAAAGAATCGAAAACTCTGATTAGGATATAAATGCAAGTCTAAACCTAAAACTTCACTATGAAGTGACAAAACCTGATTGGGTAGACTTTTTGCGGCAATTTCTACATATTTACCTTGCTCTAACCTTACCCCTTGCAATGATCGTGGTTGTAAATACTCGCCTGTGGGGTCATATTGAAAATATTCTTTCACTCCCAAGTCTCGATAAATTAGGGGATTTTGCGATCGGTCTTTAGTCACCGTGCCTTTAGAAGTAACTTCTAGGACAAAATCAGGAGCTTTTCCGCCTTCTTCCCAAATTTTGTAACTAACTCGATCTTCTTTACTCATGCCAAACACCACAAAGGTATCTGGGGCTATCCTTTTCTCGACTTTCTTGTCCAGATAACGAATAAACAAATTTCCCGACACATAGACATTTGCTTGGGACTCGAACCATAACCTTAGTGCTTCGGTGGTGTAGCTTAAATTTCGCCGTTGTTTATCACCCTCGGGCATAGGTTCAAAGTCCTCGTCCAGTTTTTCGTCAATTTTAAAAGTAGATATTAGCTTGCGGTCATCAGAGATTGTCATAGCAGTACTCCAAGTCGGAAGTTCCTACCCCAAATTAACATATTCGGCTAAAGCGATCTGTTAGGTAATCTGCGTGCAAATTAGGCTATATTGCTAAAAGTACACAAATCTACAAATATCTCATTTTGACTACTAATCTTTTGTCTGCGAAACCCGCCAAACGCCCCGTTTTTCCTTTTAGTGCGATCGTAGGGCAAGAGGAAATGAAATTGGCATTAATGCTAAATGTGATTGATCCCAAAATTGGTGGGGTTATGATCATGGGCGATCGCGGTACAGGCAAATCCACAACTATCCGTGCTTTAACCGATTTACTCCCAGAAATTGAAGTTGTAGCCGACGATCCCTTCAACAGCCATCCTCAAGATGCCGACCTCCAGAGCGATGAAGTACGGGAACGAGTCCGTCAAAATCAAACCCTACCTGTAATTAAAAAGCAAGTCACGATGATTGATTTGCCCCTTGGTGCGACCGAAGACCGAGTTTGCGGCACCATTGACATTGAAAAAGCTCTTTCTGAAGGGGTAAAAGCCTTTGAACCAGGTCTACTGGCAAAAGCCAATCGAGGCATTTTATATATAGATGAAGTTAACTTACTAGATGATCACCTAGTCGATGTGCTTTTAGATTCCGCAGCTTCGGGCTGGAATACGGTAGAAAGAGAAGGTATTTCCATTCGTCACCCTGCTAAGTTTGTTTTAGTTGGTTCAGGCAACCCCGAAGAAGGAGAATTGCGTCCGCAGCTTTTAGATCGGTTTGGAATGCACGCCGAAATTCGCACAGTCAAAGAGCCGAAGTTGCGAGTGCAAATTGTGGAACAGCGCACAGAATTTGATCAGGAACCCCGAAAATTTTTGGCAGATTACGATCCACTACAATCTGAAATTCAGTCACGCTTAGTAAAGGCGATGGATCTATTAAAATCCGTGACCATCTCTCTGGAACTACGGCTAAATATTTCTCAAGTATGCTCCGAGCTAGATGTAGACGGACTTAGAGGCGATATTGTCACCAATCGAGCTGCCAAGGCGATCGCAGCCCTAGAAGGACGAACTGAAGTTACCGTGGATGACATTAAACGCGTAATTACCCTGTGTCTCCGCCATCGCCTCCGCAAAGATCCTCTAGAGTCTATTGATTCTGGTTATAAAGTCCAAAAAGTCTTCCGTCAAGTTTTTGGGATCACTGAGGAATAAACGTAGGAATAAGTCGCTAATCGAGTTTAGTCGCCGTGATATACTGCGGAGGCTAGTAGGAATAACCTAATTCATCTTTATATCAATTAAATGAGCTTTTCCTTTGACTTTTTGACACTTGAGCAAGTGAAAGATTTAGCCCAAAACTATGGGTATGGAGTGATATTTTTTGGAATCATGCTAGAAAATGCTGGTATTCCAATCCCAGGGGAGACCATTACCATAGTTGGGGGTTTTTTGGCGGGCAGTGGAGAATTGAAATATTCCCTAGTGCTTTTATCCGCAGTTGCGGGGGCTATAATTGGCGATAGCACTGGCTATTGGTTCGGGCGATGGGGAGGTATGAATCTTTTAGAGTCTGTTGCCAAAACCTTTAAGATTCCCTTAGAAGACATAAATAAAGCGAAAGAAAAGTTTATTGCTAATTCCGATCGAGCTGTATTTTTTGGAAGATTTATTGCGCTTTTAAGAGTTTTTGCTGGACCAATGGCGGGATTATCAGGAATGCCTTATAAGCGATTTTTATTTTTCAATGCCTTAGGGGCGATCGCTTGGGGTACGATTATGACCACCATTGCTTATTTTGCTGGAAGCTTTATCCCTCTAGAAAAATTAGTGGATTGGGTTTTACGGTTTGGTATTTTTGCCTTAATTGGTGTAGTGGTTTGGTTGGCAATTCCATATATCCAAAAAATTTGGGCGGCTAAAATTAGTAGTGATAATGCCGATCCTGATTAGCAAATAAACATTTCTTAATCTTTTGCCAGTATTCTAATAATGGTAATTATTCCTACATCCTTGAACTTGTAGTTAAGCGATCGCTTTTCATTAATATAAAAAATTATCTAACCCGTGATAGCTAAGCTTATTTTTTCTCATTTTAGAATTTCAAAATTGGCATCACACCTATTTTTTCTATGGTTGGGGTTTATTAGTCTATCTATGCCTGCGATCGCAGTATCTAATACTTCCCCTGCTATTAATGAAAATACCTTCGATCCGAATGGCGTTGATAATGATGGCGGAATATGTGCAACCCCAGTCCTAGAATCATTAAAAGCCCATAGGGTTAAATCTGGTGAAACCTTAGCTAGTATTGCCAAAACATATAATTTAACTACGGCAACCTTAATGGGGCTAAATCCTAAGAATCGCGATCGCACTGTAAAAGTTGGACAGATTCTAAAAATACCTCCGCTGGATGGGCTGGCATATCAAGTTAAAAATCTGGAAACCTATAAAGCGATCGCCGATAAATATAGAGTACGTCCAGATGTAATTTTTGAATTTAACGGCTGCCAAAATCGCCCTAAAACAGTTTTTATCCCGGGAGCAGTATGGAAGCCTGATCTGATTATTGCTAAGATAATTCCCCTGATTCCTCCAAATTTCAAAGAAAACTTGATCATCCAAACAGGAGGCTACCCTCTTCCCTATCCTGTGCCTGTAACTTCTAATTATGGTTGGCGCAATAACCCAGTTACGGGTCAGTGGTCATTTCATAGTGGTATTGATTTGGGTGCAGCCATGGGAACTCCAGTACTTGCCGCTAAAACGGGAAGAGTAGAATTTGCTGGTTGGGAAGGTGGTTATGGTAACTTTATTGAAATTATTCATACTTCCTTTGGCACAAGGTATGCCCATCTTTCTCAAATTTTTGTGACTTCTGGACAAAGGGTTGTTAAAGGGCAACAAATTGGTAGGGTCGGTTCTACGGGACGCTCTACGGGACCTCATTTACACTTTGAGGTGATTGTACCGTCAGCTCAAGGTTGGGCAACTCTTGATCCCGCTTCTTATTTAATCCGTCTTGCTGTGGTGATCGGGGAAATAGTGGTCGGGTAAGTTATTTGTAAGTAGAATTGCCAAAGTAAAGTTAATGTTTTTAGTTTACTAATGTCTAGACCTTTATACCTGTTTTAAGTAATGCTAGATTTTCCTAAAAGCCGAATTTTATCGCCAAAGCCATCTTGGACTGGTAATTTTAGTGACTATATAACCACGATCGCTTGGTCTAGTTCTGATCAATTAGCGATCGCTACCGCCAGTGGTGAAGTTTGCTTAGGAAATTCTCAACAATCACAGGTTCTGCAATCAGCAACTAATGAATCAGTGGACTGTTTAAGTTTTTCCGACCATTGGTTAGCGGCGGCAGGACAGTCAGGCAAGATTAATCTGTGGGATTTATCTAAATCAGATCAGGAAAAACCAGCCATGAGTCTTGATCAGGGTAATGCTTGGATTGATTTTTTGGCTTGGCAGCGATCGCATTTTGCCTTTAACTTAGGAAAATATGTGCAGGTTTGGAGTATAGAAACTCAAGATATTGTAACTACGGTTAACTTTGAAAACTCTTCTGTTCAAGCTTTAGCATGGCATCCAGATGGAAATTATTTAACTGTGGGCGGGTATCAAGGGATCAAAATTTGGAGTGCTTTAGATTGGGATCAAGATCCATTTGTATTACCATTACCGACGGCTGTAAGGGCGATCGCTTGGCAGGATCAAGGACAATGCTTAGTCATTGCTACGGCTGATGAAACTATAATTTTTTTGGATTATCAGAATCAAGAGTTTACATTGTCACCATTTCAGCTCAGTGGCTTTTCTAGTAAAATTAAAGCGATTGCCTGGTCTAATTCTAATTTTAAAAGTAATTCTAAACATAAAAATACGTTCGCGATCGCAAGTGGTGCTGAAATCACAATCTGGGAACCTCATCCCAATCCCGATGGTGGCTGGATTGCAGAAGTATTTAGTGAGCATAAAGACAGGGTCAATGCCCTAGAGTTTCAACCCCAGTCCAAGGTTCTTGCCTCCGCCGATACAGAAGGTAAAGTGTATCTTTCTAAGGGGAATACATCCATCCAAACCCTTAGTGCAAACTCCGAAATTACTTGCCTCAAGTGGCATCCTCAGGGACATAAGTTAGCTGTGGGGACTGAAAAAGGGGAAGTATTGGTTTGGGATATTGTGAGTAAACCTAGTAGTAAAGGATTTTGGCGTTAATTCTCAGCTAAAGCCCAAATTTTTACGGTGAAATCAGCAGAGGACGTTGCCAAGCTTTTACCATCAGGGCTAAACCCTAAACCAATCACCCAGTCTGTATGCCCTGTTAGTTTTGCTAATTCCAGCCCTTGTAAATTCCAGATCCGGGCAGTTTGATCTTGAGATGTAGTTGCCAAATATTTGCCATCAGGACTAAAAGCCACATTTCTGACTACGTCTGTATGCCCCTTGAATTCTCTGATTAGTTGACCATTGATATTCCATAATCTGGCTGTACCATCGGAAGCTGCGGTCGCAATTAACTTACCGTTGGGACTAAATGCTACTGCCCGCACCCAATCTTTATGTCCTTTCAATTCCCTGATTAGTTGACCATTCACATTCCATAATCTGGCTGTACCATCGGCAGCTGCGGTCGCAATTAACTTACCGTCGGGACTAAATGTTGCTGCCCAAACTATACCTTTATGACCTTGGAAATTAGCAATAACCTTGCCTTGGCGGTTCCATAATTTAGCAGTGCGATCGGATGAAGCGGTTAATATTTGACTACCATCGGGACTAACACCCACAGAATTTACCCAGTCTGTGTGCCCCTTAAATTCGGTAATTTGTTTGCCCTCAAGACTCCAAAGCCGAGCGATCGCATCTTGAGCTCCTGTTAAAATCTGTTTACCATCGGCACTAAATTTACTACTCCAAATGATACTGTCATCTGGTTTTAGCTCTATTACCTGTTGGGCATTACGTGTCCAAATTTTGGTCGAACCATTGGATGAAGAGGTTAAAAGATTTTCACCATCGGGGCTAAAACTCACACTGAGTACGCTAGTATTATGAGCCTGAAACTGTGATAGTTGAGAAACTCGCAAACTCTGAACTTGGGCTATGCGGTTAATAGCGGCTGTTGGTATGAATACTTGGATAATTTGTGGAGATGAATTGGCGATCGCTAAACCACAAATGAGAAGATTACAAATAGTCATTATTTATTCCAATACATCGTAGTTTTTTTGACGAGGATATAAGCCTTACACAAATCATTGAACCATCGGTAATCTTAGTGGATAAACCCTGCTCTGCCCCTAATCCCGTTGCTACCTTTCGGGTCGAAGAACTTATTTGAGAACTCAAAACAAAGTATACGGTTCACAATATACATCAGGTAAGCTGTCTTTCCAATATGACTGCTTTTTTAAGACTGATGCTCAAGGCATAGGCAGATTAATAAAATTTAACCAAACTGCCCTGATTTTAATCAACTCCCAAATTCATCAACTCAGGCATATATTGATGGCAAATTTTAGAAATCGTAAATTTTAGAATTTTTTGAGAACCGCCACCAGTTGATCAAAATCTTGCCGAGTCTGTTCATAGGCATCAAAAGTTCTATCCACATCTCGCTGTGCCACTGCCATGTCAATTTTAATTAAATCGTTAAAAAACTTATTACCTAAAGCTTTTGCTTGCTTAGGATTCTTGAGTAATCTAATTGCCGAACCTATATCTTGACGTACCTGCCCGAGGGGACCATGAATATAGGTTTCAATCGTGATCCAGTTATTCGCATCAATAAATGGCTTTAACTCATCAAGGCGATCGCTAATAATCTCTAACTTAGACTTACCAGCAGCACCAGCCGAGGAATTTGGTAAAAATACACTTGAACTAAATAAAACCACAACTAAGCACAAAGCGATCAGCAACTGTTTTAATATTCTCAAATTTAATAGATTCCAGCTATTCACAAGTTATAGGCTCCCAAATTTAATTTTTAATATTTGCCTAAATTCTCTCATCATCTGCACATCCCTAACTCTAGGTTAACTATTTAATTACCCATGACCAAAGTAAATGTTTTCGTCCCTTACTTTCAATTCTCTTAACCTGATTTACCAAACTTTGATATTCACGTTTATTAATACCAAATAAAATATCCCAGCTTTGCCGCATTAGAGTTGATAAAGTTATAGCTACGCAGATACCTAAGCCCAAAAAGGGGAGTTGGTCGTTTCTAATTGCCACCTTGACCGCCGCCCAAGTAAAGTATTGCCACCATAAAGCTATATCAGCCCGAATTGCCCACAGAGAAGTAGTCCCGACAGTAAGCCACAGAAATATTACCAACGCCCACCGCATTCTGATCTGAACTAAGAGCAATCTCTGGACTTGCCCATCTAGGGGTTCATGATCTTCCATTTTTTACCAAAGTTTCCACAATCACAACCAACCGATCTATGTGATGCTCTTGGCGTTTTGAGGTTTCTTGACTGCTGGATTTGATTTTTTGAATCATGGATTTAAATTGCTTGCTGAGTCAAGGTTTTACGTTTGCGCCACGAGGCTAATAGTATAGTTGCATTAAAAATACTAGAATATGCTCCTGCGGAAAATCCAATAATTAAAGCTAAGGCAAAGAATTTAAGAGTCGAGCCGCCGAATAAAAATATGGCAACCAGAGACAGCATGGTAGTCAGGGTCGTATTGATAGAGCGAGCAAGGGTTTGATTCACCGAAAGATTCACAATATCGTCAAAGCTGGATTTCTCGCCCCAGATTTTAATATTTTCTCGAATGCGATCGTAAATGATCACGGTGTCATTAACTGAGAAACCAATAACTGTAAGCATCGCCACAATAAATAAGCTATCAACCTCAACGTCCATAGTTAAGCCTAAAATCGCAAAAACTCCCGCCGTAATAAATACATCATGCATTAAAGCTACGATCGCAAAAAAGGCATAGTCAATTTGAAAACGAAATCCTAAATACACGGCAATTCCTACAAAAGATAGGATTAAAGCCAACAGTCCTGAAGTTAACAACTGATTGCCAATCGTGGGACCTACCCGTTGGATTTGGGATTTAGTTACATCAATTTTGCCAAATTTGCTCAGAATATTTTCTAAATTAGCTTGGAGTTGCGATCGCTCCTCAACTTCTAAATCCCCAGTTTGCAAAGATAAACCCCGACCATCTTGCCCCAAGGACTGAATAGTTGCCTTACCGTATCCTTTTTCAGCGATCGCCGCGCGGACAAACCCAATATCAATAGGCTCTCCACAGGTTTTACTAGGAGCGTTCCCAGTCTCACAAACCAGTTCCACACTCAGCCGAGTTCCACCCGTAAAATCAATGGCAGGACGCAAAGGAAATCCTAGGGTTTGCCAAGAAATTACCATTGCCACTAGTCCCACCAAAATTGCTAGGGCTGAGGCGGCGAGATAGATTTGCCCGTACTTAATTACATTTAGCTTCATAGAATGGTACCTGTTGAGTTATCAATGGTCGGACTGGAGTTATTTACCTTGCCAATGGTTTTCACACCATACAGGGATGGTTGACGTAAGCTGGGATAGCTAATAAAAGCCAACAATAAAGCGTGGCTACAAGTAATCGCCGTGAACATACTAACTATGACTCCCACGCCAAGGGTAACCGCAAACCCCTTAACCAGCCCTGAACCTAACCAGAATAAAGCCCCACAGCTAATTAAAGTCGTCACATTACTATCTAAAATACTTGTCCAAGCTCGATTAAATCCTGCTTCTACAGATTTGTACAAAGTCTTACCCGCTAGTAGTTCTTCTCGAGTGCGCTCAAAGATTAAAACATTAGCATCTACGGCAATGCCAATACTGAGAATAAAGCCAGCAATACCCGGCAAGGTCAAAGTTACGCCTAATAAGCTAAACAGCGCAAAAGTAATAATGGCATAGACAATCAAAGCAATATCAGCAACTACACCCAATAAGCGGTAATAGACAATCATAAATACTAAAACGAGGATTAAGCCACTTACCCCAGCAATAATGCTGCTTTGCACACTATCCGCCCCTAATGTCGCTCCTACAGTTCGATTTTCCACAATTTTAACGGGGACAGGCAATGCACCTGCTCTAAGCTGTAAAGACAAGTCCGTAGCTTGCTGTAATGTAAAATTACCCGTAATTACAGCGGTGCCACCCGTAATCCCTCTGCCTTGAAACTCTGGACCAACACTAGGCGAACTAAATAATTCATTATCAAGAAATATCCCTAAACTCCGCCCTGTACCGCCCAATTCTCCAGTGATTTTGGCAAATAATTCGCCACCTTTATCATTAAAAGTTAAAGCCACTTGCCAGTTAGTCTGACCTGCATCTAGGGGTTGAGCCACCGCATCTTTAAGTAAATCCCCTGTTAAGCCTGTAGTTGCATATAACTCGGCGATCGCATTTTGGCTTTTTTGAATATCTTCCTTATTTTTAGCAATTTCCTCAGCATTACCAGCTAACTCGAGTTGTTGTTGTTTTAACTGTTTATCCAGCAACACCTGCCGCTCCGCCCGCAACTGAGATTCAGTACCAATTTTTTGTTTGCGAAATTCCAATTGGGCAGTATTTCCTAGCACTCTCTCGGCTTGAGCGGGATCGCTAACCCCTGGTAGCTGCACAATGAGCTGATCATCTCCACTTATCTGGATCGATGCTTCGGATACACCCAAACCGTTTATACGTTGCTCCACCACAAATTTGGCAGTTTCCATAATCCTAGGCGTAATTTTGTCTATACCCTGCTTAGGATTAGTTTGAGCTTGCAGTGTGAGTTGTGCGCCACCCCTAAGGTCTAATCCCAGTCGAGGAGGCGATTTATAAATCCAAAATACTGCGCTTAAAACAACTACTAAAATGACAATAAGCAAACGACTCTGTTTAGGCATTGTTCTTAAATAATTTTCCTGAAGCCAGTTTATAAATTAGAAGTATAAATTAGCAGTCAGATTGAGACAATCATGATCATAACTTGTTTCAGGATTTAAGTTAAAGTCCAAAATCATATATCAGCAATTCTAATTATGAGATTTCAAGCAGAACTAGGGCAGGGCAACCGCATAAAAAATGAGTAATATGATGGGACGATTTCCTACGGAATATGTCAATTAAAATACTTTAGGCACAAAAAACTGTTCATTAAGAGGTGGGCGCACGTAATCTGTGGCACTTTTTCGTGGTGATAACTTAGGCGGATCAGGAATCATATCAACGTAGGGAATTTTGGAAAGAATATGGTGAATACAATTAAGACGAGCACTTTTCTTATCATCAGCTTCTACCGTAAACCAAGGAGCCTCAGGAATATTTGTATGAGCAAACATGGCATCTTTAGCTTTAGAGTATTCTACCCAGAGATCGCGGGATTCTAAATCCATAGGACTAAGTTTCCAACGTCTTGCAGGATCAGTCATACGGGACTGAAATCGCCGTTCTTGCTCATCGTCGCTAACAGAGAACCAATACTTTAATAAAATTATGCCTGAACGCACCAAAATCCTTTCAAATTCAGGGCAAGTTTGCATAAACTCTTTATATTGAGACTTTGTGCAAAAGCCCATAACATTTTCTACCCCCGCCCGATTATACCAACTGCGATCAAAACAGATTATTTCACCTGCAGAGGGAAGGTGAGCTACATATCTTTGAAAGTACCATTGAGCTTTTTCGCGATCGCTCGGAGTACCTAATGCCACAATCGAGCAACCTCTTGGATTTAAGGGATCTATGAATCTTTTGATTGTGCCACCTTTACCTGCGGCATCGCGCCCTTCAAATAAAATTAGAATCCGAGCACCTGTCGCTTTAACCCAGTACTGCATTTTCACTAATTCTAATTGCAGTTTAGCTAATTCTTTTTCATAGTGCTTTTTAGACATACCAGAACTACCCTCATCTTCAGTAGTATGCTTACGAAGGTGAAGATTTAGTTTGCGATCAGACTTGTTTTTTTGGGATTTCAATAATTTAATTGGAGATTCTTTGTTGACAATATCTTTGTCTTTTTTGGGATCT
>Ga0105047_10013736_pt1 | contig 12905 bp, 9 predicted proteins | sample MAT04_FD_78384 | JGI IMG/M metagenome (GOLD analysis project Ga0105047, IMG submission 78384) | Freshwater microbial communities from Lake Fryxell liftoff mats and glacier meltwater in Antarctica - MAT-04 (megahit assembly) | ecosystem: Environmental > Aquatic > Freshwater > Ice > Liftoff... | reverse complement strand
CTGGCTCGAAGGTGAAAAACTTATCCCGTTACAATCTGCAAACTCCGCCAAAAGCAGTTTGACACCGAACTATATCAGAGTGGCCGCTGTTGTTATAATTCTTGTAGGAATAAGTGCAGTAATTTATTTGACAACGAACCGCAAATCTGCGATTGAAATGGTTCAGATCAATACCGGTAACGAATCCAATACATTGATCAAAACCCTTACCGACGGATCAGTGATTTACATTGCACAGAATTCTTTGTTCTGGTTCCCTGAAGAATTTGAAACCGAATCGAGGAACGTTGAACTGAAAGGGGAAGCATTTTTTGATATTACTCCCAATCCTGACAAACCTTTTATAATTGAAACTGACGAAGCATTAATACAGGTTTTGGGTACAGCTTTTAATGTAAAAACCAAGAACGGAAATGATTTTGAGCTTTTTGTTGACCGTGGAAAAGTTAAAGTTACGCTTAAAAGCAATCCTTCACATAGTCAGTTTGTTGTGGCAGGAGAGCAGATTAATTCTATTGAAAATAGTCTGATCAAGTCGCAACATATTGCAAATCAGTCTGCTGCGTGGTACAGGCAGCGTATGCATTTTAAGGACGAACCGCTCAGGAATATTATTAATGTGTTAAACCGGAATTTCAATACTACATTTGCATTAGAAGTGAAGGAAGTTGGAAACCGAAGGCTCACAGTTACTTTCCATAACGAAACGGCCGAAACCATGACTGAACTCCTGTGTGTGACCCTCAACCTGAAAAGCCAAATTATAAATGGGTCTGTTGTTTTATCCGAAAATAAGGAAAGCGCAAGGCAGAACTGACTCCTGGTATAGCGGTATCCGGAATTTATTAATCAAAACCTGTATTTGCTTTGCAGGCTTTTTCCTGTTTGCAATTAATATTGCGCATGGCCAGGAGTCCTTACTCGATAAAATCATTTCGATTCCTAATCAAAATACCACCCTTTACAAAGCACTGAACGTAATTTCGTTACAAGCGGATGTTCTTTTTATTTACGACAGCCAGGTTGTTGAAAGTGATAAACGCGTTAAGCTAAGTGCTGAAAATCAGACTTTGAGGCAGGTGCTTGATAATATACTTGCTAACCCTGAACTTGGGTACAAAGATATCGGGCAACATATACTTATTTATAGGGTAAATAAGGAAGAGCCTCGAGTAATTACAAAACCTCAATCACCTGTTCAGGAAAAGGATACATTAATAAATATTATAATCAGTGGGCATGTTTTCGATAACGGGAATAATACTGCTTTACCTTTCGCTACCATTGGAATAGCAGAGCAAAACATCGGTACTGTAACCAACGCCGATGGCTATTTTACACTTAAAATGCCTGCTTCTTTTTCAGAAACTTCGCTGGTGGTTTCACATATGGGTTTTATGAGCCTGCGCATCCCGGTACAACTTATTAAAGAACAGCAGGTTGATATTTTTCTCGAACGCCGCACTATTTCCATACAGGAAGTTATTATTCGTTACATTGATCCGAATGTGCTGATTCAGAAAGCGATGGAACAACGCAAAATGAACAACAACCCTGAACCTGCCTATATTACTTCTTTTTACCGCGAAGGCGTTCAGAAAAACAACCGTTATATCAGTTATTCCGAGGCGGTCTTTAAAGTTTATAAATCATCCTATGCTCATAATGAAAACTCCGACCAGGTAAAACTGCTGAAATCGCGAAAAATTCAGAACACAAACCCTCGTGATACTGTTTTTGTGAAACTTAAAGCCGGTGTTCTTTCGGCTCTGCAACTCGATATCATAAAATGTGTGCCCGGCTTCCTTGACCTATCGCCACCGCTTGAATATACTTACACTTATTCCGACCTGGTTTCGTACAATTCGAAAGATGCCTACGCCATCACCTTCGAACAGAATAAGGATCTGCAAAGAGCACTTTTTAAAGGCACCCTCTATATCGACAAGGAGAGTTTTGCAATTCTGGGTGCCGATTTCGAGGTAAACCCTGCATACATTGACCTGGCAGCTGAAGACCTTGTTCTTAAAAAAAGCCACAGACTTATTGTTAAGTTCGAAAAAATAAATTATTCAATAAGTTATACCCCTTTTAACGGTATCTATTACCTGAACCATGCCCGGTGCGACATACGGTTGAAAACACGTTTCAGAAACCGATTGTCATCCGACAATTTCAATACCTTCCTCGAACTGGCCTCCTGTAATATTGATACGGCCAATGTTGTAAAATTTGCCCGGCAGGAAGTCCTGAAACCCAACACTGTTTTCTCCGATGCACCATACAATGGCGACGACTCCTTCTGGGGTGACTATAACAGTATTGCACCGGAAGCCAGGTTAAGTGAGGCGCTTTCGAAAATTATCGGGAAGATTGAAGAGATTGAATAATAATTATCAAAAACACATTTTTTTTACATATGGATTTAGCAACACATAGTCGTATATGCATTTTGGTACAGTTTTTGGTTACATAAATAATAATTAACTAATACTAATAATTTATCCGGTTCAATATGCTCATTATGAAAACTTTAACATTGTTATTCGTTTTTGCCCTACTTTCATTTGTAGGCTTTAAAGTTACAGCCCAGGATAATACCGAAGAAAAGCTAAATCTCCCTGGCGATAACCTGAATCTGTATGCGGTTATGAAACTCTTCCAGGAGTCGGAAACACTCGAAGGATTTGAGCAAAACCTGAATGCTGAGGATTCTAAAATCAATAATCTCGACTTGAATAACGACGATAAAATCGATTATATTAGAGTAATTGATTACGTTGACGGCGAAGCACATACTATTGTGTTGCAAGTTGCGGTAAATGAAAAGGAAAATCAGGATGTTGCGGTATTCACTGTTCAGAAAGACGCTAATAAGCAGGTTCAGGTTCAATTAGTAGGAGATCAGGAATTATACGGCAAGGACTATATTATTGAACCAAATTATGCCGATGTAGCTACAAGTGAAACTCCTAACCCAGGTTACGATGGCAACACTACAACCGTGCAAAAGGAAACTGTGGTTGTAAATAAAACCACTTATGTGGAAGTAGCTGCATGGCCGGTAGTAACATATATGTATATGCCTGCTTATGTAGTTTATCGCTCACCATGGTATTGGGGCTACTATCCTACTTATTGGAGTCCGTGGAGGCCATATTACTGGGATTATTATTACGGGTACCACTCTCACTATCACAGCCATTATTACGGGCATTACCGTCACAGCTATTATTACAGGTATCCGCAGTATAACAATTATTATTACCAAGGCTACCGTTCTTATTCAAATACAGTTAACCAGCACCGTCAAAGCGGAACGTACCGGAATACGTATTCGCGACCTGATACACGAAACCAGGGATCGGCCGATTTCAATAAAAGATATCCTAATGGTTATCCCGCAAGCAGGCCAGGTGTTGGCACTAACGCAGTCCGTCCTTCAACCAAACCCGGAACTAATACCAATCGCCCTTCAACCAGGCCGGGAACAGGTACGAATGTTGCCAGACCAGGCGCCAAACCGGGAACCGGCACGAATGTGAGCAGACCGAATACAAAACCGGGTACAGGAACAAATACTTCCCGGCCATCGGTAAAACCAGAAACCAATACAAATGTTAACAGACCGGCAACCAAGCCAGGAACCAGCAAACCCTCAACGCGTCCTGATTTAAATAAGCCTTCGGTCAAACCAGGTAACACAACTCCATCGGCCAGGCCGGGAACTTCAAAACCTGCTTCAAAACCAAGTATGAACAGGCCAACTTCAAAACCGGGATCAGAATCACAATCTGTTCGTCCTTCAGCGAATCCAGGCAACAAAGTAACATCACCCAAGCAGAATTCAAGCAAGTCACCAACACCCCCAAATAAATCAAAATCAACAGAAAATAAATCTAAAGGAGGCCGGTAATTCAGGGAAAATATAATAATTCATTTTAGAGGAGCTATTGTAAGAACAGTAGTTCCTTTTTTTTTAACTAGTGCCAGTAAGAAAACTCATCATTCTGCGTAAACATGTTCATTTTCTTTAATTCCAGGTTTGGCATACAAAACTCAATCTTCTGTGCGCGAGGACTTTCCCCTTCGGTTGATGAGAGATGGTTGGTGAGCGTAGGCTGGTGAGCGTAGCCGAACCAAGCGGCGGGTGAATGCAGGAAATTACCGTTGCCAGGAAATATAAAATAAGTATTCCGATCTTTATCCTTCGCTGATGCATTTATGGCCGATATTGGTATGTAAATGTATAAATGAATTTTGTTCGGACAACTCAGGTATCGGTAATTTCCCATTAGGTTATCGTTGATAAAGTTAATAGTGAATAGAAAAATAGAAAATAGTTTAACCCGAAGAATTCACACTTTCACATTCTTCCATTTCCCTCTTTTAAAGTAATACCATGCCAGTAGGGCAATAAGTGATTCAGCTACGGGGATTGCAATAAAAGCGCCGGTCGATCGTAAGCCTATTCCTGTTGACAGAAAGTAGGCCAAAGGAATCTGAAACAACCAGAAACCGACAAAATTGATTATTGTTGGAGTGCGTGTATCGCCGGCTCCGTTGAGTGCCTGCGTCATCACCATTCCGATTCCATAAAAAATGTAACCGGCACCCATTATCTGAAGGGCTTGTACCCCATAAGCAACCACTGACTCGTCGTGGGTAAAAAACCGGATGATCGGATCAGCAAAAAACAGGAAAAGCACCATCACAAAACTCATGAAAACGGCGTTATATTTTGCTGTAAGCATAACACTTTGCTCGGCTCTCAGCATTTGTTTCGCACCCAGATTCTGCCCTACAAGCGTGGCTGCAGCATTGCTTAAGCCCCACGCAGGTAAAATAAAGAATACCACATTACGGATTGCAATCTGATAACCGGCCGAAGCACTCGTTCCACCTGTTTCAGCAACAAGTCGTGCGAGGACGATCCAACTGCCGCTGGCAATTATAAATTGCAAAGTAGCTGGCCAACCAATATTTATGATGGATTTGATAACCGGGAAATCTAATCTGAAATGGCTTATGCGGAATTTGATGATCCCGTCACCTTTAAAAAGATGGTAACATTGGTAAATTACTCCGGAACTGCGGCCTGTTACCGTTGCTATTGCTGCTCCCTTAATCCCGAAAAAATGAATCAAAACCGGGCAGAGTATAATGTTTATAAGGCTGGCAATCCAAAGGCTTTTCATTGCCATAGCCGCATCGCCTGCGCCCCGAAAAATTCCGTTAATCAGAAACAGGAACATGATTGCTGAACTTCCGGCAAACATAATGCGTGTAAAAATAGTGCCTTCTGCAACCACTTCGGCACTTGCTCCCATAAGCAATAAAATCTCTTCGGCATATACGGTGCCTATTATGCTGATGACAATTGTACCAATCAGTGAAACCAACAAGGATTGAGCACCTGCATGTGACGCTGCTTCAGGATTTTTTTCGCCGATGCGGCGGGCAACAATAGCTGTCGCTGCGGTACTTAATCCTATTGCAACGGAATATACAATCGAAATAACAGATTCGGTAAGACCAACGGTGGCAATGGCATTCTGGCCAAGTTTACCTACAAAAAACATATCGACCAGCGCAAATACACTCTCCAGGCTGAGTTCGAGGATCATGGGAATAGCGAGCAGAAAAACAGCCGTCCGTATGTTGCCGCTGGTATAATCCTGTTCAACCCCGTTAAGCGATTGCCTGATCAACAGGTATGCCCGTATGAGAATATTTTTCTTTCGCTGATCCTGCATTTGTTGCGTATAAGTAACAGTAAAATGCGAAACTGGTGAAAATGTTTACCTGGCCACAAAATAACCCTTTCAGTATCAATCCGCCTGGACGCTTTTCAAATTCTCATTTATTAAAAACAAAGTATCAACTGATTCATTTATAATGAATTGTTGTTTTACCCAGACTTTTTGCCTATGAATCAGGGTACAATTAGGAGAAATAATTTCGTTTATCAGAACGTATAACCCAGTAGAAAATATATCCTGTTAGCCTTTGACTTCAACGTATAATATACTGACATCCCGTTACCGCTCTCGAACCGGGTTTCGAACGAAAACTTCGTGTATTTTGCTCCCAGGCCGGCAAGAAATCCCAGTTCATATCTGCGGGTTTCATCCATTGCTGGCTCTTCAGTTATAACGGGATCAGTATAGAACCTGACTTCCTTGATTGTAAGGTTAGTCTCGCTTAAGGCATATCCGTTCGAAATCCCTCCATTGATAAAAATAAAGAGATCATTTTTAACCGGGTAAGTGAATCTGAGCATATTATTAAGTTTCAAATACGAATACCCGATGCTGTTGTTATAAATTTTGTAATTGTTTTCGCTGAAAAAATCTTCAGTAAGTCCATTCGCCATGTATGAACTATAAAAAAGTTCATTGTAAATTGACCATTTACGCTGATTCCTGGCCAGAACAACATCCATGAACAATCCAGCCGATAGATTCCAAGAAGGCTCATAATCACCGTTTGCTATATGTTCGAAGCTATCGTCACTACAGGTTAATTTTAATTTTGTGACCGAAACTCCGGCAACGGCACCAAAATATAACCTGATTTTTTCCTTGCTATACTGGTAGTTTCTCTCTCCTTTTGTGCAATCATAATAAGTTTTAAACAAGCTTTCGAGACTCTTTTTATTATATGCTGTATTAGTCATTTTTGACTGTATCGTTTTGCAATCCTGCAGATACAGGTATAGCTGGCCAATAAAGTTTTTATTTTCAGCAATAACTTTTTCCCTTGCACCTTCTTTCAGGTATTTTTTATATACAAGTAATTCGAAATCAGGATACTGGCCAATATAGAAGTGCTGCTTCCCGATTCTATCACTATAGAAAAAAAGGTTTTTTGAACCACGGAACATAACCTGCAGGAATGTGGTGTAAGTTCTGGTCACGATTGCTGGCCTGAAGTCCAGTTGATCAATCTGAGTCGGACTAATTTCTGCCTTTACGGTAGCACTTATGTATTCTTCATTATTCACAACAAAACCACGGATCGTGCCTGGCGAATAGTGAATTGGCTGGCTTGATGCTGATACTCTGAATAAAATTTCATTCGGGTTGTTTTCCCAGTTACGGTAATCGATAAATCCATTTAGAGTATCACCTGATTTGGTAATAACCGAACCAGGCTGAAAGTTTGTCTGGCAGTAAGCTTGTTGAAGGAAAAGGAAGCTGAAAAATAAAATGAGGGTGATTAAAGAACTGGATTTAGAGTTCATATTGTTGGGTCTAAGAAGATTATTTTGAATTTTAATTTACACATTTATTGTTATTAATAGTTGCAAAAATTAAAGGCAAATATACAAGAATACCAATAGTATCCTGAATTACATTTAAAATAGATGCATGTTCAGAAAATTACTTAGTGAAATAAGTTAGCCTGGAAATTGGTTTAAGATTTTTAAGCTGAGGATCTAAATTTCTTTGATAAGTATGTTTTTCCATCTCACTTTTATTCCGCCCCCGTCGTGAATCTGCAAAGCTATAAAACCTTTTCCCCGGCCTATTTTTTCATCCTTCAGATATACCATTTGCACGTCATTGAGCCAGGTAGTAACTTCATCATTAATTACAAGGATTCGCATAGTATTCCAGTCATCCGGTTTAAGCATTTTTTCATCCTCAGGTTTCGGCAATATCAGCCAGCCGCGGCCATACGATTCGTAAATCCCACCGGTATGCTGGTTTAAAGGTGCTACTTCAACCTGCCAGCCACTGATTTTTGTGCCTTCAATTCCCGAACGGATAAAAACTCCGCTATTCCCATTGGCTTCGGGTTTGAACTGAACTGTGAGCTCGAAATTGGTATACATCCTGTCTGTCGAAAGATAACTGTATTGTTTAGCCGGACCACTTTCACAAACCAGTTCGCCATTTTCTACATACCACTTTTCGGTTCCGTGAATAGTCCATCCGGTAAGGTCTTTGCCATTGAAAAGGCTTTTTATTTCCTGCTGGCTCCAGGTTGTAGAAAGGGAAAAAATCAATAAAATAGGCAATGTAAATTCCATATGGCCGGTATTAATGTTCCTTTTGTAAAATTGACTCAGGGCATTTTTTTTTATGAGATAAATATACAAAGATTTACTCTGCAGTTACATGCCAGGTGGAAGAGTAGCTTTTTTAAACTATTACCATCACCTTTAAGTTTTTGTAAAAAAAGATAAACCGGTATGTGCAATTTTGATTTGTAGGAGAAAGTGGCTATCGTATATGAAATCACGAATCTCCTCCAACCCGAAACTCCTCAACCCCAAAACTCCTCAACCCCGAAACCCTTCCAGGCCGAAACTCTTCAAATTCCCCAAAATTCCCCTGAAAATTTCGTCCCCTTTACCTACCTTTGCACCCTCAAAAACGAATCGCTTTAAACTTTTATGGAAATACCAAGTAAATACGATCCCCGGTTAATAGAAGATAAATGGTACAGCTACTGGCTCGAAAATAAATACTTCCGTTCGCTGCCCGACGACAGGGAACCATACACCATTGTAATTCCTCCGCCCAATGTTACCGGAGTGCTGCATATGGGGCATATGCTTAATAACACCATTCAGGATGTACTTGTCCGCCGTGCCCGTATGATTGGTAAAAATGCCTGCTGGGTACCCGGAACTGACCACGCTTCAATAGCAACCGAAGCAAAGGTTGTCGCCAAACTGAAAGAAGAAGGTGTTGAGAAATCAGATCTTACGCGCGAATCATTTCTTGAACATGCATGGGAATGGAAAGAAAAACATGGGGGTATCATCCTTGAACAACTCAAAAAACTGGGTGCTTCCTGCGATTGGGACCGTACTTGCTTTACCATGGATGAAGCTCGTTATGAGTCAGTTATACAAGTTTTTATTGACTTGCATAGTAAAGGACTGATTTATCGTGGTGTACGCATGGTAAATTGGGACCCGCAGGCTCTTACAGCTCTTTCCGACGAAGAAGTTATTTTCCGCGAAGTTCAGAGTAAATTGTATTACCTGCGATATAAAGTTGAAGAATCCGAAGATGATTGGGTTACCATTGCAACTACACGTCCTGAAACCATTCTTGGCGATACTGCTGTATGTTATCATCCGGAAGATGAACGCTTCAAACATCTCGAAGGGAAAAGGGTGCTTGTTCCTATACTCGGCCGTTCCATCCCGATGATAAGCGATGAATACGTGGACCGGGAATTCGGAACCGGATGCCTTAAAATTACTCCTGCCCATGATGTAAACGACTACCTGATTGGTCAGAAATACAATCTCGAAAGCATTGATATTTTTAACCCCAATGGTACGTTGAGCGAAAAGGCCAAAATGTATATCGGTATGGATCGCTTTGCTGTCCGCGAGCTGATTGTTAAAGATTTACAGGCTTCAGGTAACCTTGTAAAGATTGAAGAATACGTAAATAAAGTCGGATACAGCGAGCGTACGCATGTGGCTATCGAACCAAAGCTATCGATGCAATGGTTCCTGAAAATGGCTGATATGGCCAAACCGGCACTTGATGTGGTGATGAACGACACTGTAAAGTTCCACCCTGAGAAATTCAAAAATACTTACCGCCATTGGATGGAGAATGTCCGCGACTGGTGCATCAGCCGGCAACTATGGTGGGGACAGCGTATTCCGGCATACTATCTTCCCGATGGAAGTATCATAGTCGCTCGTTCTTCTGAAGAAGCATTGGGCAAAGCACTTGCGAAATTTCCAAATCTGAAGCTGGCTGAACTTCGGCAGGATGAAGATGTTCTGGATACCTGGTTTTCGTCGTGGCTTTGGCCTATTTCGGTTTTTGATGGAATCCGTTTCCCTGAAAATGAGGATATTAAATACTATTATCCGACTAACGATCTGATCACGGCTCCTGAAATCCTTTTCTTCTGGGTAGCACGTATGATTATGGCCGGGCAGGAATACCGAAAAGATATCCCGTTTAAAAATGTTTACCTTACCGGCATTGTACGTGATAAGTTAGGCCGCAAAATGTCGAAATCGCTGGGTAATTCGCCCGATCCGATTAAGCTGATTGAGCAATACGGGGCTGATGGCGTTCGTGTTGGCATGTTGCTTACCTCGCCGGCCGGTAACGATCTTCCATTCGATGAATCTTTGTGTGAGCAGGGCCGCAATTTCTCCAATAAAGTATGGAATGCATTCCGCCTGATACAAGGCTGGGATGTTGATAAAAACCTGAAACAGCCTATTTATGCCGGGCTGTCAGTTACCTGGTTCAGGGCACGGTTCAACGAAGCACTTACCGAAATCAATGAACATTATGATAAATACCGTTTAAGCGATGCTTTGATGGGCGTATACAAACTGGTTTGGGACGATTTTTGTTCGTGGTTCCTCGAAATGATAAAACCGGCCTATCAGCAACCCATTGATGCAGAAACTCATAAGGCGGCAGTTTCATTGTTTTCGGATATTATGCAGGTGTTACATCCGTTTATGCCTTTCATCACCGAAGAGATATGGCATTTGTTGCATGGTAACACAAAGGGAAGCATAATGATGTCCAATATGCCGCAGCCTCAGAAATACGACGAGAAAATTCTGGCACATTTTACTTATATGCTTGATATTGTAACTTCAATACGATCCATCCGAAAAGATAAGAATATACCAATCAAGGATAAACTCGAACTGTTTATACTCAAACCGGGAAAGGAAATTCCTAATTTGTTGTTCGATTCACTGATTGAGAAACTTTGCAACCTCGTACCCATCCGCTATGTACACGAAAAAGTAACCGGGGCTGCTTCATTCCTGATAAAAGGGAACGAATTCTACATTCCGCTGGGTGATAAAATTGATAAAGAGGCTGAAATTGAAAAACTTAATCAGGAACTCGGCTATACCCGTGGCTTTCTGAAAAGTGTAATGGTGAAACTGTCGAACGAAAGATTTGTTGCCAATGCAAAGCCTGAAGTTGTGGATGTTGAACGACGCAAAATGGCTGATGCTGAAGCAAAAATCAAAACGATTGAGGAGCAGATTTCGATTTTGAAAGAGTAATGTTGTGACTTTTCTTTCTGTGATTATAAACACGGAGGCACGGAGGACACAGAGAAACACAGATAAAATTGTCTTCGGTACGTGAAACAATACTATAAACCACTTAGTGTTCCTCAGTGTTCTGAGTGCCTTGGTGGTTTTTCTTGTTCCAGTGTAAACTCAGTTGAATAATACGCTTTTACTTTTTCCCTCAGATTATAATTCGACGACATAACCTCTACATATGCACCCGTTGAACGAATTATAATCACTATTTTTAAATAAAGTTTTCTGAAAATCCGGATCTGAAGTTTTTAATTAAAGGGTGGCTGAATAGATGTAAAGCCTTGGAAGGACTTTACTCAAGATTTTACTACCAATAAAGACCTTCAATAAACTCTGACAGCAATTTATATGCCTTTGAAACCAGGATTATTGAAACGCTTCAATAATTTAAAATCCTTTAAACCAACTATTTGGTAAACACATACTGCACGATGTTCGCACCCATCTGCAACGCTTTCAGCCTTTTCTCGGGCGAGTCCTTGTGAACATCGGGGTCTTCCCATCCATCGCCCAGGTCGCATTCGTAATCATAAAAGCAAATAAGTCTTCCTTCCCAAAGCAATCCAAATCCTTGCGGTGGTGTACCATCGTGTTCGTGTATTTTTGGCAGCCCATTGGGAAAATTATATTTCTGATGATAAATAGGATAATCAAAAGGCAATTCGACAAATTCCAGTTCAGGGAAAACCTTTTTCATTTGTGGACGGATATATTTATCAATTCCATAGTTATCAGAAATGTGAAGAAATCCGCCGGCAATCAGGTAGTTACGTATGTTCAATGCTTCCTGATCGTTAAAAATCACATTGCCGTGTCCTGTCAGATGCACGAAAGGATAATTGAATATTTCAGCACTTCCGGCATCAACGGTAGCATATTCGGTATTTATGCTGGTCTTCAGATTTTTGTTACAGAATTCAATCAGGTTGGTCAAAGAAGTTGGATTGGCGTACCAGTCGCCACCGCCATTGTATTTAACCAAAGCAATCTGGTAAGTGTTTTGCGTAAAGACAACTATTGATGCAGCAAGCATTAACACAAAGAATAGTCCGGTTTTTTTAATCATACTTCGTTTGCAATATTAATAATGTGACAAGCTACAATGGCAGCTGTTTCAGTCCGCAACCGCGATGGGCCTAGGCTAACCGGTTCAAATTGAAATTTTATCGCTGCCTGCATCTCTTTTTTGCTGAAATCTCCTTCGGGTCCGATTAAGACGGTACAATCTCCTGTTTTATAAGCGTTTTTAAGATGCTGTGGCTGATGTTCTTCCACAAATGCAACAAACCGGGAGGCAGGAACGTTCGTACAAATGAAATCTTCGAATTTCACAGGTTCATGCAAAACCGGCAGGTAGGTTTTGACGGATTGCTTAGCTGCTGATAGAATGATCTTCTGTAGTCTGTCGATCCTGATCTGAACTCTTTCGGAATGTTCACAAATTAAAGGAGTTATCTCATCAACGCCTATTTCGGTTGCTTTCTCGAGGAACCACTCGAAACGGGCGATGTTTTTTGTGGGGGCAACAGCCAAATGAACTTTGAATGGTCTCTTTCCATAGTCAGGAGTTACCCTCAAAACCATTACGGGACAACTTTTTGTATTCTCAGCCAGTATCTGTCCTTCAAACAGCTTACCTGATCCATCGGTGAGATTTATTTTATCTCCTGCCCTCATCCGCAATACTTTGATGCAATGAAATGACTCTTCAGTGCCAAGTGTAACAGGGCAGGGAACTGGAATCAGGACAGGATTGATGAAATAAAGTTGCATATTATTCAAATCTTTGCAAAGGTACGAAACAACAGGAAACTAAAACCTGATGTTT
>Ga0105047_10013734_pt1 | contig 12905 bp, 13 predicted proteins | sample MAT04_FD_78384 | JGI IMG/M metagenome (GOLD analysis project Ga0105047, IMG submission 78384) | Freshwater microbial communities from Lake Fryxell liftoff mats and glacier meltwater in Antarctica - MAT-04 (megahit assembly) | ecosystem: Environmental > Aquatic > Freshwater > Ice > Liftoff... | reverse complement strand
TGATAGCCCGGCACACCCAAAAGAGGAAAGGGCGAAAGGTTTTTTGTGCTCGCAAGCAGCGCCTGATCGGTCAACTGAGCGCAGGTCCAAGCGTCAACCGAGGCACGCTGGGTAGCTGTGTCCATTTGCAAAAAACCGGCATCCACCGGCATCAACAGGCATTTGTTGGTCAGCCCAAGCGGTGGATCAAGCAGGCGCTCAAGCGACGCATGGCCAAACACAAAAACCCGATAGCTGCCGGCGAGCGCCTCGCGGCGCTGATAGAACAATTGCTTCCACTGAAATGCGCCAATCAACGCAGCCACTTCGGGCGTGGTGTAGGCAATCACCGCGCCGCCTTCGTCGAACAGGGTCAGGGTGTCGCGTTTGCTCGAGCGCCGTTTGCGTTCGGCTTCGCCGCCGATGGCCAACTGCATCACGTGCTGGCGGTTGAGCTCGCGCTTGGATTGCGGATAGCCGAGCCAAATCAGCGCGTTGAAGAAGTCGTGCCAATTTTGCGCGCGGGTCGGGATTTCGCCGCGCGCGTGGATGTCGAGCTCGTAATTCGCGCTTGAAGGACTTGCCGCCACAAACTGAAGTCCACTCGGCAGGCCCGCGCTTAGCTCGGCCAAAGTGGGCCAGTTGGCGCCGGAAAAGGCGTCGATCCACTCGCGCAGCGGGTCAAATGCGGGATGCGCTGCACGCTGCTTCAGCTCAGCAAAATTGATCTCGGCGGGCGCGCTCTTCACAACACTCAACATCGGCCAGGAAACAGGGGCCAGGAAACAGGGCCCAAAAAACAGGGGCCAGAAACGGAAAAGCCCGCGTTTCGCAACGCGGGCTTTTTAGAAGATGGCGTCCCCACGGGGATTCGAACCCCGGTTACTACCGTGAAAGGGTGGTGTCCTAGGCCTCTAGACGATGGGGACGGGTAAAGCATTTAAAACCACTGATGGCCTAGATCAGCGCTTGTTTAATCCTAAAAACTGGTGGAGCCATGCGGGATCGAACCGCAGACCTCAACACTGCCAGTGTTGCGCTCTCCCAGCTGAGCTATGGCCCCAAACAAGACCGCGAATGCTATCGGTGGCGCTGTATGCAAGTCAAGAGATGCGTGAAAAAATCTTGGCGTCACCCCGCTCAATCGTCAATTTCAGCCGGCTCGTAAGCCGGCCCACGCCAGGGCTCGCTGGTGGCGCGCTTGAAAGTCAGCGGGCCATGCCCTTGATCAAGCAAGTATTCAAGCCAGCGATTGATGAACAGGTTCATGCGCCAGCGGTGCTCGATTAACTCAAAGTACGGCGATTTGGCGGCATACAGCTGCTGCAATCGATCGCCGGGTTCGCAGTGGGTCGCCTCAGCCAGTTTGGCGTCGTGATAGAGGCGCACAAACGCAAACGGGTCCTGCGTGCCCGGATCCACCTCGGAGAACCGATAGGTCAAACCGAACACGTCGGTGTAGCGATGGGTTTCCAGCTTGACCGTGTGCAAACGCACGCCGTCTCGCCCGGTGGAAAGCGCACTGGGTGCGCATTTGCGCGGATCGCCAAGCAGTTTGCGGAATCGGCGATAGTTCTCGCCATAAACACCCATCAGCATGGCAAACGGACGCGCCTGCATCAGGCGCGTCGTCTGTACGATGTGGGATGATTTCAACGGTTGTACAGAGCTCATTGGTGCATCGTAACAAGCCAAGCGACGACCGAAAAGATCTTGACTTCTGCGGTTTTTGCCCCATCGGCATCACTCGATCGACGACCCAGCTCAAAATCTGTGATCATTTGGGCGGATTCTCCCGAAACCTTGAGGTTTAACAAGACGTGCTAGAGATCGTCCGCGCTGGCGGCATAACGATGATCCCCATCGTGCTGTGTTCGATATTGGTTCTGGGAATCACCTTTGAGCGGCTGTGGACCCTGCGCCGCGCCAAAATTGCGCCGCCTGATTTGGGAGCCCAGGTCTTGGGCTGGGCGCGTTCGCGAAAAATCGAACCCGATCACATCACCGCGCTGAAGGAAAACTCGCCGCTCGGGGAAGTGCTGGCGGCCGCCGTCGCCAATCGCCACCGTTCGCGCGATCTGATCAAAGAAGCGGTCGAAGATGCCGGTCGCCACGTCGCGACACGCCTCAACCGATTTATCGACACCCTGGCGATGATCAGCAATGTCGCGCCCTTTCTGGGCCTGCTGGGAACCGTTCTCGGCATGATCAACACCTTCACCGTCATCGGCACGCAGGGCGTAGGCGACGCCAATGCGATGGCATCAGGTATCGCTCAAGCCCTGGTGACCACGGCGGCCGGCCTGATCGTGGCCATTCCCGCGGCGTTTTCTTACCACTGGCTGCGCGGACGCGCGGAGGGCTTGGTCGGCATCATCGAAAAAGAGGCGCTTAACTTGGTCAATGTGCTTGACCAACCGCTGCCGGAGCCCGTTGCCAGCCCAGCGCGCGCGAGATGAAGTTCTCGACCCGCAAGCCGCTTGAGGCCAACATGAACCTCACCTCGTTGATCGACGTGATGCTGGTCTTGCTGTTGTTTTTCATGGTGACGACCACGTTTGAGCGCATGCGCGGGCTTAACATCAAACTCCCTGAGGCGAGCATTGAGCGCAACCCGAACCAATCCGCGCGGATTGAGCTTGTGATCACGGACGACGGGCGTTTTTTTCTCGGCCCAAACGAGGTGCTCAACGCGCAGATCGACACCCTAAAAGTCGCGCTCAGCCGCGCCGCCAACGGCGATTTCAGCCAGAACTTAACCATCCGCGCGCATGAATTCGCGCAGCACCGCTACGTGGTGCGGGCGTTGGATGCGGCCGGACAACTGGGATTTTCCAACCTCACCATCGCCACCACCGAGAGCAAGTAGGCCGCCATGGCTGCGTCTGCGCTCGCCACCTATCGCCGCCTGCTGCGCTACATCCGCCCAGAGCGCACCTGGCTTGTGGTGGCGCTGATCGGCATGGTCATCGATGCGGCCGCACACGGCGCGTTCGTGCAGCTGATGAAGCCACTGCTGGACTCTTTCGCAACCAACGATCTGGTCTCCGCTCGGCTTAAAGCGAACCTGCCGCTCATCATCATTGCGCTGTTCTTGTTCCGCGGTGCCGCCAGCTTTCTCGCTGACTACGGCCTGCTCCGGGTTGGTCGCGTAGTGGTTCGCGATCTGCGCGCAGCCTTGTTTCAAAAGTACCTGCGTCTGCCCACCCAGTTTTTCGACGAAAGCACCGCAGGCCAATTGATCGCGCAGGCCACTTATCACGTCGAACAAGTAGCGCAAGCATCCTCGCAGGCGCTGACCGTGCTGGTGCGCGACAGCCTGACGATCGTGTTTCTGATCTCGGTCATGGTCTACAACTCTTGGCGCCTGACGCTGACGCTGCTGATCATGATGCCGCTGGTTGCGCTGATCGTGAGCTTCGTCAATCGGCGCGTCAGGCGCCTTTCGACCCGCATCCAGGATTCCATGGGTGAGGTCACTCAAGCCACCGAAGAAGTGGTCGCCGGGCAGCGCGTGGTCAAGATTTTTGGCGGCCAGGCGAACGAAACCAGGCGCTTTGAGCAGATCAACCAGCGCAACCTTGAACTCAATTTAAAAGTGGCGTCCACCGATGCGATGAGCGGCTCGGTGATCCAGTTCACCGCCGCCGTTGCTTTGGCCGGAATTGTCTACATGGCCAGCTTCGAGCACGCCCAAGGCAACCTCACCCCGGGCGGTTTCATGGCGGTGATCGGCGCCATGATGCTGATCTTGCCCTCGCTCAAGCGCTTGTCGACCGTGCAATCGGTGCTTGGACGCGGCATCGCAGCGGCGACCTCGCTGTTTGCGGTGCTGGATCTTCCCGATGAGGCCGACAGCGGCAAGATCACGCTTGAAAAAGCGCGCGGCGACGTGCGCTTCGACGAGGTCAGCTTTTCCTACTCAGAACAGCGCGGCCCGGTACTCAAATCCCTAAGCTTTGTGGCGCCAGCGGGTTCGATCACGGCCTTGGTCGGCCGCTCGGGCAGCGGTAAATCCACGCTGGCGAGCCTGCTCGGACGCTTTTATCAAGTCAGCAGCGGCAGCATCTCGCTCGATGGTGTGCCGATTGAGGACTACACGCTCGAATCGCTGCGGCGCCAAATTGCCTTGGTCGACCAGAGCAGCCTGCTTTTCAACGCATCGATTGAGCGCAACGTAGCCTATGGCGAGCTCAACGCAGTGGGCCCGCTCAAGCTTGCGGCGGCATTGAGTGCGGCCCACGCCAGCGAGTTTGTTGATGAATTGAAAGATGGCGTCGCAAGCGCGGTCGGCGAGCGCGGTGGCCTGCTGTCCGGCGGCCAGCGCCAGCGTTTGGCGATCGCGCGGGCCATTTTGAAAGACGCGCCTATTTTGATTTTGGACGAAGCCACCTCTGCGCTGGATACCCGCTCGGAGCGCTTGATCCAAGAGGCGCTCGATGAAGTGATGCAAAAGCGGACTACTTTTGTGATTGCGCACCGGCTCTCGACGGTTGAGCGCGCCGACCAGATTTTGGTGCTCGATCACGGTGAAATCGTCGAGCGCGGCACGCACGCCGAGCTTCTCGCCCGCGGCGGCGTCTACGCCGGGCTCTATCAGATGCAGTTTCGCGAACCCAGCGAAGCCAAATGAGCCTGCGCGCGCTGCTGGAGCATGGGCTCAATGCGCGCTGGTACGGCAACACGCCGCCCGGGCCGAGCGCGCGGCTGCTCGCTTACATCTACGGTCGTCTGCGGCCTAAAACGCGCGCGCAAAAGCCCAACCGCAGCCTGCCTGTGCGGGTCGTTGTGGTTGGCAATCTGACGGTCGGCGGCGTTGGTAAAACGCCGCTGGTTATCGCGATCGTGAGGCTCGCCACTGAGCTTGGCCTGCGCGTGGGCGTGATTGCCCGCGGGTACGGTGGGCACGCGCGCGGCGTGGTTGAGGTGCGCGCGGACAGCGACTGGCGGGAAGTGGGCGATGAACCCCTGCTGATCAAGCGCCTGACGCAGGCGCCGATGGTGATCGGCCGGCGGCGGCTGGACGCCGCGCGTGCGCTGCTGGCGCTTGGTCCGCTTGATCTGATCATCGCCGACGACGGCTTACAGCACAGCGCGCTGCCGCGCGACGCAGAAATTGTCGTCATCGATGGCGAACGCGGATTTGGCAACGGCATGCTGCTGCCAGCGGGCCCGCTGCGCGAGCCGATCACGCGCCTTGAGAGCGTCGATTTATGCGCGTATCGCGGCGGCAATGAACCGCTGCGCTTCGACCTCGACTTGGGCGAACCTTGGGCGCTTGCAGACCGCCGCGCGCATTCGTTCGCCGAGCTTTGCGCGCGCCCTCGGCTGGTCGCGATGAGCGGAATCGGCCACCCCGAGCGATTCTTTCGTGCCCTGCGCGCAAAAGGCCTTAAGTTTGAGGCGATGGCTTTGGGCGATCACCGGGCGCTTGACGGTAAGCAGCTCGCCTCACTGGCCACAGCCACGGTTTTAACCACCGAGAAAGACGCCGTCAAATATGCAGGCAGCGCGCTTGATCTGATCGTCGTCCCCGCGCAACTCACCTTGTCCCCCGCTTTGAAGGCAGCCCTCATGAGCCTGCTTAAACCATGAACTACACGATCATCATCCCGGCACGTTTGGACTCAACCCGACTGCCGCGCAAGGCGCTTTACCCGATCGCGGGCAAACCCATGATCGCGCACGTGGTGGAGCGCGCTTTAGACGCCGGCGCTCGACGGGTGATTGTCGCCACCGACTCCGCTGAAATTCGCGCCGCGATCAGCGCCTACGCGGTCGAATGCGTTATGACTGATCCCGCCCTGCCTTCGGGCACCGACCGCTTGGCCGCCGCGTGCGCCGCGCTCAAAATCGACGATCAAGAAATCATCGTCAACGTGCAGGGCGACGAACCGCTGACGCCACCCGCCTGCGTGCGGCAGCTGCAGCAGCTGCTGGCGGACACACCATCCGCCTCAATCGCCACGTTGGCCGTGCCGATCACCCATGCAGACGAGCTCTTCAGCGCCAGTGTGGTCAAGGTGGTGCGCGATCGGGCCGGTTTTGCGCTGTACTTTTCGCGGGCCCCAATTCCATGGGCGCGCGACGGCTTTGCCAGCGCGCCGGGCACCTTGCCCGCTGAGTTCAAGTTTTATCGCCATGTGGGTATGTATGCGTATCGTTGCGCCTATCTCAAAGCCTACGCCGAGCTCAGCCCCGCGCCCATGGAGCGCGCCGAATCGCTTGAGCAGCTGCGCGCGCTGTACCATGGCCACAAAATTGTCTTGGCCGATGCGCTGGTGACGATTCCGGGCGGTGTCGACACGCTGGCTGATATCGCGCGGGTTCGGGCCTTGCTTGAGGAGTGATATTAAATTGAAGATCTTGTTTATCTGCATGGGAAATATCTGCCGCTCGCCGCTGGCGATGGGCGTGCTGCGTCGGCAGCTGGAAAGCCTCAAAATTGAAGGCGTCCAGGTCGATTCCTGCGGCACCCACAGCTATCACATCGACGAGCCACCCGATCCGCGCGCGATTGCGGTGGCCTCGCGCTTTGGGATCGACATCACAGACCACCGCGGCCGCCACTTGAAGGCCCAAGACTTTGTCGACTACGACCTGCTTTTGGTCATGGACCGCACCAACTACCGCGACGCCCAGCGCATCGCAGGTGGCCCCAACCCCAAGCTCAAGCTGATGCGCGACTACGCGATGGGCCAGCGCGACACCGATGTGCACGACCCCTACACCGGCACCGACCAGGATTTCGTAACCACATACCAGGTTCTAAACATGGCCTGCAAAGGCCTAGTCATGCGTGAGTTTTTGCAAGAACGCTCGATTTAAGCTCAAAGTCGGTTGGCTTTTTGCCCAAGCGCTGCGTTAGCATAGGCCGATCATTCGAGGACGTATCGATGGCGGTTTTACAGTTGCTGCTGGTGGCTCCTCCACGCGCGCTTCAGATCGCGGCAGGCAACGGAGTTGACGGCGTCATGGTCGATCTCGAACAGCGCGGCAAACGGGCCCGCCAGTTGGGTTTTGATACCCAAATCAATCACCAGAATATTGCCAGCGTGCGCGCCGTTGCGAGCATAGCGACTGCGCCGATCGTGGTGCGGATCAACGCGCTCAGCGCCCGCAGCAGCCGCGATATTGACCAGCTGATTGAACAAAACGTGCACGCCATCATGCTGCCCATGGCGCGCTCGCTTGCGGATGTGGAGAGGTTTTTGCGCCTAGTCGCAGGCCGCGCGCGAACCATTGTCCAGGTCGAGACGCCCGAACTGTTTGCATCCGCCGCGGGATTGCGCGAGCTCCCCTGGGATTGGCTTTACGTGGGCCTAAACGATCTGATGGTGGCGCGCAGGGATGGCTTCTTGTGGCAACCGTTTGCCGATGGCAGCCTTGAGCGCTTTTGCGCGGCGCTGGCGCCACGCCAAGCGGGCTTTGGGGGCGTTACCGTGATTGGTCGTGGCGAACCGATTCCCACCCTTGAACTGATTGCCGAAATGGTGCGGCTTAGGTGCAATCTGACGGTGCTGCGGCGATCATTCATGCGCGACATCGACCGCAGTGATGTCTCCCATGAAATCAGTAAGATCAGGCGAAGTTTTGCTGATCTGGCGGCGGATCCAAGCCGCTTAAGCGCGCTGTGTTTGTCCCTGCAGGCGCGCTTGCAGCTGCTGCGTACGCGCCAAACCGCATGAGTCGATCAATCAGCGTCATCATCCCGCTGCACAACGGCGCGGCGTACATTGACGCCTGCTTGCGCTCTGTGCAGGCGCAGCTGTTGCGCGCAGATGAGATTCTGGTCATCGACGATCATTCAGTCGATGACGGCGCAGCGCGCGCCGCGATGTTTCCAGGCGTGCGGGTCATCCCTGCACCGGCGGCTGGCCCCGCTGCGGCTAGGCAAACCGGCATCAGCGCCGCAAGCGGCGCGCGCCTCGCTTTTCTTGACCAAGACGACCTTTGGGCCCCCTCGCATTTGGCCGAGCTTAACGCCACGCTCGATCGCCATCCCAACTGCGCCTTCGCCTATGCGCGCGCCATTCCATTCGCCGACGGCACGCTGCCCGCGTTTAGCAGCAACAACCCGACCGCGCAGGCCGTGGACCCGTGGGCTTGGCAGCCCTCGTGCTACGTGCTGACACCCTCGTGCGCGATGGTCGAGCGTCAAGCGCTGCTCGGCATTGGCGGCTGGACCGTGGAGCATCCGGTGGCCGATCTCTACACTTGGCTTGCATTGAGCGCCGCGAGCCCTGCCATGCGTATTGAGCCCGCAAGCGTTGGCTATCGGCAAAGCGCAGGCTCCAACGCCCAGCGCCTGCGCCGCGACCCGCACGCGCTTCTCGCGCAACACGTCGAAACCCTGCGCGCGGTGCTGCCCTTGCGGGTGGCTGCAAAACCGAAAGATCAGAATGCAGCAGCCAAACTTCAAATTGTGGAGCGCCTCGGCGCGCTTGATCGCGGCGACGAATTGGCGCTGACGCAGCTCGCCGATGCGCTCGCCGCGCTGCCCGCTGACATCACGTATACGCTCTCGCATGCGCACTGGCTGTTTGGCCCCAGCTGGCGTGCAAACAGCCACAAGCGCCTGCATGCGCTAAGACAGCTGTACCCCAAATCGCACCCAAGTACGTCCGTCGTGGTCGCTTGGATCGACGATTGCCTGCGCTTTAGCGAACTCTTAGAAGCGGCGCGAAAGCATCCCCTTGACCTTGCGCGCTGGCATGCCCTGCTGGCGAGCGCCTGGCGGCGCGCATTGAGACGATTAAAGCCATGAGCAAGCCGCAAAAAGACGAAGCCCGAATCAGTCCGACCGGCGACGTCATCGCAGACCGCATCCACGACGTGGCCTGCTGGGAACGCCCAACCATCGTCACCCGCAATGGCCTAACCAACGAGGTCTACCGGAACGACTGCGGAATCGGCGCGAGCGCGCTTGCGCAGGTCTTGTATGTGAGCCTGCGGCCGGGTGCGATCAGCGCCTGGCACATGCATCGCGCGCAGACCGACCATATTTTCTGCGTGCTTGGCGCCATTAAACTGGTGATCTTTGACGAGCGAGCCGACTCGCCATCGCGCGGGGTGGTCGAGGTGCGCTTATTGAGCCCGGCGCGCGCGCAGCTGGTGGTCATTCCGCCGGGGCTCTGGCACGGGCTGGCCAATCTTGACTGTGCCCGCGATGCGGCGTTCATCAACGGATTCGACCGCGTCTACGCGCACGCGGACCCCGACGAATATCGACTGCCCTCGGACAGCGCGCAGATACCCTATTCGTTTCATTTAAGCGCGGGTTAGATTCAAACGGCGCAGAACCTTCCGCAGCAGCCGCGCCGCGCGCGCGATCGGCCGCTCTCTTTCGCCCAAGATCAGCACAAAGCTTGACCATGCCGGCGCGCTGACGAAAGGCCGCATGCGCGACAGAAGCTCACGAAAGAGCGCGCCGTAAGCATCGCGATGGGCGCGCTCACGGCGCAAGATATCGAGCTCGTTGGCCATGGTCAGTTCGCAGAAATCGGCGAGTTCACTCGCGCTCATTGGGCGCGTTGCACCCGTGTGCCGATCGATAAATTGAACCACGGCGACCCGCCCGATCTGCACCCAGACGCTGTCACGATCGCATGCGGTGTAAAGCGCAATCAGGCCAGCGGCTTCTGCGCCGATCGAATCGGCCAGCGCGCCTGGATCTCGCGCCAGTTTCGCGTGAAAGTGCTGCGTGCCATCGACGGCATGAAACAGCCCAGCCCGGCAAAGCGCAGGCCGCGCTCCCCATTGTCTGAGCAATCCGTGAACACCGAGCAGGTGCGCACGCAAGGAGCTGGCGAGATGCTGGTGATCGTCAACGTGCCAGCGTTCAAGCAGCGCAAGGGATTCGTCATCGGGTCGGTTGACAGGCCGCAACATGGGCCGATGTTATACTTTTGGGCTTAGTCGGCGGTACCGTTGCCGCCGCATCAATGAACTAACTTGGGAGCCAATCATGACCTTACCCATGCAAAAACTCAGCGCATTGCGGCAAACCCGCGGCGTGCGCCGCACCGCAGGTTTAAGTGACGCTGTCATCGCCCAATTCGCCGCCACGGATAAAACCCTGTTGCAGGCAATCGACGACGCCGCCGCCCAGTTTGCGCTCCTGCAAGCCGATATGGCCGATTTGCTCCATCTCGATGAAGTCGAGCAAGCGCGCGCGCTGCAGGTCGATTTTGTCAATTTCTACAACGAAGACGCGGTCAATCCCTATGTCGCGTTGGGCGCCCGCGGCCCTTGGATTGTCACCAGCAAAGGCGCTGTGATTCACGACAACGGCGGCTACGGCATGCTCGGTTTTGGACACGCCCCGCAGCAGGTGATCGACGCGATGAACCGGCCGCAGGTGATGGCCAATATCATGTCGCCGTCGTTCACCCAGCTTCAATTGACGCGCGCGCTCAAGCGCGAAATCGGACACACCCGCGGCGGCTGCCCGTTTGAGAAGTTTCTGTGCCTCAATTCGGGTTCCGAGTCGGTTTCCTTGGCCGGACGGTTGGCCGACGTCAACACCAAGCTGCACACCGACCCAGGTGGCCGCTACGCCGGCAAACGGGTCAAGCGCATTGCGGTTCGCGGCGCTTTTCACGGCCGCACCGAGCTACCGGCTTTGTATTCAGACTCCTCGCGAGGGGCCTACATCCAGCATTTGGCCAGCTTCAAGTGTCACGATCACCAGCTGATTTTAGTTGAGCCCTATTCGCTTAAGAGCCTCAAAGACGCGTTTGCCGAGGCGGAAGCGAACAACTTCTACATTGAGGCGATGTTCCTAGAACCGGTGATGGGCGAAGGCAACCCCGGCCGCGCGGTCACGCCTGAGTTTTACGCGCTCGCACGCGAACTGACCCTCGCCCACGGCACCCTGCTGCTGGTGGATTCGATCCAGGCAGGCCTTCGCGCCCACGGCGTGCTCTCAATCGTCGACTACCCGGGCTTTGAAAAACTGCCCGCGCCCGATATGGAGACCTATTCCAAAGCACTCAACGCGGGCCAGTACCCGCTGTCTGTTCTTGCGGTCAATCAGCGCACCGCGGCGCTCTATCGCAAAGGCATTTACGGCAACACGATGACCAGCAACCCGCGCGCCATGGACGTTGCGGTGTGCGTGCTCGAAATGCTAACGCCCGCGCTTCGCGCCAACATCCGCGCGCGCGGCCAGGAGTTTTTGGACAAATTGGAAGCGCTCAAAGATTCACTCGGTGGCGCCATCACCAGGGTGCAAGGCACTGGCCTGCTGGTCAGCTGCGAGCTCAGCGCCGAGTACAAATGCTACGGCTTGGGTTCAACCGAGGAATACATCCGCGAACACGGCGTCGGCGTGATCCACGGTGGCGTCAACTCGCTGCGCTTCACGCCGCATTTTGCGATCAGCTCCGCTGAAATTGACTTGGTCATCGATGCGGTACGGCATGCGCTCAAGTTCGGACCCAAGCTCACCGTGAACGAGCAAGCCAAGGCCAAAGAAGCGGCTTGAGCGCGCGGTCGCAGGCGGTGTCTCAACAGCCCTCGCTGAAGCGCCGCCTGGCAGACTTTGGTTTCGAATCCAACGACAGCTACGACTTTGCGCTGCAGTGCCTGTTCCAAGCCCCACGCGTGGGCTTGCGCGTGCTCAACGTGTGCGGTCGCTCGGCGCGTCGAAAAACCGCGTTTGCGAATGCCTTGGGCCATGCGCTCGACTGCGCACACCTGCTCTACCACGACTTTGGCGACGAGCTGAGAGCAACCGCGCCTGCGCTCAGCGATGAGCAAACAGCGGTCGAAGTGCCGACCTCGCCGTTTGACCGCGCGATGGTCGAGGCCTGTGCGTTCTCTGAAGCCGAATCCACCGTCATCGTGCTCGATCAGCTTCATCGCGCCGAGTTCCGCGAGCACATCCGCCTCTATCACTTCGCCAACGACGGCGAATGGCCATCGCCGCAGGGCGCGCTGGTGGCCAATCCCAAAAACCTGCTGGTTGTGCTGATTTCAGACGAGCCGCTGTACCTCTCGCTGCAAAAGGTCAGCTTTAGAATCTGGTGCGAACCGCTGCCGGGCAGCTTTGATTTTCGCCCGGAGGAGTTTGCTCTGGGCGGCGACGCGATGGTTCTTTTCGATGCGCTGCGCACGCTGTTTTCGGCGCTGGAGGCGCAGCCCACGTCGAGCGAGCTCAAAAAGCTATTACACGATTTGCTGCACCGGGTCGGCTCGGAAGAACAGCTGCGCCAGAGCCTGTTTGGCCACGTCGAAAGCGTGGATCGCGAAAGGCTTTATGCGCCCTCGATCACGCCCTATCTGCGCGCAGCGGTTGAAACCCTGATGAGCTACCGCGGCGGCGAAGAGATCGAGCTAGGCGGCTAATCTTTAAAAAATTCCGCACGCCAAATAACGGCGCGCGGGGCAAATCGCTGCTACCAAATCGCAATCCGCGCGTTGCCGGCGCGAACCATCGGATCGCTCGGCTGGCATCCGAACGCGGTGGCGAAGATCGGCATGTTTTTCGGCGCACCGTTGGCGCGGAAGCGCGCCGGTGCATGCGAGTCAGTGACCAGGCGCACGTTCATCTCTTTTTCGGTATAGCCACGGCGCCAAACGGTGGCCCAGTTCAAGAAAAAGCGCTGATCCTGGGTCAACCCATCTATGCTGGTATTGGGATCGCTGCCGTGCGCCATTTTGAGTGCATCAAAGGACACCGTAAGCCCGCCCAGATCCGCGATGTTCTCGCCCAAAGTCAGAAAGCCGTTGACCTTTTTGCCCGCGGCTACTTCATAGGCGTTGAACTGTTCAACCAGCTGCGTGGTGCGCTTTTTAAAGCCCGCCGCATCGCTTGGCTGCCACCAGTTGGCAAAGCTGCCTTTGGCGTTGAAGCGACTGCCCTGATCGTCGTAACCGTGCAGCATTTCGTGCCCAATCACGGCGCCAATGCCGCCGTAGTT
>Ga0105047_10013732_pt1 | contig 12905 bp, 7 predicted proteins | sample MAT04_FD_78384 | JGI IMG/M metagenome (GOLD analysis project Ga0105047, IMG submission 78384) | Freshwater microbial communities from Lake Fryxell liftoff mats and glacier meltwater in Antarctica - MAT-04 (megahit assembly) | ecosystem: Environmental > Aquatic > Freshwater > Ice > Liftoff... | reverse complement strand
GTCGCTGTTCATGACCGAGAGCGTGCTGGTCGATCTGTTCGAGGTCGAAACCACCGAGAAGCGGCAAATCGACTGGTTCGCACACGCGATCAGCAAGCTCGTGCAACCGGTCGGTGAGTTGGGGGCTGCCAAGGAAGTGACGCCCGGCAAGGACAACGGCTACGAACACCTCACCGGCGGGCGTGGCTGGGTGAGCGGGCCGTCACGCTGGGATTTCGTGGGCGACGGCGACAAGCGGCTGCGGGTGTGGTTCGCGGGGCAGGCGGAAGAACAGTTCATCGCCTGCACCGGCATTGGCTACACGATCGACCAGAAGGTGCCGTGCCTGATTCGTCGCGTGAACGATCGCAAGGCCAGCTTCGCCACGGTCTACGACCTCACGGGCACCGGCGATCACGTCACGGGTTTCACGGCCAAGGACGGCGAACTGCTCGTGAAGACACGCAACGGCGAACAGCGGATTCGCTTCACGCTCGACGGCGTGACCACGGGAAAGCAGAAATGATGACCACAGCACCAGGCCATCGCATACCCCAAAGACCCCAGGCCGTTGGCCTGGGCTGAGGAAGGTCGGTCCTTCAGACCTCAAAAACCAGTGATGTCTTTGCGGTCTGAAGGACCGCGTTCCCTCAGCCCAGGCCATCGGCCTGGGGCTTTGGCTTACCCTCATTTCTCGATGCCCTTCACGCGGCTGGCGACCTCCTCGGCGGTCAGTGCACGATCGAACACCGCCACCTCGGCGATGCGGCCCTCGAAGCCGAACGCCTTGTCAGGGCGACCGCCAACGATGATCCGGTCCGGCTTCACCTCGCGTGGCAGTTTCGAGTCGAGTTCCAACTCGCCGTTCAGGTAGACACGCACGCGGTTGCCGACACGAACGAACGCGACGTGCGTCCAGGTTCGGAACGGCACCAACGTCTTCGCCGACTGAATGCCCGCACCCTTCAACGATGTCGAGAAGCCGATTCGGTCCGGCGTGCCCTTCTTGCCGCCGAGTTCGAGCGTGTCGCCGGCACCGTCGGCATCTGCGAGCGCGAACACAATCCCGGTGATGTTGCGAGCCTCGCCGGGGAAGCCGTTCCAGAACCACATCTCTGCCGAGTAAGAATCGCCGAGCGTCGGGAACTTCGCCGTCATGCGGCCGCCCGCGAAGTGAGCCGCACGGTTCGTCAGCGTCTGCCCGTCGAAGAGCGGCAACGGCCCGCCGAGAGCGAACACGACCCCGGGCTCGTACTCACCGGCATTCTTCCCCGCGACGGCGACGGCCTTCTCGCTACCGAGATCGCCCAATCGCCAGTAACCGACGGGCTTACCCGCGAGAACCGCCTTCGCGTAAGCGTCGGTTGCGGGGTCGGGAAGCGGTCGGCGCTTCTTGTCGGCCACCTTCTCCAACAACCCGACGAGTGCCTCGGTGATCTTCGCCTCGGCCCCAACTTCGAGCGCTGCCGAGCGTCCGGGCCGCGTGGTGTAGCCGCCGCGAACGTGCTGTTCCGCTGGCGGAATGTACCCCTCGGCACCGTTCGCGAGTTCCACATTGAACGTGACCGGGAGCGGGCTCATCGCTTTGATCTTCAAGCCGGTTAGCGCGAAGACCTCGTTTGGGATCGCGGCGATGCCGAGGTCGCCGATGCGAATCGCTTGCAGCTTCAGTTCGCGCTTCGGGTCTTTGTGCAGGAACACGGCCTCGCGAGCGTACACCTCGGGTTGCGTCTTCGCCTTGGCTCCGTTCATCGCGGCAACGATCTTCTCGGCCCACGCGAGACGTTCCTTGTCGGGCACGCGGCGGTCGAGCGTGAGCTTCTCTTCGGCCATCGCGAGCGAGACGTCAGTGCGGTATTCGACCTTCTTGATGGCGGCTTCGACCTTGTCGGTGACCGCTTCTGCGTAGTCGTCGATGGTCCGCTTCACCTGCGGCTTGCCGTAGTTCATCCAGTGCAGATCGCCTGCGGTTCCCTGCGAGTGCAACGCGACGAACTTCGAATTCTTGTCGGTGCCCGCGAGCCGCTTTTCGAGATTCGCACAGACTCGCCCGAAGTAATCCGCCGACACCGACGGCGTGCCGAAGTAGTGCATCGAGAAGTTCGCCAACACCGCGAGCGGCTTGTCGTCTGCGGTGCGAACCGAGAGTGCCGTGAGCCAGGGGTCGGTTGGTCCGGACGGCCCGACGAAGTCCGGGTTCACGTAGCCCGGGTGCATGTTCGACCGCACGGTGGGGTTGCCGAACGGGTCGTTGCGGGTCTTGTCGGAACGCAGAATCCACTGCCGGTTGTTGGTCAGTTCGCGTGCGTCAACGACGCCCCAACCCGCCTTCGCCGGCGTGAGGTTCGCGATCGCCTGCCGCACGGCCTGCACGATCTGCCGTTCCAGGAACGGCCCGTAGTTCGGGTCGGGGTCGGTGCCGAGGCAGCCCATCACGGCGGGGGCCGTGTGCGTATGCGTCGCGGCGATCATCAGGCGATTCGTGGGGATCTTCGTTTCCTCGGCGACCAGTTCCTTCACACGATCAAGGAACTCCCTCGGCATCATGCAGCTATCGACGATCACGAGGGCGAGTCGAAGAGTGCCGTCGTCGAGGACGAGAGCGCGAGCGTGAAGGCGATCGCGAGCAGCGGTGCCAGTCGCCTCGAAGAAGCCGCAGTTCACAACGACCGGGAACTTCTCCGGCGTGACATCCACCGCCGACGCACCCGCCTGGAACTTTGGTTCAGCAGCGTAAAGAGGAGAGACGACAGGAAGGGCGGCCAGAACCGCGAGGAGGAAGCGGAACATGATGTCCCCGTTTGGAAATGAGATCACCGCTTGCGGCTTCGCATTGTCCAACAATGCGAAGCCGCAAGCGGCGATTCAAGACACAATTGCCAAGTTTATCGCAGGCTCGCACGTTCCCCGGGTGGCCGCAGGAACGGCTTGAGGGGGTTGTCCCCGTCGTTCACCGGGTGAATCGTGTGGAGGATCACGTACTTCACGCCCCGGTACTGCGGCCCCTCGATCACGGTTGCCATCGTGAGTGAGGCGTTCGTATCCCGGAGGTTCGTGAGGTTGATCGTCCCGTTCGTGCGGAACAGATAGACCCTTGCGAACCCGACTTCCGTTGGGTGGCGGAACACCACGACCGGCACGTCCGCCCCTTGAATGCGTTCCGTGCCCTTCATCATCATCAGATCGGGATTGAACGGCAGCGGAAGTTGTGCCGGGAACTTCTGATCCGTGAGCCACTTGCTCAGCGCGGCGTCGGGATTCTGGATGTCCTCGTCGGCGGCCATCACCCACGCGTCCGGATCGATTTTCGGTCGCGAAGCCGTGAAGACCCCGAACCCAAGACCGGCGAACACCAGCAACGACGCCGCGAGAGCAGCGACCCGGTAAAGCTTCCGCCGGATCGCTGTCCCTTGATGGGTCGATGCCTGCGCGAGCAACTTATCCCGCAAGCTGGCAGGGACCGGAACGCTCCGCATGGTCGCGGCAACGCGTCGGTCGAACGATTCCGCAACTCGCGCTTCGGGGGCGCAGATCGGGCAGCCGGCGAGATGCCGATCGAGGTCGGCCGTCACGTCCGCGCCCAACTCGTCACCGGTTGGTCGGCGAAGTCGCAGATAAAATTGTGCGTCGCGGCACTGCATCAGTTCACCTGGTTCCCCGCTCGCCGAACGACGGCGTCGGGGGCTTCTTTCTGCCTTTCGGGTCTTTCGGGCCGAACGGCCTCGATTTCCTCGTCCGAGCCTGGAGCAGACAGACTTGTCCGCAAGTAAGCCTTGGCCCGGGCGAGTCGCGACATCACCGTACCGATCGGCAGTTCCATCTGCTCGGCAATGTCACGGTAGCTAAATTCCTCAAAGTAAAACAAGATCAACGGCGTTCGGAACCCTTCGTCGAGCTGATCGATCGCCTGCTGAAGTTTCGCCGGGTCGATGTCTGGGGTTTCGTCAGCATCGCGGCCCGGCAAATCTCCGACGGCGTCGAGCGGAATGATCCGGTGTCGCTTGTCGTCGCGGACCTTGTGCAAGTACAGGTTCCGAAGGATTCGGAACAGCCAGGCACGGGCCCGGTCCGCTTCGCGGAGCTGGTCCATCCGGACGAACGCCTTCCCAAACGCTTCCTGTGTGAGGTCTTCCGCGTCGGCTGCCGACCCCGTGAGTCGGTAGGCGTAGCGGTAGAGAGCCTCGTAGTGGGCGTCGATCAGAGCGTGCAGTCCACCGGCGACCGACCCCATACGCGCCATCCTCATTAGTTCTGAACCCGAACCCACCCAGTTTATTCCCTGGAAGAGCTATTCGTTCGGAAATCGCCCGTCTTGGGATGTTTGGTCTTCGCCGCTTGCGGCGTAGCGATACAGCCCCACTGCAACGCCGCAAGCGGCGAAGAAAGCCTCGAAATTCGGGGCACTTGAGGAAATTCCCGCCACTTGGGATTTTTTCCGGGAATAAGCTCGTCGGATTTGTATCAATGTGTGCGTGGGTGTGATCGGAGAGGCCGTTCCAACTCCACTGCGATGACGCAAACCGTAACCGTGGAATGGGTTGTGGACGACATTGCTTTGGTGCGGATGCAAAGCGGCTCGTATCTGGTCGACTACCCCAAAAACAGATGGCAGGGTCAGGAGTGTCCTGTTCCCTTACGCAAACCTCTGTTGTTCAACCCTGTGGCCACAGTTTGGAGATTCTCATGAAGAAGGTTATCCTCGCACTCGTGTTCGCCGTCACCACGTTCGCTCTCGTTGGCTGCGGCGGCGCTGCAACGACCGCCCCAGCAGGCACGAAGGCCAAGTAATTTTGGTGATCGTTTGCTGACAGGGCCGGTTGCTCATGCCTCCACTGTGAGGTGATGAGCAACCGGCCCTGCGGCTTTTCCCAAGTATGATCCGAACGCGACGGAAATTCTCTTCGGGGGCTGATTGTGCGTCGAATCCAGTGGCGAACGGTTCTTCTTGGGTTGGCTCTGCTCGCCGGTCTACCCGGTTGCGGTGGCTGTGCGGTCGAGCGTGACAAAAACTCCGATCTCGACCGCCCCAAGACGCTGAACCGTTCCACCGAGAAGAAGTGAATGTCGAGCCGGGAGCGTCAGCGACCGGAGGTTTGCGCTGTACAAGAACTCCGGTCGCTGACGCTCCCGGCTCGCCAAAAGACGATGGCTCGACCGGTCACTTCATGATGAGACCTGGCTCAAGCCAAACCGCGTGCGCGCCGCCATGATCGCCGTGACAACGCACATCCAATTCCAACCGGTTCACGTTCTCGACGTTGATTGAAAACGATTGCGAGTTATCGCGACTACGAACCTCCTTCGATTCCCAGAGCGCCCGCCCATCGCCTTTCACATGGAACGTGAGTGCGGCTTTGGACGGCCCACCCGAGGTGTCACTGATCGAAACCGTGCCCGTGAAAAGTCTCGCCGTGTTTTTCAGTTCGTAGCGAACCGACGCACCGCCATTTGACGCCGGGTGCATCGCCAGTCCGTGCGGAGACGGCTCCCCTCGCACGGTGATTCGGAGTTGATCGAAGCCCATTTGGCCGGCCTTGCCGAACTGCCCGTGCCCAACAACGGGGTCGATTTCCCGCATATCGGAAAGCCACACCTTCCGGGCACTCGTTGGTGGCGCTGGTCTGTCGCCGGGCTTGGTCTGCGTGTTCGGTTCCGTCGGGTCGGCGACTGGCCGAGTGCCTTTCGACTGAGCGAAGAAGTAGTAGCCCACTGCGCAAAGTGCCATCACCACACTCAACCCAGCTACAAGCCCCACCGAAGGACGCCATTTCGGCTCAGGTGGTGGGCGTTTCTTCAGCGACACGGTTGGAGAATCGCTTTCGAGATTCAACCCCGTGTCGATGGCGGCTTGCGGAACCTCCGGAACCTCCACCGCTTCCTGGGAAGGTAGCGCGAGTAGCAACTGGTCCGGCGTCTGGAAGCGGTTGGCGGGGTCTTTCGCCATCATTCGGCTGATGACGGCGATCAGATACGGTGGCAGGTCGTTGCGGCGGTTCTCGAGCGCTTCCGGCTCCTTCATCTGGTGCCAGAGGATCTTCTGAGCGGTCGTCCCGCCTTCGTAGGGGGACCGCCCTGCGAGGCAGAAGTAGAACGTGGCCCCGAGGCTGTAGATGTCGCCCCGGATGTCCACGGCGGCCGCGTTCAGCCCCTGTTCCGGCGACATGTAATCCACGGTGCCCATGACTTCCGTGGGCTTGTTGTTGCCGGCAACGCCGCTCTCTCGTTCGTTGAAGAACTGTGCGAGCCCGAGGTCGAGAATCTTCACGACGCCGTGGTCGGTCACCAGGAAGTTGCTCGGCTTGATGTCGCGGTGAACCAACCCCGCCTCGTAGGCGTGTTGAAGCCCGAGCGCCGCTTGCCGGAGGTAGTTGATGGCGTGTCGGGCACTGAGGGGTCCGTCACGCGTAACGACGTCTTCGAGCGTTCGGCCCTTGACGTACTCCATCACCAGGTAGTGGATGCCGTCGTCGTTGGCGGCGTCGTAGGCGTGAATGATGTTGCGGTGGTCGAGGCTGGCGAGTGCCTGTGCTTCGCGGTAGAACCCTTCGACGGTTGCGGGGTCCGCTGCCATCTTCGGCGGCAGCACCTTGATGGCAACTTGCCGCTTCATCCCGGCGTGTTCGCAGAGGAAGACCTTCCCCATCCCGCCGGCACCGAGCACGCCCAGGACTTTGTACCGCCCGATGAAGAAGCCCCGCCACTTGCCCTGAATGAGCTGATGGGCCTGATACTGGGTCAGCAACCCATCCCGGATGAGGGCGGGGGCGATTTGCGTCGGGTCGTCGAGCCCCGCGAGTTCGGCGTGCTTCTGAAAATAATTGTCCAACGTGGCCGCATCGATCAGATTGCTCTGAATGATGAGGGAGCGGAAGTCCGTGCTCGTGGCTGGTATTCCCATGGGATTGGGAAGTCCATTGTGGGGGAAGACTCAGGGAAACCTGAGGTCTGCGGTCGGGGCTTGCTCTTGAACCAGCAAAAGCTAGACCGCGAGATCAGTTGATTCTACTGCGCGAAATCAGGGTCGGGGAGTCTGGCGTTCGGAACTTTCTGATTTGTGGGAATAACTTCAGGCCGAGCCAGGAAATCTGAGCTAGGGCCGCGCTATCGCGGAGATTGGCTCATGTCTACACGATCGGTTTTTCACTCGTGCTGTCTCAGCAAATCCGGAGCGTAACTCCACACTTCCGGGGACCGGACTCCGGGGCGAACTTCGCCGCTCGGCACCACCCACGACTTGTCCCAGAGCACACACGCGACCGTCACACGAGCGGCGGAAAGCTCACCGGCCTCGATCCATTTGCCCGCTTTCGAGTCGTAGCGGAGAACCTTCTTGCTGAAGCCGCGATGCCTCTCCGGAGCAACCCCGACCTGAAAGCCGTCGTCGCCACCGAGGATTGAGAATCCCAATGCATCCGTCGGTGCCGGCGACGGAGCGGCGACGACCGCAGTGGGCACGTCAGCAATCCGCTTCCAACCTTTCTCGGGACGGTAGCAGTACGCATCTTTGAGGTAACGCCGCTCAAGTTTCTCGTCCTTGCCGGGGACGAAATCGACGCCGCTCACGAGCCAGAACGCACCGTCGTACCCGACCGCGACGGAAAGCATCCGCCCGCCACCAGGCCAGGCTTCGACCTCCGTCCACTTAGGCTCTGCCGCGGACAGATCGATTCGGTAAACGGACTTCAACACGTCAGCGTCCGGATTCCCCTGGCCGCCGGCAACGTAGAGAGTGTCGCCGACCAACGCACCGCTGGCGTTCGCGACCGACTTCGGAAGAGACGGGAGTTTGATCGTAACCAGCTTTCCGTTCTTCCATTCGAGTCTGAAGGCGTCGGCGTAATGTTGGACGATGTCGCTGCCGCCGACGCACACAATGCCGCCGCCGTGCGTGACGCTGACGCCGTACCCGAGCGGTCGGGGTAGCTTGCCGGCGAGCTTCCACTCCCCGTCCGGGTTCTCCAGTACGAAGACGCTGTCATGCCAGCGTTTCTTCCCGCCGTCCCACGGCTTCTTGTCTGGGAAGTTGGCCCCACCGGCGACGAGCAGTACGCCGTTGCTCACCCCTGCGAACGAGCCCGCGAACCCTTCCTTGTCGGGCAACGAGGGCAGGCGCTTTCCTTCACCGGCGACGGTCGCCGAGCCAGCAAAGACGGTGGCGAGCACCAGGAATACGCCGGCTGTGGGCACGCGGGTCATCGGTCGCCCCCCAAACGAGAACAGGGGGCTGATGCCCCCTGCGTCGCTCACTTCGATTATCGGCGTCCACCGCCACCGCCACCCGGCGGCTTCGTCATCACTTCTTGAGCCTGCCGCTTGAACTTCTCCATGCTCTGACGCAGGTTCGCGTCGCCGCGCTGCATCAACTCCAGTTCGTGCTGAATTTCCGCACTCAACCGCTTCAGTTCCGTTTCCTGCCGGGCCAACAACGCACGCTCCTTCGCCATCGAAACTTCCATCTCCCGCATCTGCGTTTCGAGCCCTTCCTCGTCCTCGCGGAGTTGCTGACGTTCTTCTTGAAGTCGCTTTCGGTCCTGCTGGAGTTTGGCGTTTTCCTTCTCCAGTTCGTCGCCCCACTCTTCCAGTTCCGTGCGGGTCTTCGCGGCGGGCGCCGGCGGTGCCAATCGACCATCCGCGATCTGTTCTTCGATCGCCGTCAACTGTGCGGCGAGTTCCTCAAGCTGCCCGTCCTTCTCGGCCAGGGCTGCCTCGAACTCCTTCTCCTTCTCCACGAGCTTCATCTCAGATTCGCTGGCCTCCTGCAGGAGGTGCTTCATCTCGTCGAGCAGCTTCCGCAGTTCCTTGTTCTCCCCCTTGAGCCGCTGAACTTCTGCGCTCGATCCCTCATCCTGATACCGGTTATTCTCCTGAATCCCCGCGAGTTGGTTCAGCGCACCCGCGATGTTGTGGTCGTTCTGCGGTGCGTAAGCGGGGGCCGGCGTCGGCGGTGGGTTGTATTGCGGGGCGGCGGGGCGCGGCCGTGCGACCGGCTGGGGCGGGGGTGCAACCGGCGCCATCGGCCGGGTGAGCTGCCCGAGCGGCCCCGACTTGTTACTTGGCATCCGCAGCTTACCCAACAAGTCTTGTGGGCTGGCGGCCACCGCCCGCGTCGGTGCCGGCAGGGGCATCGGCTCCGGTTCGGGTTCCATTTCCTCTTCGGGTTCCGGCTCCGGAAGTTGAACGGGCTTCGGCGTGTTCATGGGGGCCGCTGGCGGCCCGGAGGAGAGGAGCCGCGCACGGAGTGCCGCCGCGGACATTGAGGGCTGTGGTTCAGGGGATGAGTTGGGGGGTAACATGCGCGAGTGTACTCTGAATTGCTATGCATTCGGGCCGAACGAACACACCAGAGTGGCTTGCCCAGCACCCGAAGCCGATTGGAAAGATTGTTTTTGGGCTACTCACCGACGGAACAATCCTTCGATCCTGCATGAATTAGCGTAGATTGTCCGATTCTCGAAGTCAACACTAAAGGGTAGGATGATGGGGACCCAAATTGGGCTGAACCATCCGAAATTCCCTGCATCTCGCACCAATCGCCACAACTGGTAGCCGACAACCCGGAATTCGTGCCCAGATTTCCTGGCCGGTTGTGCGGATTTCGCCGGGTGAAAGGCGAGTAACCCGGTATCCGGCGCACAGTTCGGTTTAACCCACCAACGACAATCGGGGTGCGCCGTTACATCGGTGTAGACTTGCCCACGGGGGTCTGGCACGATTAGCAGTTGTAGATTCGCGATCGGCAAACGAGGCAGCTCGGTCGTCGATCTGACGGACCCAATTGATTCGCATCCGCGTGGGGCCTCGTCGTACAATCAGGCCACGATTTGTTCTTCACCTGGACGATGCGTCAGCGACCGCTTCCGTCCGCAGCAGGAGCGCAGGGTATGACCTTCCTGAAACGCCTGAGAATGTTGCCCGTGGTGCTGGGGGTTGCCGCAACCCTCGTCACCCTCGGCACGTCTCTGTTCGGCGACGGCCGGCGGGGCGACCCCGCCAAGCTGGGCGAGCCGATCCGTCCCGATGGCGGTAAAGTCGTCGAAGATTTGGTGCTCAACAAGTTCAGCAAACTCCCGGCACTAACGTACCAGTTCCGGGACGGCGAAATGCTCTTCGCCTGGCAGGTGAAGCCGACCATCGAGGCCGCACCCGCCCGCCCGCGTGACATCCTCGTGCTGGTCGATACCTCTGCCAGCCAGGCCGGCCGCCCGCTTCAACAAGCCCGCCAGATCCTGACTGGGCTCACGGGTGTGCTCTCCCCGAACGACCGCGTCAGCGTGTGGCTGGCCAACACGCCGGATTCCACCCGGGCACTGACGAAGGGCTTCTTCCCGCCGGGCGCCGAAGAACTCACGGACGCTACCGTGGCGATCACGGAAGTTGAGTACGGCTCGGGTGCTGTCGACCTGAAGAACGCGATCAACAAGTCGCTGGCCACGATCGCCCCGGCCCGCGGTCGGCAGCAAATCGTGCTGCTCCTCGGCGACGGCGACAGCGCCTTCAACCCCATCTCGGAAGAAGACCGAATCGCCCTCGGTGCCCGGATGGACGATGCCGACGTCGGCTTCTTCGCCGTGCCGCTCGGCCTCAAGGTGAACCCGCAGAACCTGCACGGGCTGGCCTCGCTGACCGGCGGCTCGGTCGTCCGCATTCAGGAAGACCTCGCCAACCCCGCGAAGCGAGCGGAGTTCGTGACCCGTCTCCTGATCTCCATCGACACGCCAGTTTTGAAGGTGGACAACTTCAAGTTTGGTGCGGAAGTCGCCGAAGTCTACCCGACGAAGTTGCCGCCGCTGCGAGCCGACCGCACCACCCTGGTGATGGGCAAACTCGCCAAGGCTTCGGAAACCATCAACGTCGCCGTGAAGGGCACCGTTGCGAATCGCGTCGTGGCTCTGAACCTCAGTGAGAAGCTCCCGGCCCCGGCGATCGAACACTTCTTCCTGAACATGATGCTCGACCAGTGGCGTGACGCCCCGCACAAGGAGTCGCCCGCCATGCTGCAATCGGACCGTGCGTTGGCCCTCGCCAGCACGCAGGTCAAACTCTACAAGGACGAGTTCCTCGTTCAGGCCGTGTGGGCCATCACGCAGTCGCAGTGGGACGACGCGGCCAAGCTCTACGAAGCCGCCAAGAAGATCGACCCGAACGACCGTGAGGCCCTCGCCGGCATCGCGATGGTCGAGAAGCTGAAGGCCGGCAAGCTGACCAGGCAAGAACTCGAACAGAAGATCTCGGCCAAGGCCGACGGTCTGAAGGTCGCCCCGGACGCAATCGCTCGCGTCGTGATTCAGGACATTGGCAAGCAAGATCCGCCGGTGCCCGCAGTGGGTGCTGGCCAGAACCCGCCAGCCGTCGGCAACCCCGCCGACGTTCTGAAGGAAGCCGCAGCTCGCCGACAGGTCGAAGAACAGCGGTACAAGGTTCTCGTGGACGCGACGATTCGCCGCGCTCGCCAGTTGCTCAAGACCGACCCCGATACGGCCTACCAGGACCTCAAGCGTCAACGCGACGAGATCGCCGCGTACGATGCGATCGGCGCCGCGACCCGCAACCAGATGACGGGCGACCTCGAAGCCGTCATGCGTGAAATCTTCCTGAAGGGTGCCGAAGTCAAGCGTCAGGCGGCAGCCGAGCGCGAGGCGATCGCCAAGACCCGTCAGCGGCTCAACGAGTTCGACCGTGCCCAGGACGACGAGGCCCGCACGAAGAACCGCATCGACCAGTTCCGCCAACTGATGAAGCAGGCCCGCTTCGAGCTGGCTTACCAGGAAGCCCAGTTGATGATTCAGGAGCGAGTCACCAAGGGGCAGACGATCCCGCCGACCGCCGTTGCGAGCTACATCATCGGTCAGCAGGCGACGCAACTGCGAGAGTGGAGGGAGTTGATCCGCATCCGCGAAGACCGCTTCCTGCTCACCATGATGCAAACCGAGAAGTCGCACATCCCGTACCCCGACGAGCCGCCGGTCCACTTCCCGCCCGCCTCAGTGTGGCGTGAACTGACCGCGTTGCGTCGCGACGCGTACCTGAACTCGAACCTCGGCCCGAGCCCGTCGCAGTCGCAGCTTCAGTTGAAGAGCCTCATCGAAGATCAAGAGGTGCAGATCGAGGGTGCCCTCAATGACATCCCCCTGATCGAACTGCTCACGAAGCTCTCGAAGCAGTACGCGGTGTCGTTCGTGATCATGGAGGAGCACTTCAAGGCCGAGCAGATCAATGACATCAAAGAAAAGAAGCCGAACCTCGCGGCGACGCAACTCCGCGGCATGAAGCTCGGCACCTTCCTCGACATCGTGCTGCTGTCGATGAACGCGACCTACATGGTCCGCCCGGACTACGTCGAGATCACGACCTTCAACCGCCGGTTGGAGGAGAAGGTGACCCGCGTGTTCCCGGTGGCCGACCTTGTGATTCCGATTCCTAGCTCGGTGAACCAGTCCACGCTGAACCAGAACCTCCAGTTTCAGCAATCGCAGTTGGCCATCTTCGGGCAGGTCATCGGCCAGTCCACCTTCTTCGGCAACAACGGCGGCGGACAGGGTGGTGGCTTCAATAACGGCGGACAGGGACAGGGTGGTGGCAACCCCCTCGCCATGCTTGGTGCCGGTGGCCAGCCGCAACCGAATAACCAAGGGTTCGGTGCGGGTGGTCTTGGTGTCGGTGGTGGTCAGCTCGGTCAGTTCGGTAACCTCGGCGGCCAGTTCGGCCTCCAGGGTGGTGACCAGAGCCAACTGCTCCTGAACCTCATCAAGGAGACCGTGGCTCGTGGCGAATGGGCACAGGACCCCAACGCCGCCGCCCCGATCGACCCGAACGCTCCGATGGAAGCGCCGCTGCTGACCGCGAACCAGTTGAACTCGCTCGGGTACTATCCCCCGGCCCGCGCCCTGATTATTCGCGGTACGAGCCGATACCATCCGGCCGCCTCG
>Ga0105047_10013731_pt1 | contig 12907 bp, 9 predicted proteins | sample MAT04_FD_78384 | JGI IMG/M metagenome (GOLD analysis project Ga0105047, IMG submission 78384) | Freshwater microbial communities from Lake Fryxell liftoff mats and glacier meltwater in Antarctica - MAT-04 (megahit assembly) | ecosystem: Environmental > Aquatic > Freshwater > Ice > Liftoff... | reverse complement strand
GGTGCCGGCGGTGCCAGGGGCCACGGTCCACTTACTCGATACGCTGAACTTGGGTAGTTCTTCTTCCCAAATCCGCGCGGCTCTTGCGCAGGGCGAGCGTCCGGCCGACGTGCCGGAGGGGGTGCTCGACTATATTGACGAGCATCGGCTGTACCGACTAGGCGGGAGAAACTAACGCGGGCTGAATCTGCTCGCGGTAGATCTCGAGTTGCAGGGCATCGACCATGGCTTTCCAGCTGGCTTCGAGGATATTCTCCGAGACGCCGACGGTGGTGAAGGATCGCTGACCGTCGCTCCAATTGATCAAGACTCGCACCCGGGAACTGGTGCCGCGGTTGGTTTCGCGGACGCGGACTTTATAGTCGACCAGGGCTACGTTCGAGCAACGAGGGTAAGTGCTTTCGATACACTCGCGCAGGGATTGGTCGAGGGCATGGACGGGGCCTTGCTGGGAACGCGCCGTGGCCACGTAGACGTTCTCTCCGATGCGCACGGTTACGGTAGCTTCGCTCTCGGAGCCCATGTGCTTGATGGCCTTACTTTGGTTCACGTGGGTGATAACTTCGTAGGCGATGACTTCGAAGGGAGCCGAGTTAGGGCGGGAGGCTTGGTGAACGAGTAACTCGAAGGAGCCTTCGGCAGCTTCGAATTCGTAGCCTTCGTACTCGAGTTGCTTCATGCGGTCGAGTAAGTCGCGGCGGCCGGTTTCGGTTAATTCGGGCAAGCCCTTTTCGATGGTCTTGTGGACGATGTTGGCGCGGCCCGAAAGGTCCGACATCAGTACCCGTTGGACGTTGCCGACTAACTCGGGCGCGATGTGTTCGTAAGTGCGCGAGTCCTTGAGGACGGCGCTGACGTGGATGCCGCCTTTGTGGGCGAAGGCGCTGGGGCCGACGAAGGCTTGGTTATTCGGCAGCTGTAAGTTGGCCAGGTCGGCAATGAAGCGTGCCATCGGAGTCAGCATGGCGATGCGTTCGGCCCCGATGGTGTGGTGGCCGAGTTTCAATTCTAGGTTGGCAATCACGCTGGGTAAATTGGCGTTGCCGCAGCGCTCGCCGTAGCCGTTGAAGGTGCCTTGGACGTGGGAAGCCCCGGCCTCGACCGCGGCTAGTGAGTTCGCGACGGCCACTTCGCAGTCATTGTGGGCGTGGATGCCGATCACCGCTTGGGGAAACTTGGCGCGTACGGCGCACGTAGCTTCAGCAATCTCGTGCGGCATGCGTCCGCCGTTGGTGTCGCACAGGCAAATCACGCTCGCGCCGGCTTCGAAGGCAACTTGCAGGGATTCGAGCGCATAATCCGAATTGGCGCGGTAGCCATCGAAGAAATGCTCGGCGTCGTAGATTACTTCTTTGCCTTTGCCCTTGAGATACGCGACGGTCTCGCGGATGAGGACTAAGTTTTCGTCGAGCGTGATGCCGAGGGCGCGGTGGACGTGTAAGTCCCAGGTTTTGCCGAAGATACTGACGGCGGGCGTGCCAGCGTTGGCAAGTTCCTGGACGCTAGGGTCGGTTTCGACGGTCAGCTTGGCCATACGGGTGGCACCGAAGGCGCATAACTTCGCGTGGCGAAGGTGTAAGTGCGCGGCGCGGGCGAAGAACTCCTTGTCCTTGGGATTCGAGCCCGGCCAGCCGCCTTCAATATAATCAATGCCTAATTCATCGAGCTTAATCGCAATACGGAGTTTATCCTCGACCGTGAAAGAGACAGCTTCGCCTTGCGTGCCATCCCGGAGTGTGGTGTCGAAAGTTTGTATCCGCATGATGAGTCTCAGTTCAGTAACAGCAGGACAGGCCGGTAGGCCCGTCCCACTATGTGGCTACAATTACGCTTGCGGGACGCCGGCTTCCTTCTTTTTCTTGAGGAAGGTCATCATCTCGCGGAGTTCCGCACCGATGGTTTCGAGCGGCTGCTTGGCGTTGTCTTCGCGCATCTTGAGGAAGCCTTGGCGGCCGGCCTTGTTTTCGGCCATCCAGTTACGGGCAAATTCGCCGCTCTGGATTTCGGCCAGAATCTTCTTCATTTCCTGGCGCGTTTCGGAAGTGACGACGCGGGGGCCGCGAGTGTAGTCGCCATATTCGGCGGTGTCCGAAACGGAGAAGCGCATGTAGCCTAGGCCGCCCTCATAGATGAGATCGACGATCAGCTTGAGTTCGTGTAAGCACTCGAAGTAAGCGATTTCCGGAGCGTAACCGGCTTCGGTTAAGGTCTCGAAGCCCGCGCGGATCAGTTCGCTGACGCCGCCGCAGAGGACCGCCTGCTCGCCGAAGAGATCGCTCTCGGCTTCTTCCCTGAAGGTGGTTTCGATGACGCCGGCCTTCAAGCAGCCGAGGCCCAACGCGTAAGCGAGGGCATTTTCGGTGGCTTGGCCGGAAGCATTCTGGGCCACGGCGATCAAGCCGGGAACACCCACGCCTTCGGTGTAAAGCTCGCGGACGCGGTGGCCGGGGGCCTTGGGGGCGATCATCGACACGTCGACAAATTCCGGCACCTTGATGAAGCCGAAGTGAATCGAGAAACCATGCGCGAACATGATGGTTTTGCCGGGCGTAAGATGCGGGGCAATTTCTTTCTCGTATAAGTCGGCCTGGATGTGATCCGGGACGAGGATCATCATGATGTCGGCGGCCTTGGTGGCGTCGGCGGTCGTCATTACCTTCAGGCCGGCGGTCTCGGCCTTGGTCCAGTTCTTCGAGCCCGGATACAACGCGACGATCACGTTCAGCCCCGAATCCCGTAAATTGAGCGCGTGGGCGTGGCCTTGGGAGCCGTAACCAATGATCGCGATCGTCTTATCCATCAAACGCCGGAAGTCGGCGTCCTTCTCGTAATAACGTTTAGCCATTTAAGACTCCGTTCTCCTCTTCTTCGGTTTGCGTGGCGCCGCGGTTGACGGGCGGAGCCAGCTTGAGTTTTTTCGATTCGAGCGACACGCTACACATGCCGCTGCGAGTGACTTCGATTTCGCCGTAACTGCGCATCACATCGATAAACTCATCGAGCTTCTCCGAATCACCGGTAACTTCGAGGACGAAGCCTTCGGTATTGGAGGCGACAACGCGGGCGCCGAAAATTTCCGCTTCTTTGAGGATCGCCGTACGGGCGTCCTTATTTTGTCCTTCGCCGGCAATGGCGCGGACGCGCAAGAGTAGTAACTCGCGCGAGACGGCGGGGGAATCCGTATGGTCCTGCGCCTGGAGCACGTTGATCAGCTTATTCATCTGCTTGATCACTTGGGGGCGCAGGCGGTCTTCCACGTCGACGACGATGGTCATGCGGGAAAGTGTGGGGTCCAAGGTGCGGGCGACGGTGAGCGATTCGATGTTGTAGCCGCGCGCTACCAGCACACCCGTGACGCGCATCAGGGCGCCAGGCTTGTTTTCAACTAAGAGAGAAATGATTTCAGCCATGGAAGTTCCTTAGTGATCTCACACCGGTTACCTAACCCCGGCGGGCGCGGGCGAGGGTTGGCCGAGCACCATTTCGTTGATGGCGCCACCGGCGGGCACCATGGGGTAGACGTTTTCGAACTGCGTCACGCGCACGTCGAGTAAGTAGGGGCCGGGCTCAGCGACGGCCTCTTCGAGCGCCGAGCGCAGGTCGCGCGGATGGTCGATGGTGCGGCCCTTGAAGCCATAAGCCGCGGCGAGTAAGTCGGCCTTGGGGAAAGCGTCCAAAGTAACTTGCGAAAGGCGGTTGTTGTAGAACAATTCCTGCCATTGGCGAACCATGCCCAAATAGCCATTGTTCATGACAATGATCTTGACGGGTAGGCCATTGGACACGATGGTGGCGAGTTCGGGCAGCGACATTTGGAAGCCGCCGTCGCCAGAGATGGAGAAGACTAACTTACCGGGGTTGGCTACCTGCGCGCCCATGGCCGAAGGCATGCCGAAGCCCATGGAGCCCAGCCCACCCGAGTTAATCCACAAACGCGGTTTGTTATAGCGAATCAATTGCGCGGCCCACATCTGGTGCTGGCCGACGTCGGTACAAATAATGGCGTTGCCGCCGGAGATGCGATCGATTTCGCACATCAAATGTTGGGGCTTGATTTCGTCCACCGAGACGGGGCGATCGTAAGGATGCTCGTCCATCCAATCCTTGATCTGCCCACGCCAAGCGGCCCGGGACGGTTCGGTCTTGGGGGCCATCTCGTCCTTGGTTTCGCGTAAGTAGACGTTCAGGCGCTTGAGCACGCGCTTCACGTCGCCTACGATGGGTAAGTCGGCATGGCGGATCTTCGAAATTTCGCTGGGGTCGACGTCGACGTGGATTACTTTGGCAAAGGGCGCGAAGGCGGCCAGGCGTCCGGTGACGCGGTCGTCAAAGCGCACGCCTAAAGCAATGAGTAAGTCGGCGTTGTACATGCCCATGTTGGCGGCGTAACTGCCGTGCATGCCGGGCATGGAGATAAAGCGCGGATGGTTGGCGGGGACGGCGCCCAACCCCATCAGCGTATTCACGACCGGGCAATCGACAATGTCGACCATCTCTACAAGCTCTTCGCAGGCATCGCCATGGAGAATCCCGCCGCCGGCGTAGACATAGGGACGTTCCGCTTCCCAGATCATCTGCGCCGCGCGCCGGATCTGGCCGTTGTGGCCGTCGAGGACCACTTTGTAACCGGGTAAGTGAATGCTATGCACCGGCGTATAATGGCCTTGGGCCTGGAAAATATCTTTGGGAATATCGACTAACACCGGACCGGGGCGGCCAGTCTTGGCAATATAGAACGCCTCGTGCAGAATCTGCGGTAAATCCTCGAGTTTCTTCACCAGGAAATTGTGCTTGGTGGCTGAACGCGTGATGCCAAAGGTGTCGGCTTCCTGGAAGGCGTCGGTGCCAATGAGCTTGCTGGTAACCTGGCCGGTTAAGGCGACCATGGGAATCGAATCCATCATGGCGTCGACTAAGCCGGTGACGAGGTTGGTGGCGCCGGGGCCGGAGGTGGCGCAGCAGACACCGGTCTTGCCCGTCGAGCGGGCATAACCCTGGGCCGCAAAGGCGGCGTTGGCCTCGTGGCGCACCAGGATGTGGCGGATCGGATGGTCATACATCGCGTCGTAAAGAGGCAGCGTGACTCCACCGGGATAGCCGAAGATTACTTCGACGCCCTCTTGTACCAAGCACTCGAGCAGAACTTCGGAACCGGACATCAATTTATTGGCGATCGCCGTGGACATATCTGTATTTTCCTCTCGCGAATGATAACGGACAATGAAAAAGGCCACCGGGGAGTTGGTTTCCCTCCGGTGGCCTTCCTGAACTTTCTTTACGAGTGCGTCAGGCCGTGCGGTGGGAGTAAGGTACTACTCCAACTACAGGAATTCCAATCTTTACGACTACAGCCCTTAGCGGGACACCGACCACAGGCCGTTGGTTGCGGCCGATGTGGAGAAACGTATCCATGGACCAAGAATATCCTACAATTTTCCCAAATGCAAGACGCAATGTAGATAAGAGTTACTAATGACCCCATTGAGCCGGTGGTACACTTTGGCTTGGCTATTTCTCCCGCCAAACTGCCTTTGCTGGGTCTGCGGCTCGATCGTTCGCGCGCCGATGACGCCTATCCTTTTACGGTCCCCTCGCTGCGGCAATTGAAGACGCTGCGCTTCCCGACGCCGATCACGTTCTTTGTGGGCGAGAATGGCTCGGGCAAATCGACGTTGCTGGAGGGGGTTGCCCGCGCGCTCGACTATTCACTGGAGGGCGGCAGCTCCAACATGCGCTTCCCGCCGACGCGACAAACCGAGACGATGGACCGCCTGGGCCGGGCGCTGCGCCTCGAATGGTCCCGCGGGCGGGCGGCGACAGGCTTTTTCCTCCGCGCCGAAAGCATGTTCCACGTCGCCAACTACCTGGACGAGATGAGCGCCGACGACGCGCGGACGTTCAACGCCTATGGCGGGCGGAGTCTGCACGACCAGTCCCATGGCGAGAGCTTTCTGGCGACGATCCAGAACCGTTGCGACTGGCCGGGCGTCTATCTTTTCGACGAACCCGAAGCTGCTTTGTCGCCGGCGCGGCAGTTGACGGTGCTGAGCGAGTTGCACGCCATCGTCCAGCAGCCGGGGCGGCAATTTCTGATTGCGACGCACTCGCCGATTCTGCTGGCCTATCCGGGGGCGACGATTTACGAGTTTTCAGCGGAGGGCGTGAAGAAGGTGGCGTACGAGGAGACGTCCAGCTACCAGGTGACGCGTGACTTTCTGGCGTCGCCGGAGCGGTTCTTGCGGCATTTGCTGGAGTTGGATTGAACTCCTTGGGTTCGGGTGGGAACCCAAGAGCTCGAAACGTTTGGACGAGGGCGGCTTCCAAGTGGACTATCCCGACATAGCGGGATGTATGTCGGACGGCGAAAAGGCCCTCCGCGACTGTCTCGAAGTCTTCGCGGAGTCCGGCCGCAAAATGCCGATCAGGGACTGATCGGTGAGAAGTCGGGCGCGTCGATCTCCTGCTCGATTGCCGTCATGGCATGGCGGAGGGCTAGGATATCGCGCTCTATAATTGTCCAGACTGTCTCGAAGTCCACGTCGAAGTAGTCGTGTACCAGCACATTGCGCATCCCGGCGATCGCTTTCCAGTCAATTTCGGGGTGGCGTGAGCGGTAACGCTCATCGATCCGCTGCGTCGATTCGCAAAGGATCTGCAAGTTTCGGAGGATTGCATCTTGGAGCGTCCGTGACGCAAAAACAGCATCCCGGCCCGACGCTGCATCCTCCAGCACCCGCCGAATGCATTCCAGCACGTGGCTGATGTAGGCCCGCTGGGATTTCACAAGGGAACCGCTTCGCGCAGTACTGCTTCCCGGATCAAAGGACTGAGGGAGCGACGAATTACCACCTGGACTTGCCGCTCGAGCAACTGCTCAAGGTCCGCGACCAGACTGCCGGGGAACCACGGGGTGGTTTCTCCGGTGACATCGACCAACAAATCGACGTCACTCTGGGCGTTTTCGTCTCCTCGGGCGACCGATCCGAAGAGGAGCGCGTTTCCGGCCCCATGCCGGGCAATCACCCGCAGGATCTCGTCGCGCTGTCTTTCGATGTCCTGTCGAACGCTCATCACTTAGCAGTCTATCGCTTCTCGCCGCTTGAATCCTGGGGATACCGGCCCCCCTTGTAGTCCAGCCCGTAAGCAGCTCGCACGTGCCGGTGCAATGTGTGAGATCCTCTTAATCTGGGAATCGCGACACAAGTGACCAAAATCGGCATACGATGGCCCGCGACATGGCTCCTGCTGGCGGCGACCCTTGCGGCGCAGCCTAAAGAAGCCGCGCAGCCAGCCGACGTGGGGCAGCCGATCATGCGCCACTACCAGCCGCGCCACGTCGGCGTCTCCCGCCAGGTCTGGAGCATCCTGCAGGATCGCCGTGGCGTGATGTACTTTGGCACCGGCTTCGGCATCTTCGAATACGACGGCGAAACGTGGCGCAAGATTGTCGTTCCGGGCACCACCGTCGCCCGGTCCTTGGCGATGGACGCGGCGGGCAAGATCTGGGTGGGCGCGGGTGGCGACCTGGGGTCACTCGAACCCGATGCGCAGGGCGCGCTCCAGTTCGTGTCGCTCAAGGCGAAGATCCCCGCCGAATATCAGAAGTTCAACGACATCTGGCAGACCCTATCGACGCCGCAGGGAGTGTACTTCCGCGCCCGGGAGCGGATCTTTCTGTGGGACGGGACCCGGATGCGGGTCTGGTCACCGAAGTCGCGCTTTGAAGCGCTGTCGATGGTACGCGGCCGGTTGTACACCTCGCAAGCCGGAATCGGGCTGCAAGAGATCGTGGGCGACGAGTTGAAAGACCTGCCGGGCGGCGAGGCTTACAAAGATGCAATTCGTGTATTCCTGCATCCTTATGACGACCAGCGGATGCTCGTCTCCGCACGAAGCGGAAAGCTCAGCCTCTACGATGGCGCGAAGGTAACCCCGTTTCCCACCGCAGCGGATGACTACCTCGCTAAGAACGAAACCTACAACACGATGCTGCTGCCGGATGGCGCCATCGGTGTGACGACGCTGCGCGGCGGCGTGGTGATACTGGAGCACGATGGCCGCCGCCGGCGTCTGATTGAGGAGGGCCTGCCCGAGCCTGGCATCCTCTCTGCCGCGCTCGATCGCGAGGGCGCGCTTTGGCTGGGGCGGGGCGAGGGGATCACCCGGGTCGACATCGCCTCGCCCATCTCGCTCTTCGGCACCAGTTCCCCGAGCGACGTGCAGCGGCATGAAGGCACGTTCTACGCCTCCTACGCGAGTGGTGGCACCGCGCTGCGCAAGCTGGTGCTGGATCCCGGCACGGGCGTGTCAGTACTGGAGCCCGTGCCGGCTAAGTTCAACCAGGCCTGGACCCTGCGCTCGTACCCAGACCCGTTTGGCGCAGGCCCGTTTGGTAAAGTGCCGAATCAGCTCCTGGTGTGTACTTCGGACGGCGTCAAGATCATCCGGGGCAACGCAATTTCGGCCGCCGTGCCGGGCCTCGAAGGGCCGCTGGAGGCTTGCAACGGCTTGGCTGCGTCGACGGGTACGCCGGCCCGCCTCTATGTGGGCCACATTGCCGGGATTTCGTCCATCCGCTGGGACGGGCAAACGTGGCAAAACGAAGGACGCTTGCCGGACTTTAATTCCTCTGGCGCCATTGGCCGGAACAATGAAGACCGCGAGGGGCGGCTGTGGGTAGGAGTACTGGGCGGCGTGATGCGCCTGGACGTTCCCGCCACCGGGATGCGAGACGCCCGCATGGTTCGCTTTGGCGAAAAAGAGGGCTTCGGCAAGAGCCTGCATGTCGTCCTGGGCGCGGCGGGGGAGATTTTCGCCTACCCCTTCGACGGGACGGAAGCAAAGCGCTGGGACCGCGCGAGCGAAAAATTCGTGCCCGACAATCGTTTCATCCTCCCGATGCAGGAAACGGGGGGCCGCGTCACGTTCAACGAACTGGAGAACGGCGACGTCTTTTCGTTGCACCGGACGCCCACCAGCCAGCGCCAGGGCATGTTCCGGCGGCAGGGGGATGGCAGCTATCGTCTGGAGGAAGCTCCCTACACCCGGCTTTCACCCTACAGTCTTTTCAGCGCGAGGATTCTGAACGGTACGCTTTGGCTCGGCGGTGACGCGCTGATTCGTTTCGATCCCCAGACCGCTTCCGTGCGGATGCCGCCTTTGTCCGCGTTGGTGCGCCGGGTGACTCCTGGTACCGCGGAGCCCGTTTTTGGCGGCTATGGCAACTCCACGGCCAAGCTAAAGCCGGAGAACAACTCGCTGCTTTTCGAATTCGCCGCGAACACCTTTGGCGACAACGGCGAGACGGCCTTCCAATACCGGCTCGATGGCGCCGACGCTGACTGGTCCGCCTGGGTGCGCCAGCGCGAGGCGCGCTATAGCAACTTGTCGCCAGGCACTTATCGCTTCCATGTGCGGGCCCGGGCCCTGGATGGCCGGGTGAGCGAAGAAGGCTCCTACGGCTTCACCATCACGCCTCCCTGGTATCGCACGCCAATTGCTTACGTGGGCTATGGCTTGTCGTTTCTGCTGGCTTTGTTTGGTGCCAGCCGGCTGGTCGTCGGGCGGGAGCGGGCCAAGGCGGCGCAAGAGTCCGCCGCGCTGGAGGGCCAGGCCAAGGCGCTCGAGGCGACCGTGGCGGAGCGCACGCAGGAAGTCCGCGCCCAAGCCGCCGAACTCGCGGCCCAGCGCGACAGCATCGAATTGCTGAACGAGATCGGCAAAGAGATCACCGCCTCGCTCGATCTCGAAACCATCCTTTTCAAGCTGTACGAGCGCGTCAACCAGATCGCCGACGCCAGCATCTTCGGCGTCGGCCTCTATCAGCCGCAAGAGAGCCTGCTCACTTACAACCTGGCCATTGAGAACGGCAAACGCTACGCGCCTTATACCCGCAGCACGCTCGACAAGAACCAACTGGGCGTCTGGTGTATCGACCATCGGCAGGCGGTGCTGATCAACGACGTCGCCACGGAAACCACGCGCTACATCCCCTCCTACCAGCACATGGGCCGGCTGCTTGAAGACGGCAGTGAGGCCCAGGCGCCGCAGTCGATGATCTACCTGCCGCTCGTCGCGCAGGACCGTGTGCTGGGCGTCCTCAGCGTCCAAAGTTTTAAGAAAAACGCCTACGACGAGCATGACTTGACCCTGCTCGAGAATCTCGCCGCCTACACCACCATCGCGCTCGACAACGCCGGCGCCTATGCCCTGGTGAACGAGCGCGAACACGAGGTGCGCGAGCGCGCCGCCGAACTGGCCACCATCAACCGCATCACGCAGGCGCTCTCCTCGCAGTTGGACCAAGCCGGGTTAATCCAACTCGTCGGCGACCAGGTCCGCGAAGTCTTCCACGCGCCCATTGCCTTCGTCGCGCTGTTTGACCGCGCGACGATGATGCTGCACTTCCCCTATGCGCACGGCGAGGAGAATGCCGTCTCCCGGCCGTTTGGGGAAGGGCTTACCTCGCAGATCATTCGCAGCGGTCAGCCGCTGTTGATCAACGAGGATATGGACGCCAGCCGCGCCCGCATGGGTGTGAAGAACATCGGCCGCAAGTCCGCGTCGTTTCTGGGCGTCCCCATCTCGGCCGGCGGCGAGAACGTAGGCGTCATCAGCGTGCAGACCACCGAGCAGGAAGGCCGCTTCACTGAGGCTGACCAGCGCTTGCTCAGCACCATCGCCGGCGCCGTGGGCGTCGCTCTGCACAACGCGCGCCTCTTCGAAGAGACGCAGAAGGCCCGCGCCATCGCCGAACAAGCCGACGCCGCCAAGAGCTCGTTCCTTTCGACGGTGAGCCACGAACTGCGCACGCCGCTCACGTCCGTATTGGGCTTCGCCAAGATCATCCGCCGGCGCCTGGAAGAGCGACTCTTCCCGCTGATCCCCGAGGATGACCGCAAGATCGCGCAGGCCAAAACTCAGGTGATCGACAACCTGGGCGTGGTAGTCAGCGAAGGCGAACGGCTCACTAAGCTGATCGACGACGTGCTTGACCTCGCCAAGATCGAAGCAGGCAAGTTCACCTGGAACATGGAGCAAGTGGACGTCGCTGGCGTGATCGACCAGGCGCTGTCCGCCACGTCTTCGCTGACCGAAGCTAAGAAGCTCGAAGTGGTGCGCAACGTCCAGCCCGGCCTGCCCCAGGTGACCGGCGATCGCGACCGTCTGATCCAGGTGGTGATCAACCTGATCTCGAACGCCGTCAAGTTCACCGACGCGGGTTCCATCACCCTGTCAGGCCTCCTGAGCGAAGGCGCGCTGACGGTGAGCGTAAAGGATTCCGGCATCGGCATCGCCGCCGAAGACCAGCCCAAGGTCTTTGAGAAGTTCAAGCAAGTGGGCGACACGCTCACCGATAAGCCCAAGGGCACCGGCCTCGGCCTGCCCATCTGCAAAGAGATTGTGGAGCACCATGGCGGCCGCATTTGGGTGGAGAGCCGGCCGGGGCAGGGCAGCACGTTCTCCTTCACGTTGCCGGTGGTGGGCGAGGTGGGTGGCGCATCGAGTCCGCGCTCGATCGACATCGAATCGCTGGTGCGGCAGTTGCGCGAAACCGTCGCCAGCCACTCGCCGCGCGAGAAGAGCATTCTGGTGGTGGATGACGACCCGCATATCCGCTCGCTGCTGCAGCAGGAGTTTGTCGAGGCTGGCTACGCGGTCCGTCTGGCAGAAGACGGCCGCCGGGCTCTGCAGATGGTGCGCGAAGAGCATCCCGGCCTCATCGTGCTCGACGTGATGATGCCAGAGATGAACGGCTTCGACGTGGCGGCGGTGCTCAAGAACGATCCGGTGACGATGGACATCCCGATCATCATCCTGTCGATCGTCGAAGACAAAGAGCGCGGCTTCCGCCTGGGGGTTGACCGTTACCTCACCAAGCCCATCGACACCGTGTCGCTCTTCCGCGAAGTGGGCACCTTGCTCGACCAGGGCAAATCGCACAAGAAGGTGATGGTGGTGGACGAGGACGCTTCCACCTTGCGCACCGTCACTGATGTCTTAGAGACGCGCGGCTATCAGGTGGTGGAGAGCAATGGCGCTGAGTTGTTCGCTAAGGCCGTATCTTCGAAGCCCGACATCATCATGCTCAGTTCGCTGCTTTCGAGTAACCAGGACGTGGTGCGCAGCTTGCGCTTTGAGAAAGGCTTAGAGAACGTGCTGTTTCTCATCTACCGGTAAAAGGCTATGAAGATACTGATTGTCGACGACGAACCGCACCTGCGCATGCTGATCCAGCAGACGCTGGAAGATCTGGAAGACGAGGGCGTCGAATTGCTGCTGGCCACCAACGGCGAAGAGGCGCTCGCTACGATTCAGGCCGAGTTGCCGAACCTGGTGTTTTTGGATGTGATGATGCCCAAGAAGAATGGCTTCGACGTCTGCCAGGCGGTGAAGAAAGAGCTGGGGCTCACCCAGGTGCACATCATTCTGCTGACGGCGAAAGGGCAGGAGTTCGATCGCCTGCGCGGCGAAGAGGTGGGCGCGAACATGTACATGACCAAACCCTTCGATCCGGACGCGCTCGTGGCGCAGGCGCGCGCGGTGCTGGGGCTTTAGCGTGCTGACCCGCCCAATTTACTCCCCGCTTCGCACACAGCCCCCGATGACAATCGGGGGGTATCGGGTTCACCAGCTTGGCTAGCCTGTCGCTCAAAGCCCTGCTCAGCCCCAAGACCGGCCTGTTGCCGGTGGTGCAATCTTTGTCGAAGGCGCTGGGCGATGGACTCGCCTTTGAGGACGCCGAGGGGCGGCTTCTTTGGGGCACTGCTACCGATTCCACCCGCACCCCCGTCAGCGACCTCGGTTACGTCATCGGTCCATCTCTTCCCGCCGCCGCACTGGCTGCGTTCCTGGAACACACCGCCGCCAAAGAGCAGGAGCGGCGCGCCTTGGCCGGCGAAGTGCT
>Ga0105047_10013729_pt1 | contig 12909 bp, 10 predicted proteins | sample MAT04_FD_78384 | JGI IMG/M metagenome (GOLD analysis project Ga0105047, IMG submission 78384) | Freshwater microbial communities from Lake Fryxell liftoff mats and glacier meltwater in Antarctica - MAT-04 (megahit assembly) | ecosystem: Environmental > Aquatic > Freshwater > Ice > Liftoff... | reverse complement strand
TTCCATTTTAAAGTGAATTACGAGCTTTTTAAAAATCTTATACTTCGCAGCCTTACTGGTATTGATTTCTACAACCTGCGTGAGGAAACATTTGCCCCAAAAACTACCCGGCAGGGAGCCAAATACAATGGTCTGGGAATAGAAGCCACAAGCAGTGCGCTTAGGTTTTACAACTCAACCTATGCTGATTATAGTTTTAAAAGGCTGCTGCACCTCCTCGATGTAACGGCAGGTTTCAGCCTCGAAAGCAATAAGCAGCACGATGTTTTTCTCAGAGCTCAGAATTTCGCAGGAAGCAGTTTCGAGTTTTTGCAGGATGCGGCAACTCCTATCGCCACCCAGTCGTTTGAAACAAATACATCGGCCAACTCACTGTTTTCCAGGATTAAATACAATTATAACGAGCGTTATGTTTTTACGCTGAACATGCGTTACGACGGCTCATCGAAATTTGGTGAAAACAACAGGTTCGCCTTCTTTCCCTCCGTGTCGGGGCTCTGGTATGTTTCGAAAGAAACCTTTTTCAGGAGTCGGGCAATTACTAAATTGATTGTTTCGTCCAGTTATGGGATTACAGGTAACGACCAGATAGGCAATTTCCTTTCGCTCGATCTTTTTTCGGCAGGCAGCAATTACAACGGTGAAGGTGGTATAAGCCCGACCCAACTCGCCAATCCCGATCTGAAATGGGAATCAACTTACCAGTTCAACATTGGAACTCAGTTTGAATTATTCAACCGCATCAGCGTTCGTGCCGACTATTATCATAAAGAAACTAAAGACCTTCTGCTTCAAAAACCCATGCCAACTTCCACAGGTTATACGTATATTATGTCGAATATCGGCAAACTTCAGAACCAGGGATTTGAAGCAATGGTAACGGCCAACATACTGAAAGGTGCCTTCAACTGGGATGCTACCTTTAACTTTTCGGCCAACAGGAACAAGGTCCTCGAACTATACCAGGATCAGCCGATCAGTAATATAGGAAGAGCTGGAAGCAGTATTGCCGTTGGAGAGCCGGTTTCATTTTTTTACGGTTTCAATTCCCTGGGAGTAAATCCCGCCGATGGCAACCTTATTTATGAAGACCTTTATAAAGACGGGAAGATCACCGATATCGACCGTAAGAAAATCGGCAGTCCACATCCTGACTTTTATGGTGGTATTGGCAGTTCATTGTCGTATAAGGATTTTAACCTGAATTTGCTGTTTTCATATTCTTACGGGAATGATATTTTTAACTCAACCCGCATCTATACCGAAACCGTTTCGCAGAGCAACCAAACAATGGCCATCCTCAGTCGCTGGCAGAATCCCGGCGATGTAACGGATGTTCCAAAAGCTTCGGTTTACAACCAGCGCACATCATCCCGCTTTGTTGAAGACGGTTCATTTATACGACTGAAAAATATACGGCTTAGCTATGAACTGCCTGCCAAACTGATTAACCGTGCCGGCCTGACTCGTTTGCAACTGTTTGTCGCCGGGAAAAACCTGCTCACCTTCACCCGCTATTCCGGAATGGATCCCGAAGTTAATTATAATGGATTGAATGCAATCGCTCTCGGCACTGACTTTTTCACCTGTCCGCAACCTAAAAGTTTATTATTCGGCTTATGCGCAAGATTTTAATAATCATCGTATTGTTCGCATCGGCCTGTGAGAGGAACCTGGATCTCAGGCCCAAAATGCAGGTTCCGGCAGAAGAGGCCTTCAGCAATAAGGAAAATGTGTATGCTGCCCTGATTGGATGCTATGACGGACTTCAACTGCAGCATTACTATGGGCGCAATTTTATAATTGCAGGCGATCTTGCATCTGATAACACTGTGGCCGATGGCACAAAGATTGAATATTATGATCTTGACAAAAACAGCCTGCTAGCCAATAATATACTGGTTGAGGGCATCTGGGCGGATATTTACCTGGCCGTGAACCGCGCCAATTATATGCTGTATAAGCTCGAAGATGTTACATTTCTTTCAGCCGACGAAAAGAAAGATTACCAGGGTCAGCTTCGGTTTTTACGGGCACTCCACTATTTTAACCTGGTGCGTCTTTACGGAGGTGTTCCTCTTAAACTTTTACCCACTCTTACGGATTCTCCTGAAAATATTTTACCACGCAGTTCTGTGGATGATGTTTATACACAGATTGTTGCCGACCTGGAATTTGCGCGAAATAGCATAGCGAATCGCAACTCCGTAAAGGCAAGTGCCATAGCGGCTACTGCATTGCTGGCAAGCGTTGAGCTTACTTTGGGAAATGCTTCAGCAGCGCGGCAATATGCCAGTCTGGTTTTGGACGAATCGCCTTTACTTGACCCATCATACAAAGACCTTTTTGCAGCCAGCTCGCAGCCAGGCAGTGAAATTCTTTTTTATGTTCCTTACAGCGCGACAGATAAAAACCGCCTTGCCGAGTACAACTATCCAAATACGCTGGGCGGCAGGCACGAAAATGCTCCGTCAGGGGAGCTTGTGAGTGTTGACGTCCGTGATAAACGCAAACCTCTTATTGCGTTAAATCATTCAGGAAAGTATTATTCAACCAAGTATTCCGATCTCACCACCGGCAGCGACAGGGTAATCGTTATGCGTACGGCCGAGATGTACTTTATCCGTGCCGAAGCTAATTACCAGATCGATTCCGTGGGAAACCGCCCGCAAATATTAGCTGATATCAATATCATCCGAAACCGCGCCGGCCTGCAACCCATTGCTTTGGGTTCAGTTATTCCGTTGCGGAATATGATCGAACATGAAAAACAGATCGAATTTGCCTTCGAAGGCAAACGTTGGTTCGACCTTATCCGCACCAAAAGGGCAATGGATCTAGTTCCAACAGTTACGCAACCTTACCAGATGCTTTTCCCTATTCCATTGAGCGAAATTCTTGCGAATCCGAAAATCGGGGTTAAAGGGCAGAATGATGGGTATTAATAAATCTTCAAGTCACTTTTTGAGCAGTAATTCCGAAAAATGTTGGCTAAATATTATTTAGATGTGCTGGAAAAACAAAACATAAGTTTATATTCTGCTTTTTGTTTTTTTCTTGTTCTTTTGTCATGACACAAAAGAACCAACTTAACGAAGTGGTCTCATGAACTCCTTTAAAAATAAACAATGGGCGAATAAAAAGTCTAGGCTTAATATAAATTTCACACAGATGTACAACTCGGTAAGGCTCGTGATCCCAATAAATTGGGATGGGCCTGTTAGAGTTTTCCATATCCGGGCAGCACGTGAGGCTGGTGTTTTGCTACGCACATGCCGCGCTGTTTACCTTCGTCTACATCTGTTGTGAAATTTCTATTAGGCCGATCCCTACACCCTGAAAATTACCCGAAAAGCCAAACCGTTGTTCCGCTATGTTGCCATAAGAGGAAGCTCTCATAGAAGGGACCGGCCTTATAAAAATGCGCCTGCGGTTCTTAGCCAGAGGCATGTGCGAATGGCATGTGCGTAGCAATACACAGCAAGGCAAACTGTCAGGATTTGTTGTACTCTTTCATGCCTTGTATTGCGAGGAGATACCTTTGGCTTAGAAACGCCAGCATTGTTATAAAGCCTAGATTTTTTGATACTTTTTGATCAAGCAAAAAGTACAAAGAGATAAACATTAAATCAATTTTCGAATGAATGCATGGAATTATTATGATGCATTAACCTTTCCAGCACATCAAAATAAAATACAGCCAAAATATTCCAGGTGCAGCTTAATATCTAAAATCCTTATCTTTGTTATCAATATTCGATGATTTATGATTGACCCTGAAAAACAAATAGAATATTGGAGATCGGGAGTACTTGATGATATAGAAACAGCAAGGGTTCTGATCGATAAAAACCGTTTAGTTCACGGGTTGTTCTTTTGTCATCTGGTAATTGAAAAAATCATAAAAGCTCATGTTGTAAAATTCACTCATGAAATAGCTCCACGTTCGCACAATCTTATTCATTTATCCGAAAAGGCAAATCTGATTTTCGGGGAAGAGGATGAAAATTTACTGGGTATTTTAATGAAATATCAGCTTCAGGGTAGGTATCCTGATTACAATCCAACAGCCCCTAATAAAGACAAAACAATTGATTATTTATTAAAAACAGAAAAACTCTTAGCATGGCTCGAAGCGAAGTTATAGAATTATTGAAGAAATATCTGAAACTTCTGAATGCGGAAGGCATTTCAGTCAATAAGGCTTTTCTGTTTGGCAGTTACTCGAACGACACAGCTACCGAAAACAGTGATATTGATGTGATGATTGTATCGGATAATTATGATGAAAATGATGATGATGCAATAGGTAAGATATGGCGTTTAACCCGAAAAGTCAATACTAAAATAGAGCCATTTCTGATTGGTGTCAGGAAATATAAAGAAGATACATCATCACCGTTAATCAGCATGATAAGGGATAAAGGTATTGAGATTGCGTAATATGATTAGCTTTCAATAACCTTGATGAATACTCTTTTCGATGTCAAGTTATACAACAGGTTAAAATTTATATATCCGTAAAGTTTCCAACCCGAATGCTTTACTTCGTTTTTTGTAGAAAATGTAAACTTAAAATAATATGAAATTATTACTCCCAATTCTGATCAACATTCTGTTTGTTTCACAGTTATTTTCACAACAAATTCCATCTCCACTTGAGAAAAACAACTACCAGAAAGTTACCACCTACGATGAGTTGACCGCATTCGTTAAGCAACTGGACGAAAGTTCCGACTTGCTGAAAGTTGAAATTATCGGACAAACCACGCAGAAGAGAAATTTATATGCATTAAAATTTTCTTCCTGGGAGTTCGGGAAGGACAAATCCAAAATAAAAGTACTTTTCTTTGCCCAGCAACATGGTAACGAACAGTCGGGGAAAGAAGGCGCATTGTTGCTCGCACAAGCACTGCTGAAACCCGAAAACAGGTATTTACTGGATAAAATTGATTTTGCGATAGTTCCGCAGATGAATCCCGATGGTTCGGAGAAAAATCAGAGGCGTAACGGCAACAGCATGGATATGAATCGCAATCATCTCATCCTCACCGAACCCGAAACCCAGGCTTTACACAAGTTTTTCGATACATATTTATTTCAAGTAACCATGGATATTCACGAGTATTCGCCCTATGGAGGGGAATGGGAAAAATACGGATACCGGAAAAATGCCGATGTAACGCTTGGAGTCACTACCAATCCGAATATTCCGGGAAAGATCAGGGATTTCTCGAACAAAGAAGTTTTCCCGTTTTGGTCAAAATTTCTGGTTGACAGTAAGTTTAGCACAGCAGTTTATGCTCCCGGCGGACCCCCTGAGATTGATTACATAAGGCACAGCACTTTTGATATCAACGATGGCAGGCAGAGTTTCGGGATTCAGAATACATTTTCATTTATTCAGGAAGGACTTAACGGAACGGATAACTTTGTTGAAAACATTAAGCACCGTGCCGAAGGACAAATGACTGGTATGCGTGGGATATTGGAATTTGTTTACTCCCACAAAAATGAAATTAAAAAAATGGTGACTGCCGAACGAAAGTACCTGGTTTCAGGTAAAGCAAATTCTATAGTTTCGATACAATCGGAACATGTCGCCAACGGGCAAAAGCTGACACTTCCATTGTATTCATACTATTCTAAAACCGACACTACGGTTATTGTAAACGATTATCGCCCGGTAGTTAAATCGATGACGGATGTTCAGAAACCTGCCGGTTACTTGGTTCCAAAACTAAATAAGGAGCTGGTGGAATGGGTCGGCAAACAGGCGCTTACCACTACGGATTTTAAAAAACTTAAAAGCCAGAAAATTGAGCAGTACACCATAGTTAGGATTGATTCTATTGATTTTGAACGTGAAATAATTATCAACCCGGTAGTTGAAGCAAATGAATTTAAAGGTGAAATTAATGTTGCCGACTATTTGTATATTCCCACTGCACAACTAAAAGGCAACCTGCTCATACTGGCTCTCGAACCAAAGTCGGAACTGGGGTTGGTAACCTACAAACAACTTGCCCATTTGCTTAACGTTGGAGAAACATTTCCGGTGCTGAGAGTTGTGAGGAAGTAATTTATTTGCGATTTACGAATCGTCAAGTGTTACAAATTTTTCCTTTAATAACTTAATCGTAAATCCCCAATCTTACCTTGTAAATCGTACCTTCGAAAATGCATATAACACCTTCAAAATAATATCAAATTAATGAATAATTAATAATATTTGAATTGCCGTAGTAACAGACACAGCATGCTGTGTCTCTACGGCAATTCAAATCGCCAAAACCTAATCCCCATGCGCATCGACCGTATTGAACTCCGCCACACCAAAATGATCCTGGTTACCCCGTTTGTAACTTCGATGGGAACTGAATATGATGAGCAGCACATTATGGTGCGTGTTGATGCCGAAGGCGTCACCGGCTGGGGCGAGTGCGTAGCCGAAGAAACTCCGTTTTATTCGTACGAAACGGTTCCTACAGCCTGGCATATTCTCAATGATTTTCTGATTCCGGCCATTTTAGGAAAAGACCTTGCTAACGTTGAAGAGGCCATTGCAAGCTATTCGAAAGTGCGTGGTCATATGATGGCTAAAGCTGGATTGGAGGCAGCTTTGTACGATGCTTTCGCAAAATCAAAAAGAATTTCGTTATCGAAAATGCTTGGCGGAACGCAGGAAAAAATTAAAGTGGGAGTAAGTCTGGGTATCAGCGACACGGTTCCTGATCTGCTTCATGTTATGGAAAAGCACATGAAAGAGGGCTATCAACGCATTAAAATTAAAATTGCCCCGCAACGCGACCTGCAGTTTATTGAAGCCCTTCGCCGCGAATATCCTGAAATGCTCTTACAGGTGGATGCCAATTCGGCTTATACGCTGGATCATCTCCCCGTTTTCAAAAAAATGGATCAATACAATCTTTCTCTTATTGAGCAACCATTGGGTTACGATGATATTTATGATCATGCCAAATTGCAGCGCGAAATCAAAACCGATCTTTGTCTCGACGAAAGCATCCATTCGCTGGGCGATACTCGGGCAGCCATCGAAATGGGTAGTTGCCGTATTATCAATATCAAGCCCGGCCGCGTTGGCGGTTATACCGAATCGATCAAAATTCACGATTATTGCGCTTCGATGAATATCCCGGTGTGGCATGGCGGAATGTTAGAGTCAGGCATTGGCCGCGCAGGAAATGTGGCATTAGCTTCGCTGCCTAATTTCACGCTGCCAAGCGATCTTTCACCAAACAAAAAATATTATACCGAAGATATTGTTGAACCACAGTTTACCTTAAATTCTGATGGCACCATCACTGTTCCTACGGGACCTGGAATTGGCGTGGAAATAAACATGAAGGCGCTTGAAAAATATACGGTGAGGAAATGTGAGCAGAAAGGCTAATACCAGGAACCTGTTGATAAAATAGTTTTAAGAGGTGGTAGAGGTGCATCGACTACGCACATGTTTCGACTTCAGCACATGCTTCGACTCCGGTCAGCATGACAATTGACAAGGGACTTCGACTTATGCTACAACTGCGCTCAACATGACGGTTTGTGTTTCTAGAAGGAATCTTCAACAGCTTCTTATTTTATAATCATACTCTCCAGAAAATCCTGCAAACTCTCATTCACCACTCTTAGTACATCTCCCATTTTTACCAGGTCAGCAATTGCCGAAATATCACGCGGTGTATGGTAATCGTTGTGAAGACCGGTGTTGTACGTCATTACCGGAATATTTTTTGCGGTGAATGTAGCATAGTCGCTGCCTGAATGTCCGGTTACATCCCAAAGATCGAGATTAAAAGGATGATCAAGTGTTGAGTTGCTTTTTCGGGCCAGTTCACGGAGGTTTTCGTCGGCGGTGCGGGTTCCAATGCTGAGTTTTCGTTGTGTCGAATCCGAAGTTTCGCTTCGTGAAATCATATCCATATTGATATAGAGTTTCACTTTTTCGGGCGATGAAAGATTTCCCGCAAAATACTCACTGCCAATCAATCCCTTTTCTTCGGCTGTCCAAGAGGCAAAAACAACATTGCAGGGCGGAATTGTTTTGCTTTCGGTCCACTTTCCGGCTAATGCCAATAGTCCGGCAGTACCGGATGCATTATCGTCGGAACCGCAATAAATAATTTTCCCCCGTTTACCCAGGTGGTCGTAGTGTGCGCCTAAAATAACAGTTCGCGTGGTATCCTTACCTGGAATTTTCCCAATAACATTATGAACCAACAGAGTATCTAAGGTTGGTTTTGCTTTCATGGAAATGATATTTTTAATAACAAAGGGGTTAAATTTCATTTGCTTCGCAATTTGTGCTTCAGTTTTCCTGAAGTCAACACCGATAAGCATTGCCAGCTTTTCACTGCTGTTTTTTTTAAGCCTGAAACAGCTTGCGAATGTTTCTTTTTTCAGATTTGCCGGAAGTATATATTCAGCACCTACATATTCCAGATTTACGACCGGGGCAACATTTTTGCGTTTCTGATTAACTGATTCAGGTGCCAGATAAGATTTGCTTATTGTTAAAACTGCAATCGCACCTTGCTTTGCTGCTTCACGGCATTTTTTGTCGAGGTCGAAATCATCATTCTCAGCCAACGTTTTAAATTTCTTCCATGCGATACTAGTGCTGTCATGCTGCCCGGGATATCCTTCCATAATCAGTACAATCCGACCTTTTACATCGATTCCGGCATAATCATCATAGCCTATTTCAGGAGCAACAATGCCATAGCCGGCGAATACCGGGGCTGCCGCAACTGATACATGCTGAGTAACATTTGAAACCTTAAAATCGAAGTGTATCAAAAAATGAAGCTGAGCCTTTGGACTATTGGATTGCGTAACGTCAATATATGATTCTTCGGTTGTACACCTGAGCAGTTCAAACGACTGGTAATAATCTGATAAAACAATGTTTGCATCGCCAGCCCGGTTGAATGGTTTCAAACCCATATGCTGCATCATCGAAGCAATATATTCGGCAGCAATTGTGCTGCCTCGTTCGCCGGTTTCGCGACCTTCGAGTATCGGCGATGCCAGGAGACTCTGAATAGGTGCAAAGTCTTTTCCCTCAGGTGGCCGAACGGATTGCGGTTTGGTTTGGGCAAATATGCCTGCCTGGGAAAGTATAAATACGATACCAGCAATAATCCTGATGCAATTTGAACTGAATTTCATGGTAGTGATCTTAGATTTGAATTTGTTATAATTATCGGTATTGCCGGGGTTCAAATGTACAAATTACCTTTCATTAATGGATGTTCTGATTCTGATGTAAATATGCTTGAATCATAAAAAAACTATAATGTTGTTGAGCGAATTAATTTTTATAGTATTTTTGCATCACAAATGAGAAATCAATCAGCAAATATCAATTGGTGGCAGTTTACGACTAACGTTGTGGACAGCTAATATATTTGCGTTAACTTATTATAAGATAACCCGCTGTTTGCAAAGAACAGCGGGTTTTTTTATGTCAAAGAATTTAAAATAGTTTACCAATGAAAATTTACACCGATACCTACCAATCTCTTTCGGATACCAAAACGCCGGTTAGCTTGTTTCTTGCTTTACGCGACGAGTATAGCGCGCCTATGTTGCTCGAAAGTTCCGACTATAACAGCAAAAGCAACCATTATTCGTTTTTGTGTTTCGAGCCTATCGCCAGCATTACCATTCACAATAAACTTTCGAAAACGGTTATAAACGGTAAAATTGCAAAAGAAACCTTGCCGGCTGATGCGCAATCGTTAAACCAGGCTTTTACTAAATTCATCAATAAATTTGAGTTCGACGATCAGCTTCAGGATCAGCTAAAAGGCTTGTTCGGTTACTGTTCATTCAATATTGTTGAATATACGCATGAGATCAAACTGAGAAACAATTTTAATGAGATACCCGAATTGCTTTACCACCTGTATTCGCTGGTTTTGGTGTTTAATCACGCCAGCAACGAACTCAGCGTTTACTCTCATTCGTATTCCCAAAAACAGGCTGCCGAAAACCTGAAACTCCTGATTGAACGCATTGATCTGCACAAGCACCATAACTATTCCTTCGACCTGGCGGGTAACGAAACCAGCAATTGCACGGATGAGGATTACATGAGTAAAGTAATTAAAGCCAAAAGACATTGTAAACTCGGAGATGTTTTTCAACTGGTTGTTTCACGTAGGTTTTATCAAAGTTTTAAAGGCGATGATTTCAATGTTTATCGGGCCTTGAAGAAGATAAATCCTTCGCCATACCTGTTTTATTTTGATACCGGCAACTTCAGAATATTCGGATCTTCGCCCGAAGCGCAACTGAAAATCATCAAAGGCATCACCGAAATACATCCTATAGCCGGAACTTACAAGCGCACTGGCAACGATGCTTTCGACATTGAAAAAGCTGGCGAATTGCTGAAAGATGCCAAGGAAAATGCCGAACATGTAATGCTGGTTGACCTGGCACGCAACGACCTGACCAAATATTCGCGCAATGTTCATGTGCGATCCTACAAGCAAATCCAGTTTTACTCGCATGTAATTCATATGGTCAGCAATGTTTGCGGCGAATTGCGGCCTGAGTTCAACTCCTTCGAAACACTGAGCGGGACCTTCCCGGCCGGGACTTTATCAGGTGCCCCAAAGCACAGGGCTATTCAGCTTATTGATGAACTCGAAAATGATGCCCGTGGATTTTATGGCGGTACCATCGGATTTGTAGGTCAGAAAAATGAACTCAACCAGGCCATTATTATCCGCTCATTTTTAAGTAAAAACAACCAGCTTATTTACCAGGCAGGTGCTGGAATCGTTGAAAGCAGCAAGGAAAAAGATGAGCTGAATGAGGTTTTCAATAAAATTAATGGATTGAGAAATGCGCTCAAGGAAGCCGATAAACTTTTTAAAACCAAGGTCCAGCTCCAGGAAATTGAAAGTGAATTTTATAAGGATTATAGAATTACTAATTTTACTTACGAAAAACCGGCTTAGAAGCATTCAGGGCTAACGATGAAGACAATTGAAATAACGCTTTTACTGATCTTTACTTTTTCATTCCATAGTTATTCGCAGGAAATAATTTTTGGAAGCAATAAGTATATTGAATATCAAAAGGGCACATTGCCGATTGTTATTTCAGTTCCGCATGGCGGAAATCTCAGCCCTTTAGCCATTCCTGACAGAACCTGCAACAATCCTGCAAATGTAACCGACGCATATACTATTGAAGTGGCACATGAGATAAACAGAGCTTTATTCGAATTAACAGGTTGTTATCCATACATCGTCTATTGTCATTTAAAACGCTCTAAATTAGACTGTAACCGGAATGTGGCAGATGGCGCTTGCGGGAATTCTGATGCTGTTAAAGCTTGGAACGAATTTCATGGATTTATTAAAACGGCACAAAATACAGTTTCTCTGGACTATGAAAACAACCTCTTTTTTATTGATTTACACGGCCACGGAAATCCAATTCAACGAGTAGAATTAGGTTATTTACTCTACGACTATGAACTCGAACTCCCTGACGAAACCTTAAATACTGCCAAATACCTCAATTTTAGTTCAGTTAAAAATCTGGCCTTGAACAATTCGAATAATTATACACATGCCGAATTACTCCGGGGAAGTAATTCATTGGGAACAATGCTAGCAAATAAAGGGTTTCCTGCAGTTCCTAGTTCGCAAATTCCGTTCCCGGGAACAACCACCAATTATTATAGCGGAGGGTATATTACAGCTACCCATACTTGTTATACGTCAGGGAATAATGTTAACGGTGTTCAAATGGAGTTAAATTATACCGGTATCAGAGACAATCAAACCAACAGGCGGAAATTTTCCGATTCGCTTTCACGGGTTTTGTGCGATTATATGGATATACATCGTTCAAAAGCTTTACGCCAATGTTCGGTGCTGGGCACTATAGATAATTCTCAGGACGGCATTAAAATATATCCGAACCCTCTGAATTCAGGAAGTAGTAAGATTTTTACAGCAGGGCTTACAACAGATTTATGTGAATACCGGATAACAGATGTTCTTGGCTGCATTTGCAGCATAGGATTTATAACAGGGAACCAGATATCGCTGACCGAAAAATTAAAAAGCAACATTTACATTGTGATGATTAAGGATAAAAAAAGCAATCAAACAATCATTACTAAACTGCTTGTCAGATAATTCAAACTTTTAAAAACGAAGCAGGTAATACGCTTTGCACCAACAAATTATACAAAAAAATGAAACTACTGGTATTGGATAATTACGACAGCTTCACGTACAACCTTGTTCAATTGATTGAAAAAACAAGCGATATAAAATATGAAGTTCATAAAAATGATAAAATAACATTGAAGCAGGTGAATGAATTTGATAAAATCCTGCTTTCGCCCGGACCCGGAGTGCCAAAAGATGCCGGCATCCTGGAAGAGCTGATAAGAATGTATGCGCCTACCAAGTCAATACTTGGAGTTTGCCTTGGATTACAGGCAATAGGCGAAGTGTTTGGTGCTGAACTTATCAACCTCGATACTGTCTATCATGGAATAGCAACAGAAATAGAGTTGATTGCCGAAGATCCTTTGTTCGATCAATGTCCGAAACGCTTCACAGTCGGGCGCTACCATTCGTGGGCTGTCGATTACAAAAGTGTTACCAGTGATCTGGATTTAATCGTAACTGCTCTTGATGCTGAACAATGTGTGATGGCTATCAGGCATAAAAAGTATGATGTGAAAGGCGTTCAGTTTCATCCCGAATCCATTCTCTCAGAATATGGCGAACAGATTATCAGGAATTGGATCAGCAGGTAGTTCTGATTCCATTTTTACTTTAAAACATAAAGAGGGGGAGAAGGGGAGAAATGGAGATGGGGAGAAAATGAAAAACAGATAACATC
>Ga0105047_10013728_pt1 | contig 12909 bp, 4 predicted proteins | sample MAT04_FD_78384 | JGI IMG/M metagenome (GOLD analysis project Ga0105047, IMG submission 78384) | Freshwater microbial communities from Lake Fryxell liftoff mats and glacier meltwater in Antarctica - MAT-04 (megahit assembly) | ecosystem: Environmental > Aquatic > Freshwater > Ice > Liftoff... | reverse complement strand
CTACAACTGGACTGTCGTCGAAACCGAAATCAAGGATGTGTACAAGATCGTCCTTGAATCGACGTTCGAGACCAATGTGCCGGTTCCCGTCGTGACGGTCGATCAACCATTCCGGATTCCTCTGGTGGTCGAAGGTCAGAAGACGCAGATGGACTTCACCGTCACCAACCACGGTTTGATCCAGGTTGAGGATGTTCAATTCCAGGTGCCCCAGGATCATCCTTACTTCAAGTTCACGGCCCTGATTGACAAGATCGACGTTCTGCCGGCAAAGACGACGATGACCATTCCCGTGACCATTGAACTGAAGGAAGGCGTTTCAGCGGCAGATTGGAACAATGCCCGCGCTGCGGGGCTTTCGGTTGAAACACAGGTTATGCAGGATGCGATGAAAAAAGCGATGTCGGACGGCAACTTTGTCGGTCAGTCGCTGAATTTTGAGCCCAACCTGCAGGTCGTCAACACGGGGATCGACTGCCTGAATGTGGACATCAAAGTTGTCTACAAGTATGTCTGTGACGGAGATCGCTGGCGTGCCGTTCCTGTCAACATTGAACCTCTGTGCACTGCACAAAGCGCTTACAATTGCCTGAGGGACGCCTGGGGCACCGCTGCGGGATCGCTGCCCAGCCTCGGTGGCAATCTGGCCAACGCTCCCTGTGCCCTGATCGGTCTGGCGCTCGATAAGCTGACAGACCTGACCAGCTGTCAGAAAGCGCTGCTGAAAGCAGCCTGCGGCGCGGTGACCGGTGGGCTCACTGGTGGACCCGTCGGAGCGTTGCTGGGCGGCCTCAGCGGGGGTGGTCTTGGACTGTTAAATTGTTTCTGCGGCCTGTTTGGTGGTGGCAGCAGCGGCGGTGGTGGAGGTGGAGGTGGAGGTGGAGGATTCGGCGGTTATGGAGGCGGTCCCGGAAATCCCTATGTGGTGCCGACCGGGTATTCGATTCCCACTTCGTCCGGATGCTCCGGTGCTTCCGATATCACGGTGACGCAGGACGGTGTGCGGGCCAATGGCGGGGAAGCAGGGGTCTGTGCTCAGGTACGGCTAAGAATCGAACAGGAAGCCGTGCTGACCCGGACGGCCTTTGACGGTACGCTGGAAATTACCAACGGTCACACGGATATCGACCTCACCGATGTGGAGGTCCAGTTGGACATTCGTGACCACGAAGGTAACGACGCGAATGACAAATTCAACATCCGCATTCTCCGTCTCGAAGGCATCAGCGCGGTTGATGGAACCGGAGTCGTACCACGAAACAGCGCCGTATCGATTGTCTGGCAGTTTATTCCTCGCGACACATCAGTCCAGGATCAACCGGCGTTTTACACCATCGGCGGCACCTTCAGCTACGTGGAAGACGGTGTCAACGTTGATGTCGAAATGTTTCCGGCGGGAATCACCGTGCAGCCGGACGCCAACCTGGAACTGCGCTACTTCCATCAGCGGGACGTCTATTCCGACGATCCTCACACGGAAGAGATCGAACCGGCCGAACCGTTCGAACTTGGCTTGCTGGTAACGAATGTCGGCCATGGGACGGCCCGTCAACTCAGCATCACGTCGTCTCAGCCCGAAATCATCGAGAACGAAAAAGGCCTGCTGATCGACTTCCGAATTATCGGCTCGACCGTTGGCAACCAGACAGTGACCCCTTCTTTGACGGTCAATCTCGGCGACATCAACCCGGCTGCCACACAGGTGGCTTCGTGGCAGCTGACATCGACGCTGCAAGGCAAATTCAAGGACTTTACGGCCACGTTTCAACATGTTACTGGCATGGGGGACGACCGGCTGTCGCTGATCAAAAGCGTTGAGATTCATGAATTGAATCATACGGTGCTGGCGAATCGCGGCAGCTTCGACTCCGGGTCTGTCACCGATGATGACCTGCCCGACTTTTTGGTCAATGACATCGAAGACCCGGACGTCCTGCCGGATACACTGTACCTCAGCGACGGTTCCATCGCCGCTGTCGATATCGGACAGAATGCAGCCATCGATGGCCCGGCGTTCTTTGGCGACTTGCACGTCAGTCTGACCATCGACATGGTCACCGGATGGAACTACACCCGACTGCCGGATCCTGGATCGGACTTCATCCTGTCGCGCGTGGTACGATCCGACGGCAAAGTGATTGCCACTGGGCGTGACGCATGGCAGACCAATCGAGTGTTTGCTCAGGCCGACAGCACGTTTACTCGCGAAGAACGTCTGCACGTCTTCGACTACAGCGACGCCGTTCAGACTCAGACTTATACACTTTTCTACAAGATCAACGATTCCGTCGCTCCGGAACTGCTGAACATTATTGATGTGTCGCCTGACCCTCGTGATCCGGCAACTCCCGTCGGTTCAATTGACGTTGAGTTCTCGGAACAGATTGATCTGTCGACATTCACATTCAGCGACGTGAGTCTGACGCTGAACGACGGTGCCAACCTGATCGACAACACAGTCACCATCAGTCACGTGTCTGCGGGGATCTACCGCGTGAGCGGTCTTGGGCCGTTGACGGCGACCGCAGGGGTCTATAGGTTCTCGGTCAATCCGGGCGGGATTCAGGACTTCGGAGAAAACGCCGGCGTTGGTGCTGCATTCGACACATGGCGCAATGGTACCGCTCCTGCTTTTATTGAATCGATCACGGGAGCCACTCCTTCCAGCAGAAACACGGCCGTCGATTCGCTCGCGGTCAGGTTCTCCGAAGAAATCGACCTGTTGACTTTCGATTTCAGCGACATCACGCTAAGCCGCAACGGCAGTTCTGTGGCGTTAAATTCATCCGTGATGGTCATCGACGACGGGAACGTTTCCACGCCGTCCACATATCTCATTATCGGTCTGATGGGTTTCACAACTGCCGAGGGCAGCTACCAGCTGACGGTGAACGCCAGTGGCGTGCAGAAACCGGCGGGCGGAGTCAATGGTGTAGGCAGCGAATCGGTTTCGTGGACGATGGACACAACCGCCCCGACGGCCACCGAAGTGGTGGAACTGGCGACCAATCCGCGAAACATCAGCGTGCTGTCGATCGATGTCATCTTCTCCGAGACAATCGACCTCTCGACCTTCACTCGGGAAGATTTGCAGATTACGCGCGATGGCGGACCCAATCTGATTGCTGGCGACAGTCGCGTTCAGATTTCGCATGTCTCCGGATCGCGTTACAAAGTCTCGGGAATTAACTGGTTCCTCGGCAACGAAGGCACTTACACATTCACGGTGAATTCGACCGGAGTGCGGGATCCCTCCGGCAATGTCGGGTTGGGGACACGATCGACGTCGTGGGTCATGGATACGACCAAACCGGCAGTTCCCGTCAACCTCGCAGTCACGCCCGACAGAGGGATCCTGAACAATGACGGCCTGACAAACACAACCACTGTTACAATGACAGGCAGTCTGGCAGAGACTGGTCTGTCGGTGAGGCTGTATGATGTCACGCGGTCGCAGGATCTTGGCTACGCAACCGTTACCGGTACGACGTTTGCCGGTCAGCTGAATCTCGGAAGCAGCGGACTTCACAAAGTTCGGGCTCGGGCCGTTGACCCTGCCGGCAATGTGGCGGATTCGTTCTTTGATGTTTTCGTCGACCTGACGGCACCATCACTGACGTTGACTCCAGTCAGCCCCAACCCGAGAAACGTGGCCCTGAACACCATTGCGTTCCAGTCGTCCGAGCTTCTGAATGCAAGCCTGCTGGACACAAGCGACCTCATGCTGACGCGTGATGGAACTCCGGTCGCGATCAATCCGGCGGTCGTGTCTGTCGCCAGTACAGGGGGGCCCGGCTACCAGGTCAGCGGATTATCCACGCTGACCGTACTGCCCGGTCTCTACACGCTGACGATTACAGGAGTTGGAGTTGAAGATCTGGCTGGTAATGCCGTCGGCACCAACACGAGTGTCTCCTGGCAAATGCAGGGAGAAACCGCTGGCGACACGACGGCACCGATAAGTTCCGTGGATCCGCTCCCCGCGCTTACTGCGAATCCTGCACTGCAGGTTAGCTGGACCGGGCAGGATGAAGCCGGTGGCAGCGGTCTTGCGTCGTTTGACATTTTCGTGGCTGCTGATGGAGGCGCGTACTCGGCCTGGCTGTCGCAAACGACAGCCACATCCGCCATTTACAACGGTACGAAGGGCCACCGTTACGCCTTCTACAGCGTAGCTCGCGACCAGGCTGGCAACGTTGAAGCGGCACCCCTGTCTCCGGATGCTCAAACCACAGTTCTGGGTGATGCCGGCGTCAACGTCACGCCGAGTTCCGGATTGCTGACGACGGAAACCGGAGGCACGGCTACGTTCATGGTGGCACTGACAAACGCGCCGACGGGCGACGTTACCGTAGAAATTGTCTCGCTGGACGTGACGGAAGGGACCGTCAGTGTCTCCGAACTTGTGTTCACCACTGCCAACTGGAATGTGCAGCAATCTGTGATCGTTACTGGAGCGGACGATCCCGATGTGGACGGCGACGTTGCTTACCAAGTCCGCGTAGGACCGTTCACCAGTTCCGATCCGGCCTACGCAGCCCTGACATCGGTGCTGGTCTCACTGACCAACCAGGACAATGAAACTCCAGGAGTCATGGTGACTCCGACCAGCGGACTGCAGACGACAGAGGCCGGTGGTACGGCAACCTTTGATGTTGTACTCAAGGCACCTCCCACAGCAACGGTCACCATCCCGCTGTCGTCAGGGAATTCGCAGGAGGGTTCCGTTCCTGCAGAAATCGTGTTCACTACGGCCAACTGGAATGTGCCACAGACAATCACGATCACAGGCGTGAATGACGACATTGATGACGGAAACGTCGCGTACAGCATTATTCTTGGAGTCCTCCAGACGACGGATCCAAACTATCAGGGCATTAACCCTGCTGACGTGTCTGTCACCAATCTGGACAACGATACGGCCGGAGTGACAGTAACGCCGACGTCCGGGCTGTTTACCACGGAATCCGGTGGCACGGCACAGTTCCAGGTTTCTCTGAACAGTCGGCCGACCGCCAGCGTGATGATCGCAGTTGCCTCCAATAACACCAGCGAAGGCACCGTTCCAATCACCGAACTGACGTTTACAACGGCCAACTGGAATGTGCCTCAGGCAGTGACTGTCACTGGAATTGACGACCCCAACGTTGACGGGGACGTGCTTTACACAATCAATCTTGGCCCGATTACCAGCACTGACGCATTGTACGCGGCCATTGATCCGGCAAATGTCCTGCTGACGAACCGGGACAATGACAACGTCGTTGTGCCTCCGAAGGTAAGTTCCGTCATTGTTCAAAACGGCATGACGCATCGCAGCTACGTCGATACTCTTGAAATTCGTTTCGATCACAATATGGATCTGGCAACGGCGATTGCAAATGGCTCAATCACCAGTCTGGTCACACTGACGAATCTGGGGGTGAACGCCGATGTCGATGCCGATCAGACCATCGCTGCGACTGCCGGTCAGTTTCGTTACCGATTCGATGCCACGTCCTCCAAAGGAGTGCTAACGTGGTCGCTGGATTCCTTCGCAAATCCGAGTACAAAACTATCGCTTCCAAACGGCTATTATGAACTGAGACTCAGCGGTGCCATCATGGACACCTCGGGAACAGCTCTGGACGGTGATCTTGATAATCAGCCGGGCGGTGATTACACAGGAAACTTCCATCGGCTTTATGCCGACCTGAATGGAGATCTGGTCGTTGATGCAGCCGACATTGCGATCGTGAATGCGGCCAATGGCTCGCTGCCGGGACGATCGAACTGGAACCCCAATGCCGACCTTGATCGCAGCGGCAGGGTCAACACTCTCGACCGACTTCCGGTACTCCAGATTGCCAATGGAACGACAACCCCGAAGGAAATCATTCCACCGAACGACATTGGCGATAATTCCGCCGACGGCCTGAACACACAACTGACAGCTGTAGGCAGTCCTTCGATGGACTGGACGCAGTCACTGACATCAACACTGTCTAACGCACGAGATGTGGACTGGTTCTCGTTCCAGGCTCCCGCCAGCGGCGTGCTGCAAATTGACGTTTCGGCAACTGGCGGTGTGATCCCGCGACTGACTCTGTTCGAAGACCGAGGCTTCGGATCGCTGGGGTTCGAAAACTCAGGGCTGGGTGCAACATCAACGCCCGCTGTGGCCAACCGTCACTACTTCGTTCGCATCGACGCCGGGACGAGTTCTGCGTTCACGAATGTGGTCTACACCGTCAACAGCACTTTGATGGGCTACGACAATTACTATTCGCTGGTTGGTGCCGATCTTGTCCGAGCTGACTCGACGCTCACTGGAGCTGGCTTCTCTGTGGCTGTCATCGACACCGGGATTCTGGCCAGTCATCCGGCACTGGCTGGCCGAGTTCTGGCGGGCTGGGACTTTGGAGACAACGATAACAACCCGACTGATACGGTTGGGCACGGCACGGAGATCGCCGGCCTGATCGCCAGCAACGATCCTCATGCACCTGGTATCGCACCAGGTGCCAATGTGATTCCGTTGAAAATTACTCCCGACGGCTCAACGACCGCTTCGCTGGATGCCATTGCGGCTGCGCTGTCGTGGGTGCTTGAACATCGCATTGAATTCAGCATTGCCGCAGTCAATATCTCATTTGGAGCGGGTAACGTGCCGAAGGGGACATCGCTGGCGGCCATCGAAACGCTGTATCGGCAGTTATTCAATGCTGGCGTGTTCATCGCCAGTTCCGCAGGAAACTCCTACTTCGCTTATAACGGGACACCGGGAGTTAACCTGCTGGCCGCGAGCTATGCCGTCACGGCGGTGGGCGCGGTTTGGGATAGCAATGCCGGAGCGGTTTCATTCACGTCCGGAGCCAAAGACTTCACGACTGGTCCGGATCGAGTGACCTCGTTCACCCAGCGTGGCAGCGGAGTGGATTTGCTGGCTCCCGGTGGTGACATCACGGTCATTGATCCTTCCGGGGGACTGCTCGTCCGACACGGCACGAGCATGGCTTCTCCGATCGTGGTGGGAGCTGCTGTGTTGCTGCGGCAGGCGATTGACCGCATCGGCCTGACTGCCAGTCCGTCCGTTCTGCGCCAGATCATGGCCGCCAGTGGAGTCCTGGTTTTCGATGGCGACGATGAAAACGACAACGTCATCAATTCGAACCAGAACTATTCTCGTCTTGATATTGCCAGCGCGATCGAGTGGGTCCGTAATCACGCCGACGAAATTGAAGGCATGAATGGTGGCCTGCCGGACTCATCAGGAGGTCAGGGCAATTCCGGAACTCAGGGCAGTACCGTCACCGCCAACATTTTGATCCCCGCTCCGATCCAAAACCTCGGGTCGTTTTTGATCGGGAGCCGGCAGCCGACCCTGTTCGTGCAGCATTCGCTGCTGAATGCTCCGATCTTTGGCCAAACCCGGTTCGGTGAACGATTCGCTGAGTCGCCGCTGACGGATCCACAAACTCCAATGAAGTTGCAACGGCTACAGCCGTTTGGCTTCTCTGCGATCCGCAACCATGTTGTGGCCGACGTCATTGAGTCTGACATCGACAGCTTGTTTGCCGATACGCTCTCGATTGGCTCACTGCTGGATGTCTGGGAGGAAAAATCTGAGTTCTCAGAATCGGACACTAGAGAAACACGAAACGTGGCGCAAAATCGCTCAGTGGATGACGAGTATCACGAGACTCGTGTCGAATCACCCGGACAGGCCGCTGAGACTCAGGAATCGCCGGACTCAATGGGTGATTTCAACGAACATTAAACATCATTCGAAACGTGTAAAAAATGGACAGATAAATGGGAGGATTGTTCCTGTTGTTCTTGATCCAGTGTGTGTCTAATACTTCAAATTTGCAAAAGATGCGCGGCGACGACAGTTCGCGTGTAAACGGGTAGGTCTCGGTACCACGGGAACCAATTTTCTGGGAGATTCTAATGCTTCGTTTATTCACACTGGCTCTGGCGTTAACAGTGACGGTGGGTTCTGCTTCTGCTGGTCCAGTCTTTACTCTGGTCAAACCAGCGACCTACACGCCTGGAGATATGTTTACGGTGGTCGTTAACATTGAAGACGTGAACGATCTGGCCAGCTTTGATCTGGAATTGCAATTGTCCTCCACATCCGGGGTTGCCGGTACAGATTTCGGCTTCATCGAATTGACATCCGTTCCCGTTACGGACTACGTTTTTGCAGCGGATTCGTCCGCAGGGACTTCATTTTCACAAACTGCAAATACCGACCTCGCGAACAATGCGTTTCTCACGATCAGCGACGCCAACGATCTGGGTCTTACCGGCGTCAATGTGGGCACAGGGGCGATGAACTCACGTGTGCTTGCCGAGGCCAAGATTTTCACGACCGCTCTTGCTGGCAATCTGACACTCACTTTTGGTGCGGGTACCTTACTTCTGAACAGCGACCTCCTTAACGATCCGACCATCGACCTCTCGTCAGCGACTTTTAATGGAGATGGCCCAATCCAGGGAGGAGCAGCGGCGGTCCCGGAACCGACTTCTTTCGTCATCTTCGGAATGGGCGTGCTGGGAATGTGTGTACGGTTTCGTCGGCGTTTCACTTTCCCTGCCTCGCGCTAGTATGTCCGCAAGATTAAACGCCGATTTCCGCAGGCAATTTGTTAATCAAACTGCTATTGGAGCTATGAAAACACAAAATCAAGTCGGTGGTTGACCAGCCAGGGTTTTTTGGGGTGGTTCTTGTCGAGATTTGCTTCTCTCAGAATGAGGTTGCGAAAGACGATCGACCTACACAACAACGTGGCGACCGGACTCGATTCTCTCCACTCCGAACTTTTCAATGAACTTTGCGATAGAGGTTTTTTTGTCAGCCCTGTGAAGCTGCAGATTTATTAATTTCATCTGGCGAGTAGACTTGCGGTGGCGACGTGTTGTCCGTTACCTGCAATACCGTGCAAAAAGTAGCAGACAGACTCCGTGTGCCGTCCGGCAAGGTGCGAAAAACGTTGTTTTTCTTGCGGCTGCGGCGCATGGAATGTGCCTGCTACTTTGAATAATTGAGCGGACACGGATCGACAGCATCGGGAGAAGCGGCCACATCGCCTTGAAGAACGGCGGGGGAGTATCGCTTTATTCCGGATGGATTCTGATTCAAATCGTCTGCAGCACAGGCAGGCTGATTGGAGCGTCAGGCGAACGGCGAAGTTTTGGCGGAAGGACTGCGTGCGCGTACTCCCAAAGCTGCTCCGGCGTTTCAAAGTATTGATCGTAGACCCCGTCGTTGCCGAATTCACAGTTGTCCGTGCTGTATTCGCGGCAGATTTCAGGACGAGTGTCATACGCACCGCAACGGTTGTCGGCCTGAAGATGTTGACAGTCGCCCGGAATCAGCAGGAACCACGATGTTCCATCCACGAAGACCGAAAACGGACCGTGCATCATGTACCAACGCATATTGTCGAATTGTTCCCACGTCTTAGGGGTGTCAATTCCCATCGCAAAGTAGCGGCAGCAGCGGGCCGTGCAGTAGCTGCAGAGGATTTCGCCAACCTTCAGATTTTCGCGGATCGTGGTTTCGGATATGGTCATAATCATTGTCTGCTGAATCATGAAAAACGTGCGGGACCGGGGAGAGCAGCGTACATTAGCGGTTGACGCACGACAAATCTACAATCGAACCCGAACATGCTCGTCCAATACAAGGTCGCTTCCTCAATCGCCTTTTAACTCTCAGGCAGGCTTCCAGCTTGCCGTTGACGAAAGTATCACTATGCACCTCAACCGTATTTCTCGGCGGGCTCGGATCCGTCAGATTCTGATCGTCGCCGCGATCCTGAGCCCAGCGATGCCAAAATCGTTGGCTCAGAACGCGAACACGGCAGGCATTGAATCTGCTGACGTCGTCGTCTACGGTGCCACGTCTGCCGGCGTCGCTGCTGCGGTTCAGGTATCTCGCATGGGGCACACAGTTGTGCTGATTGAACCGGGCAGGCACATTGGCGGACTGACATCCGGAGGTCTTGGATTCACCGACAGCGGCGACAAACGTGTGATTGGCGGGATTGCCCGTGAGTTCTATCAGCGGATTCGCAAACATTACGACAACCCCAGCGCATGGGTCTATGAAAAGTCTGCAGATTACAACCGATATCGATCTGGTGAAGACGCCATGTGGACGTTTGAGCCAAAAGTTGCAGAGTCGCTCTTACACGAGATGCTGCGTGAAGCCAAAGTGACGCTGCTCACAGGAGAACGACTTGATCGTGCATCCGGGGTCAAAATCGATCGCGGTCGAATCATCTCCGTCTTGACCGAATCCGGACGTATTCTTCGAGGTCAACAGTTCATTGATGCGACTTACGAAGGCGACTTGATGGCCGCCGCGAAGGTTCGCTACACGGTCGGTCGCGAGTCAAATTCGCAATACGCCGAAACGCTGAACGGGAACCAGCCCAGCGGCAATACCCACAATCATCGATTCGTCAGGAACGTCGATCCTTATGTGGAACCGGGAAATCCCGCCAGCGGACTGCTCCCCGGAATTGAAGCCACAGGAGCAGGCGAAGAGGGTGTCGGCGACCATCGGGTGCAGGCGTATTGTTTTCGGATGTGCATGAGCAACGTCGCTGAGAACCGTGTCCCGTTTCCCAGGCCGGAAAACTACGACGAAACCCGTTACGAACTGCTGTTTCGGAATTTTGAAGCTGGCGATCTGCGGTTTCCAATGAAACCCGACATGATGCCGAACGGAAAAACGGACACCAACAACAATTGTGCGTTTTCAACGGACTATATTGGTGGCAACTACGAATATCCGGATGCCGACTATGCAACTCGAGACGCCATCATTCGCGATCACGAGGACTATCAGAAAGGACTGATGTGGTCGCTGGCCAATCATCCGCGGGTGCCGGAATCGATTCGGCGCGAGATGGCACAATGGGGACTTCCAAAGGACGAATTTGTTGACAATGGCAACTGGCCACATCAACTCTACATCCGCGAAGCGCGTCGTATGGTGAGTGATTACGTGGTTTCAGAACGGGATTGTCGCCGAGTGCGAATTGCGGAAGATTCCATAGGGCTTGGAAGCTACAACATGGATTCACACAACATTCGACGGTTCGTAACGTCGGACGGATTTGTGCAGAACGAAGGCGATATTCAGGTGTCTCCCGGAGGTCCGTACCTGATCAGCTATCGCGCGATTATTCCGGCCCGCGATCAGATTGAGAACCTGTCTGTTCCCGTGTGTCTCTCATCGACACACATTGCCTACGGTTCGATTCGTATGGAGCCGGTGTTCATGGTTCTTGGTCAAAGCGCGGCAACGGCGGCGGTCCTGGCACTGGAATCCCATGTTGAACTGCAGGCACTGCCATTTGCATCGCTGCGGGAACGGCTGCTGAAAGACGGACAGATTCTGGATCTGCCAGCCAATGTGCAGAAGAAAATTCTGATCTCAAAGTCCAGTCTGCCGGGTATTGTGCTCGACGATACAGATGCCAAACTCACCGGCGTATGGACGCACAGTTCATCCACCGGAGGTTATGTCGGAACGGATTACATCCACGATGGTAATACTGAGAAGGGCGAGAAGTCAGTTCAATGGATTCTGAAAGCACCGAGTTCCGGCCATTTTGATCTGCGATTCAGCTATTCGGCGAATCCCAATCGGGCGACAAACGTGCCGGTACTGATCACCTATGGCGGTGAAACAAAAACTGTCACCGTCGACCAACAGCAGACTCCGGAAATTGACAACCTGTTTCAATCCATGGGTATCTTCGAATTGAAAGCGGACGAGACTGTCGAAGTACTCATTTCGAACGAAGGCACGAACGGGCATGTGATCGCAGACGCTGTCCAACTGGTGCCAGTGCTATGAGACTTGCCGGACAAGCTCACGTACACACAAAGATTTTGAAAGTCCTTAGCCTGGGCCACGACAATGCTCGCACAGGGGATCGTCATCAGTCGTTTCCCGCGTACGTCTTTTCATGCCAAATCATGCGTGCCGAATAAGGCAAGTCCTGCAGGCGGAATGATCAGCCGCATTGCCAGCACACAGTGAATTCGATTCTCCAGTTGAGTCCGCTGGCTTGGCAGCGACCCGCGAAGACCGGACAGCCACCATCGCTTTCCCTTGCTTGTTCAGCTTTGCCGACGGCATCCCCGTCGGTTGTCTCTATTCCAGGAGCTCCATGATGTCCCAGTGTCGTTTGCCAATCCTCGCGATGCTTTCGGCTATGGTGGCTGGCCCTTGGATGCTCTCCGATGAGGCCCGCCACATCGAACAGCTTGGCGAATTGAATGAATCCTACGTTCAGGCCTTCAATGGCCACGATCCGGTCGCCATCGGAAAATTGTTTGTCGCCGATGGGGATTACATGTTGGTTACAGGCGATCTACTGGAGGGAACCGAAGCGATCGTCGCTGGCCATGCTTCGTTCTATAGCAACAATCCCAGGATGAAGCTGGAGGGCAAAGTTCTCAAACGCAAATTCCTCACACCTGATCTTATGCTCAGCCACGGCAAATGGAAGGCCACAGGAGGTCCGCCGGGAGTTCAGAACGAAGGAATCTGGACTGCGATTCAGGTCCACGCCAACGGTAAATGGCGATATCAAACGATTCGAGTTTCAGTACCGCTCAAGTTCTGATGCCTCCAGTATCTGCCGACTAGTGGGGGATTCGTCGGAATTCTCGATCGACTGAGGTCAAACCTGCTCCGCATTGTCGCACGAAGTACGCCAGCGACGGTCTTAAGAATGGTCAAGAACTGATTCAAAACAAATTTTAAATTCCTTTCGGTTTTTGTTCATTGCCACGATTCGCGCGCAGGGATTCGCGTCCCGGAGCTGTTGGATTTTTTGAGGCATGACTCGGGTGTTCGATGGATTTGCGATGAGGGTCTGTAGAGGATGATTCCCGGCT
>Ga0105047_10013726_pt1 | contig 12910 bp, 12 predicted proteins | sample MAT04_FD_78384 | JGI IMG/M metagenome (GOLD analysis project Ga0105047, IMG submission 78384) | Freshwater microbial communities from Lake Fryxell liftoff mats and glacier meltwater in Antarctica - MAT-04 (megahit assembly) | ecosystem: Environmental > Aquatic > Freshwater > Ice > Liftoff... | reverse complement strand
TGTCATTTTATTATAATGATTATACATACTATGATTGACCGCTTTTGCGATTCAAAAGCCATTCTTCATTGACCCTTCGCCCCCACGTTCTATAACCTCAAAATCAGCTATGTCTATCAAAATCGCCCCGGCCAAGGGCAAACTCGGCATCCTCACTCCCGGCCTGGGCGCTGTTTCCACCACGTTCATGGCGGGCGTGGAAGCCATCAAGAAGGGCTTGGGCGATCCGGTGGGCTCGCTCACGCAATTGGGCACCGTGCGACTGGGCAAGCGGACCGACAACCGCACGCCCAAGATCAAAGACTTCGTGCCACTCGCCGGCCTGAACCAACTGGTCTTCGGCGGCTGGGACATCTTCGAGGACACGGCCTACGAAGCGGCCGTCAATGCCCGCGTGCTGGAGCCCGAGATGCTTCGCAAGGTGAAGAAGAGCCTGCAGAAGATTAAGCCGATGAAGGCGGTCTTCGACAAGAACTACGTAAAGCGCATCGACGGGCCGAACGTGAAGACCAAAGGCAGCCTGCGCGACAAGGCCGAAGCGCTGATGGCCGACATCAAGAGCTTCGAGAAGGCCAACGATATCGACCGCACGGTGATGATTTGGTGCGGCTCCACCGAAGTGTTCCACAAGCCGGTGAAGGTACACCAGACGCTCGCCTCCTTTGAGCAGGGGCTCGCGAAGAACGACCCCGATATCGCCCCCAGCCAAGTCTACGCTTACGCGGCGCTGATGTCCGGCGTGCCGTTTGCCAATGGGGCGCCGAACCTGACGCATGACATTCCGGCGTTGCTGACCTTAGCCAAGGACCGCAGCCTGCCCGTTTGCGGCAAGGACTTTAAGACCGGCCAGACCTACATGAAGACGCTCATCGCGCCCGGCCTCAAAGCCCGCATGCTGGGTTGTAACGGCTGGTTTTCCACCAACATCCTCGGCAACCGCGACGGCGAGGTACTCGAAGATCCGGGCTCCTTCAAGAGCAAGGAAGAGACCAAGCTGAGCGTGCTGGACCAGATCCTGCAACCGGGCCTGTACCCCGAGCTTTACAAAAACCTCTTTCACTCGGTGAAGATCAACTACTACCCGCCGCGCGGCGACCAGAAGGAAGGCTGGGACAACATCGACATCTACGGCTGGCTCGGCTATCCGATGCAAATCAAGATCGATTTCCTCTGCCGCGACTCGATCCTGGCCGCGCCCTTAGTGCTGGACTTGGTCCTATTTCTAGACCTCGCCCAGCGCGCCGGGATGAAGGGCGTGCAGGAGTGGCTCAGCTTCTACTTCAAGGCGCCGATGACCGCTCCGGGTTTGTATGCCGAGCATGACGTGTTTATTCAGTTGATGAAACTGAAGAATACACTGCGCTGGATGCGGGGCGAGGACTTGATTACGCATCTGGGCCTCGAATATTACGACTAGGGTTTCGAGCGTTTCATTACTTCCTTCCTAAGCCGCAGATCGCCTGAGCCCGTCGCGTAAGGGACTATGAAAAAATCGATTCTCGCTGCGGTCGTGCCCCCAGCCTGCGGACCGTCATGGATTTGACCCAGGGCTATTTTTTCACAATCGCGTAAGCGATGGGTCACCTGGGGCTTAGTAATCCCAATACTATCTGACTGATGCCGTGACAATTTTACCCACCGCTCACGCGGTAGGCGAGGCAATGTTGGAGTTACCAAGGGCGCGGGTCCGGCGAATGTGGTGGCTGAGGCGGCGGTGCACCAATAACAAATAGATGGGGACTGCGATTTCCCGGCGAGAGCCCATAACCACGGAATGGCGTTCGTTAGAGGTCGCGGTAGCCGCTCAAGGTAACAGCATGGGTGTCGACGGCTTCGCGGACCTTGGGGTCAGTGAGGGCGTCGAGCTCGACGAGGCGGCTACGCTTCAAGCGGGTGCGGGCACCGCCTAACTCGGGGCCCAGAAACGCCGGGTGGACCATCAGTTCGGTGGTACCTTCCGGCAGTTGCGCAATCAAGGCTTGGAGCCGCGCGGCGTTCAAATAGCCGGTGAGCGAAAAGCCGGAAAAATGGTCGGTGCTCCGGCAGTGGTAGCGCTTGAGCGTGAGATCGAAGCGCCGTTTGCGGAAGAACTCGAGCAGGTTGCCGACGATGCGCCGCCGGCGCGAAACGTCGTACGCGGGGGGCAAGTCGAACGGCCGGCGAACCCAGGGGATCTTGTAATTCTGGCTAAGGCGGCCGACGGCTTCGAGTACCGACGGCAGCAGATGCGTGTGCTTGTGGGTATCGAGGTGCAGGGGCTTGATCTGAGCGTCGAGGATGCGCTCCACCTGGGCGCGCAACTCTTCGTAGGGCTTCACTTTGCCGCGGCCCAAAGCGCGGACGAGTTCGGCGACCGATTCCGGATAACGCTGCGCGCTCAACAGAGAACAGCCGCCCACGAGCACCAAATGACACCCGACATCGAGGGTCGGGTTTTCTCGCGCGAGTTGGATGGCGTGCTCGAAGGCGTCGCCATTAGCCATCAGGGTGGTGGCAGTAAGGATACCCTGCCGGTGGCAGTGGACAATGCCCTCGTTCACGTCGCGCGTGAAGCCGAAATCATCGGCGTTGACGACCAATCGTTTCAGAACAACCCCAGCTTGATCCGAAGAAATTTCTTGGGATTGGCGCGGAAGTCCTTCATCAGGCCCTGCATTTCTCGCGCCGTACCGTTTAAATTGTCGTACAAGGAACCATTGACGAGCAACTGCCCGATGGTGCCTTGGCCGGAATTAATCTTGTCCATCGTAACGTCGAGGCGCTTCATGCTGGCCGAGAGCTGATTGTGCAGTTCGTCAGAGCGGAGCAGTTTGCCGGCGGTACCTTTCCCGGCGTTCAAAGCCTCAATCGTCTTGCGGACCTCGACAATGGCGGCGCGGGCTTCGTCGTAAACGGCGGGATCCTTCAGGAGCTTGCCCGCCGTGCCTTTGCCTTCCTGGACGTCGGCGACCATGGTGTCGACGCGGGTGAGCGTCTTGCGCAGGTCGGTATAGAGCGCGTCGTCGTAGACCATCTTGCCGATGAGGCCTTTGCCGGTGTTGACGGCCTTGGTGAGCCGGTCGATTTCGGCGGTGATGGAGAGCACCTTGTTGTACAGCGTTTCGTCAACCAGCAGCTTGCCGATGGTGCCTTGGCCGGTTTCCACCTGCTTTACGATGCCCTCAATTTTGCCGAGGATGGAGTTGGCGCTTTCGAGCAACTGCAGGCCCTGCACTTTCATGTCATCGATTTCGGGCTGCACCTTGCTCTTGAGTTCGCCGTCGACGGCGATGGGGGTTTTGCTGACGCCGCGGAGGAGGGCCAGGTAGCGGCCGGAGAGGAGGTTTTCGCTACCGACTTGAGCGGTGGAGTCGACCGGAATCTCTTTGAGAAGGTCATTATCCACCTGCATGGTGATGCGGACGGTGCGTTCGGGCCGGAGGTCGCCGGAGAGTTCCACCTTGTCCACTTTGCCGGCCAGGATGCCATTCAGGCGAACGGGCTGGCCGGGGGAGATGCCGCCGGAGCTGACAAAATAAGTGTAGAGACGGGTTTCGCGCGAGAAGAAGCTCTTGTTGCTGGTCATGAAGAAGATCAGCACGCCCAGCATGGCCAGAGCGAAGATGGCGGTTAAGCCGACGCGCAGTTGGGTCCAGCTTTGGTTTTTTGCGTTTAGTGCCATAGATATTTCCGCATTGCCTCTTAGGCGGATTGCGCCTGCTCCAACACAAATTTTCCCACATAGGGGTCACGGGAGGCGTGGAGTTCGTCCTCCGTGCCTTCGAAAACGATCCGGCCCTTTTGCATCACCATAAACTTGGTGCGCGCATCGAGTTCGGCGGTATGCCGCTGGCGCTCAATTTTACTGGACTGGGAATTGAACCGGTAGTTCGCCATCAGCGCACCATCCTGCAGACGATGCGAAACGATGACGGTGGTGGTGTTGCGCTGGTCACGCTGTTTGATCACCAGGGACATGATGTTGTTGGCGGTAATGGGATCGAGGCCCGCGGTGGGAGAATCGTAAAAGACCAGCTTGGGGTTAGTGACGTTGGCGCGGGCGATGCCGACGCGGCGCCGCATACCTCCTGAGAGCTCGTTCGGAAATTTGTCCAGGGTGTGGCCGAGTTCAACATCCTGCAGAATGGCCTGGACGCGGGGCAGCACCTCGCTAGCCGGCACCGTGGTCCCCACTTGGTTTTCGAGCGGGTAGGCGACATTCTCCGCAATGGTCATCGAATCGAACAGCGCACTTTCCTGAAAGAGCATGCCGACTTGCGAGCGGATGGGGAAAAGCTGCCGTTCGCGCCGGCCGGTGATCTCCTGATTGAAGAGCGAAACGCGCCCGGATTCGGGGGTGATGAGCCCGAGCGCGGTTTTGAGCAGCACCGTCTTCCCCGCCCCGGCGGCACCCAAGATGACGCAGGTTTCGCCGGCGTTGAGCGTGAAGCTGACGTCGTCAATCGCGGGCACGCCGTCGTAGAGGACACTGACGTGGTCGAAGCGTAAGATGGATTCAGGCGCTGGCATCACAGGTTCACGAAGAGCTGAGTGAGGAATAAGTTGATGACAAAGATCCAGACCGAACTCACCACGACGGCCTGGGTGGTGGCGCGACCGACGCCCTGCGTGCCGCCAGAGGTCGCCATGCCATAGTAACAACCGACCAGCGAAATGACGACGCCGTTCACTAAAGGCTTAATCAGGCCTTGCATGACGTCGGCATAAACGAGGATGTCGTAGACGCCGCTCCAGTACATGGCACTGGTGGTGCCGATCAGGCCCATGGAGACCACCCAGCCGCCGAGCATGCCCACAAAGTCGGCGATCACGGTGAGGAAGGGGAGCATGACGGTCATGGCCAACATGCGCGGGGTGACGAGTTTCTGGATCGGATCGGTACCCAGGGCGCGCATGGCGTCGATTTGCTCGGTAACCTTCATCGAACCCAGTTCGCTGGCGATGCCGGAGGCGTTGCGCCCGGCGACGAGCAGGGAGGTGAGGACGGGGCCGAGTTGGGCCACCAGGGTGATGGAGACAATCTGGCCCACTTGGCTCGAAGCGCCATAGGTATCGAGCGCTTTGGCCATTTGGAGGGCCATGACGGCGCCGGAGAATCCGCCGGTGAGGCAGACGATCGGAAGACTGCCGACACCGATGCGGTCCATTTGGGTGAGGACGTCGCCCCAGTAGTGGGGCACCCGGAAGAGATTCGCGAGCGCCTTGGCACCCAGGAGACAGAAGTCCTGGAGGGTGCTGACGGGGGCTTTGAGGAAAGCTGACAAGTGACTTTAGTTTTGATGCTAACATAGCTGCCCTGGGGTGCGGCGAGCCCGCAAGCCCTGCGACTTCAATCTGTTAAGCTATGGGCGTGGCCAAGGGTTTTACCGACATTCCGGGCATCAAGGTGGGCCACGCCACCGATCTTGAAGGGCTGACCGGCTGTACAGTCATTCTGTGCGAAGGCGGGGCGGCGGCGGGTGTCGAAATCCGCGGCGCGGCCAGCGGAAGCCAGGAGATTGATTCCTTGAGCCCGTTCCACGTCACGGATCGCATTCATGGGCTGGTGCTGGCCGGCGGCAGCGCCTTCGGACTCGAAGCGGCGAGCGGCGTGCGGCGGTATCTCGAACAAAAAGGCGTGGGCTTCGACATGCGCGTGGCCCGGGTGCCGATTGTGCCGGCGGCGATTCTCTTCGATTTGAGCCTAGGCAAAGCCACCGCCCGGCCGACCCGCGAAATGGGGATGACGGCCGCCGCGATGGCCAGCGACGGCCCGGTGATGGAAGGCAATGTGGGGGCGGGCACTGGAGCCTCAGTGGGCAAGATCCACGGCATCGGGCGGGCGATGAAGGCCGGAATCGGGACGGCGACGGTGGCGCTTGAGGGCAAGTACCAGGGCGTGCTGGTATCGGCGATCGCAGCGGTAAACGCCTGGGGCGATATCCGCGATCCGGAGACGGGCAAGATTCTGGCCGGGGCGCGGGTAAGTGCCACTTCGCGGGACTTTGTCGACACGATTCGGGAGATGAAACGCGGAGTTACCGCGCCGGCGCAACCCGCGGCGAATACGACATTAGTGGCCGTGGCGACCAATGCGGGCTTGAGTAAGTTACAAGCCACGCGAGTGGCGCAGTTAGCCCAGGTAGGCTTGTCGCGCGTCGTATCGCCTTGTTACACGAGAATCGACGGGGATATTGTCTTTTGTTTGTCACCCCTGGAAAGCAAATTGACGGGCAAAAGGCGGGTGGCCGACGTAGATACTTTAGGGGTGGCGGCCTCCGAAGCGGTGGCGGAAGCAATTGTCCGGGCCGTGAAACTTAGTGCCGGGTTGGGAGGAATTCCGGGGTTAGGAGCAACGAAAGGAAAAGACTAAGCGGATGGGAAGAGGAGCGTGGAAACGGAGATTGACAAGGAAACAATTTAGAAGTCGGCCAACGACAGGACCAAGACTAATCCGCCGGGAACATCATTTGTGACCCCTCAGATGGGCCCCCGGCGAGATTTCAAAACGATCCGTTTAGGATCCGTTAGATGCGGCTCTGGTCATCACGCTGCCCACCTTCGAAAAGATGATGCTGATATTACTGGCTACCCCGGGCATGATCGCGCCTGCAGCCACCGCCACGAAGCCCGCCATCAGCGCATACTCGATCAGATCCTGACCCCGTTTATCTTTCCAGAAGCGACTGGTAAAAAGCCGCGTGACGATTTGTTGGTAAGCTTTCAATTTTTGTTTCCTCATTTTCGTAAAGGGTGAAGGGCGAACCGCAGGACTAGACCTCCCGCAAAGTTCGCCCCAGAAAACACTAGGAGCCGGAACCAGCCGACGCCGTCATCACGCTACCCACCTTCGAAAAGATGACGCTGATGCTGCTCGCCACACCCGGCATAATCGCGCCAGCGGCGACGGCCACGAAACCGGCCATCAACGCGTATTCGATCAAATCCTGGCCACGGGTGTCTTTCCAGATCCGCAATTGCCAAACAAGTTTCATAACATTCTTCATTTTGTATTTCTCCTTAACGATTCGGTCTTTTCTGATTTCCCTCGCCGCCACCATCTGCGCCGAAGAACCGGGCTGAGCCCATGGACAATTAGGATCCGGAGCCCGCCGAAGCCGTCATCACGCTACCCACCTTCGAAAAGATGACGCTGATGCTGCTCGCCACGCCCGGCATAATCGCGCCGGCGGCCACGGCCACGAAGCCGGCCATCAACGCGTATTCGATCAAGTCCTGGCCACGGGTATCTTTCCAGATCCGCAGTTGCCACACGAGTTTCATAACGTTTTTCATTTGATTCTCCCCTCCTTCAGAGGAAGTTTTGTTTGGATGAATCGAATGTAAACCGATATCGGCTCCGGCGAAATTAGGGTTTTTCCTAAGTTTTTGTTCAAACCCCCTTAGGGTCGCTGTGCCCCGCCCGGTTCTCGTACTAAGCCCCCATTTGTGGGTACGGTAAAGCTAAGCGGACATTCTGCCGATACTTCCCCTAAGTCCCTTGGTATGAACCACTCCGATACGGTATCTCCGGTTTTCCCGCCCCAGGCCTTTCGTGGCTGGGCGCGCTGGAGTCTTCCCTCTCTATCGGATCTTTTATTCGTGGCCCTGCTATTTTGGCTAATTCTGTTTACGAATTCCGGTAGCCCGAATGGCCTGCTGTCGGACGCCGGCACCGGATTCCACATTAGAACTGGCGAATTGATACTGGACTCCGGTACCCTTCCGTACCAGGACCCCTTCTCATTCTCGAAGCCTGGACAAACTTGGTTCGCCTGGGAATGGCTGGCCGACATCCTTTTCGCCGCGCTCTTCCGGGCCGGCGGTCTCAAGTGGATCGTTGTCTTTTCCGCGGCAACACTCGCGCTCTGCTGCTGGCTGGTTTTGCGAAGCGTGGTGCGGGAGGGCGCCAATGCGCTGGCGGCGATCTTCGTGCTTCACGCCGTCATCGGCGCGGGCAGCATCCATTTTTTGGCCCGTCCGCACGTCTTCACGATCCTGTTCCTCACCGTGGCCTTCGCCCTGCTCGACGCGGACCGTCTTCATCCGTCGCGCCGAATTTGGTGGCTGGTCCCGCTAACCGCGCTGTGGGTGAATCTCCACGGGGGCTTCGCGGGCCTGCTGATCACCTTGGCGGTGTTGGTGGCCGGCTCCCTCCTTGAAGGGAATTACGCCCGCGCGAAGCGCTGGGGGGCGGTGCTCGGTGGCTGCTTGGGCGCCTCCTTCGTGAACCCGTACGGCTACCACCTGCACATCCACCTGGCCAACTATCTCCAAGCCGGTTGGATCCGCAAGCTGGTACAGGAGTTTCAACCGCCGGCCTTTCAGACGGCCTCGGGCACCTACTTTGAGTTGCTGCTCTTCGCCGGGCTCGTGGCGGCCGCACGCCTAGCCTGGCAAGGCAACTGGGCCTGGGCATTGCTGATCGTCGCCTGGGCGCATGCTTCGTTGCTGTCCGTTCGCCACGTGCCCATCTTTGCCGCGCTGGTGGCACCGCCGGTGGCCCTGCTGCTGTCGGACGGCATGCACCTGCTGGCACAACGCCACGGCCGCAAGTCGATCGCCGCGACGCTGCAAGCGATCGGGCGGGAACATGTCCCCAACCTGCGGCGGACGAGCTTGGTGGTGCCGGTGCTGTTGGTGTGCCTGCTGGCCAGCGATACCGGGCTCACCTACCCAACGGACTTCCCCGCAGCCAAATTTCCCGTCGGCCTGATTGCGAAACATCGCGCGCTGCTGGAGCAATCGCGATTGTTCACCCTGGACGCCTGGGGCGACTATCTGGTCTATCGGCACTACCCCAAGCAGCAGGTTTTCTTCGACGGCCGTACCGACTATTACGGCCCCGAACGGAGCGAAGAGTACCTCACTTTGGTGAACGGCGCGCCCGGCTGGCGCGAGTCGCTCCGCAAATACGGCGTGAATGCAGTTATGATGAGTGAATCCAGTCCGCTGTCGCAGTCGCTGTATCGCGATCCGGCCTGGCAATTGGTTGACACAATCGACGCCGTTGCGCTCTACCGAATGTCCAGCCCGCTCAATTAGCCTGACATTCGGAAGGAAAGCTCTTCAACATGGTTCGTATTCTCCTGGGTCTCCTGGCGTGCAGTACCCTCGCACAGGCTACGCCGCTTGTGATCGTGCCGGTATTGGGCGCCACGAACGACATCAATGGCCCTGCCTATGCGCCCAATGCCTCTCAATCGGGCGTGGCGCGGTTACTGTTCGCCGGCGGCGGTTGTTCCGGTGCCGCCATCTCGCTAACCGCGGTGCTCACCGCAGCCCACTGTGTCAGCGGCGCGGCCAATCTCGCCAGTGCCTCGTTCACCGACTCCGGCCTCAATACGGCCACCTTCAACGTCGCCAGTTTCCTGGTGCACCCTTCCTGGATCGGCACCGGTGACGTCCTCACCCAGGTCGACTTAGCCTTGGTCTTTCTGACATCTCCGCTGGCGTCCTGGGTGAGCATCTATGACCTCTACGCCCATACCGACGAACTCGGACAAACCTATACCGTGGCCGGCTATGGCCGTCGTGCGTCCGGTACCCCGACAGCCGCCGGGGTACAAGGCAGCGCGGGCGAGTTTGGCGAACTACGCGTCGGCGACAACATCTGGGAAAGAACCCAGGCCTTGAACGGGGTGGTACGCAGCGATGTCCTGATCTCCGTCTTTAACCAGCCCGGGAATGCCGCCGTCGCCCGCGAAGTCACGGTAGCGCCCGGTGACTCCGGAGGTCCGAGTTTCCTAGGCAACCGGGTGGCGGGCGTCACGTCCTTCATGGCCGCGCCCATGTTTCCCATCGGCTCCTACGGCGATCTGAATGGCATGACGCGGGTCTCGTCGCATACCGCGTGGATTACGTCCAACGTCCCCGAACCGGCTAACTTTGGCCTCGCCGGCGTGGCGCTTTGCTGGCTGTGGGCGAAGCGCCGCGCATCGGCCAATTCTTGAACGGGGCCGCCGGGGTCCTGAAGATCGGCGATCCCAGGGCCCAGCGGCGTTCAACCAGCAGCAACAATTGGCCTTAGACTGAAGAGAGTGACTGACCAACTCGCTTACCTCAAAAAAGGCCTCGCTGAGCTCATCCCCGAAGAAGAGCTCATCCAGCGCCTCGCCAGCGGCAAGAAGCTGCGCGTCAAAGCTGGATTCGACCCCACCGCGCCCGACCTCCATCTCGGCCACACCGTCCTGCTTCGCAAGATGAAGCATTTTCAGGACTTAGGCCACCAAGTCATCTTCCTGATCGGCGACATGACCGGCCTGATCGGAGACCCCACCGGCCGCAACACTACCCGCCCGCCGCTTACCCGCGCGCAAATCGACGCCAACGCCGAAACCTACAAAGCCCAGGTCTTCAAGATCCTCGACCCCGATCTCACCGAGGTCCGCTACAATTCCGAGTGGCTCGAGCCACTGAAGTTCGAAGAAGTGGTCCGCTTGTGTTCGAAGTACACCGTCTCGCAGCTCCTCGAGCGGGCCGAGTTCCACAAGCGCTACCAGGCCGAGGTCCCGATTTCGGTGCACGAGTTTCTCTATCCCCTGTCGCAGGCCTATGACTCGGTGGTGCTCGATTGCGACGTCGAGATGGGCGGCACCGATCAGAAGTTCAACCTGCTGATGGGCCGCGACATCATGCGCGACTACGGCAAACCGCCGCAGATCATCGCCACCGTCCCGATCCTCGAAGGCTTGGACGGCGTCGAAAAGATGTCGAAGTCGAAGCAGAACTACGTGGGGGTTACTGAGCCTGCGGCCGACATGTTCCGCAAGCTGATGAATATGGCCGACACGCTGGTTTGGCGTTATTACGAGTTACTCACCGATATCTCGCTCGCCGATATCGCCGAGATGCGCGCTGCGGGCGATCCCCAGCGGTATAAGAAAGAGCTCGCCGCCCGCATCGTCACCGACTTCCATGGCGCCGCTGAGGCGCGCGTGGTCGAAGGTGCCTGGGGCGGCTGGCCGACCTTTGACACGCTCCAGAAATTCGCCGCGCCCGATCCGCGCTTGAACCGCGCCTTAGTTGCGGCTAAGTTCTGCGGCTCGGTCACCGAAGCCGACAAGTTATTTAAGGGTAATTCGGTGGGCCTGCAAACGCACCCGAGCCAAGTGGAGCTCGCCGTTACTGGCCCGTCGCAGAAGCTCGACGCCGGCCATTACACCGTCCGCGTGGGCAAACGTTACAAAGGCGTTGTAATTTAAGACGACTTACTATGCCCACCCCACGCCGCGCCGCCGTCGTGGCCATCCTGGCCTCGCTCGCGAGTGTCTTTCTGCTCGACGCGGCTATTTTTCGCACCGGCATCTATATGCGCTGGGTCGAGGCGGACTCCTCCACTGGCCTCACCGAATATCGTTTCCGCGCCGAGCGCGACCGTCAGCGCCAGCCGGGTAACTTAGTGCTGACTTTTGGCGACTCCCGCATGGCTTACTTACCTCGCGTCGCCAACCAATATACGAGTAACTCGGGCTACGTCTTCCGCCATGCGGGCACCGCCGGGTCAAGCGCCCGCGACTGGTATTACTTGATGCGCGACTTGGACCCCCAAGCGAATCGCTACCAAGCCATCGTTATCGGGCTCGATGACCTCGAAGATGAAGATAGCCTCGTCTCACGTCAGGACGATCCGCGCAGCCTCCATTACAACATCGGCCGCCTGGCGCTGACTGACCTCTGGGACTTCGCCATCAGCCACCCCAGCCCCGCCTATCGATGGGCAGCCATCCGCGGCGGAATTCTCAAAGGCATCGTCATGCAAGAAGATTTCCATAACCTGCTCCTGCAGCCGAAGGCCCGCATCCGCAGTGCGAATCTGAATTGGACCGGCTGGGCTGGCTGGGCCTACGATTACGACGACGAAGAACGCTCGCTCGCTGGACTTTCGATCGACTGGCATACGCGGCAAATTACTTTTCCACCCGGCATGGACCCGGGTTACCGCAAAATGTTTCAGGAAACGCTCTTGCGCAAACCAACTCTGGCTGCCGGCCTGCGCAGTGACTATCAACGTCATTGGTTCGGCCGCATGGCGAACCACTACCGAAATTCAGCCACTCGCTTTGTCTTTGTCCGCTTGCCGCGCGGCCCGCTGAGTCCACAAGCCGATGTGCTTTTGAACCCGAATAGCTCGATTCGGCAATTGGCCAAACAGCCTCGCGTCTTCCTTGGGGCGCCGCTGCGCTACATGGAACTCGAGCGGCCCGACTATTTCAAGGACCCCCTGCACCTCAATCGCGCCGGTGCCCATGCCTTCTCCAAAATGCTGGTGGACGAGGTCCGCGAGCTGATTGGGCCACCCCACTAATGCTCTTCAACACCGCTGCTTTTTTTGCCTTCTTCGCGGCGGTGCTGCTGCTCTTCTACGCAATTCCCTGGTGGCCCGCGCGTAAGTGGCTCTTACTCGTAGCGAGTTACTATTTTTACGCCAGTTGGAACCCGAAGTTTCTGTTACTCCTGGGTAGCCTCACCCTGGTCGACTATTTTTGCGCCTGGTGGATCGAGCGGAGCCGAAGGCCGAAGCTCGCCTTGATTCTCAGCCTCGCGGCCAACCTGGGTTTCCTGAGTTTCTTCAAATACACGAATTTCCTGATCGCTGTTTTCGCGCCGCTCGCCGGCCAGCCGGTCAGGGTCTTCGATATCGTCCTGCCGCTGGGTATCAGCTTCCATACCTTTCAGAGCATCTCCTACGTGGTCGATGTCTACCGCGGCCAACAAACTGCGATCCGCAGCCTGCCGGACTACGCGCTCTTCATCGCGTTTTTCCCCCAGTTAGTGGCGGGCCCCATCGTCCGCGCCCGCGATTTCTTCCGCGACTTACTCGCCTGGCAGCCGCCCACCGGCGAAGATCTCCGCCTCGGCGCCTGGCTGATCCTACTCGGCCTCACCAAGAAAATGGCCTTTGCCGATCGCTTCGCCATGGTCGCCGATA
>Ga0105047_10013725_pt1 | contig 12911 bp, 16 predicted proteins | sample MAT04_FD_78384 | JGI IMG/M metagenome (GOLD analysis project Ga0105047, IMG submission 78384) | Freshwater microbial communities from Lake Fryxell liftoff mats and glacier meltwater in Antarctica - MAT-04 (megahit assembly) | ecosystem: Environmental > Aquatic > Freshwater > Ice > Liftoff... | reverse complement strand
TGCTCGCGCATGTCAACTTTGCGCAGGGTGTCGATAAACGGCATGATGAAATTCATGCCGGACTGTGCCGTATGGTGATAGCGGCCCAACCGTTCGACAACGCCCTTTTGATAAGGCGTCACGATGCGGATACTGGTCGCGGCGATGATGAAGACCAGGACCAGCACCAAGAATGTGATACCCAACCCGCCCACTAATTGAAGCGTCATGTTTGCCTCCTTCGCGATATCATTGCGTTATTGAATCACCAGGTCACTGCGGTGTTTGACCAGCACACGCGTGCCGGTCACACTGACCACTTCCACGATCGCATCCGTGGGGATCTTCATATGATCCACAGATTCGGCGCGCCATTCTTCGCGATCAATGCGCACCAGGCCCGTGCCGAGCAGCGGGTCGATTTCCTTTAGCACGACCGCGCGCTTGCCCACCACGCGGTCGATACCGCCGGGGTTACGGGTCTGGCCGCCGACGCGGCTGGCAAACGGGCGCAGAAAGACCAAGGCTGCCGTCGACACGCCGAGAAAGGCCACCGCCTGCCAGAGAATGTCGACATTCAGACCCGCCAGGATCGCGGCGGCGATGGCGCCGATGCCAAAACAGACCAGGAAAAAGCCGGCGGTGAAAATCTCGGCGACGAAAAAGATCAGTGCGGCCGCCGCCCACACCCAGATCAGGATGTTGTTCACTGCGAATTCCCTCCTCTCTCTTCCATTCTAGCCCCTTTTGCGCCGCGTGGCTGACCGGCGCCTGACGTGATCAGGACAGTTCAGGAACACGATTGATCTCAGCGGCCAGCAGCACGCACGAGCGGGACTGGACGTGATAGGTTTTGGCTTCCACCAGCGGGGCGGTTGCCAACGCGTGGAAATCCATGGGCGACTCACAATCCGTGTCGATCACGCGTCGCCATCCGCTTACGGCAAAGGGGGGCGCCGGTAGATCGAAATCGAGCGGTTCCCAGTAGGCGTTGCAGATGACATAGATCGCCTCACGCGTGCCCGCCACCAACAGCGCCATGGTGCGCGAGTTGTAGCTTTTGTCGGGTTGGTCGAGCTTGATGCCATGCCATTCGATTTTCGCCAGTTGTAGCAACTCGATCAGGCTAAGGCCCTGGATCTCTTTGAAGATGTTCAGATGCAGGCGGAAATGGATAAGACATTGCACAAAGCGATGGATATCGGCGTTCTGGGCAAGTCGCGACCAATCAAACCAACTGATCGCGTTATCCTGGCAGTAGGCGTTGTTGTTGCCCCATTGCGTGTGGCGCACCTCATCCCCCATCAACAACATGGGCACCCCGACGGATAAGAGGGTAATGGCCAGCAAGTTCTTGATTTGACGCCGGCGGAGTCGTTCGATGGCGGGGTCAGCGCTCGGCCCTTCTACGCCGCAGTTCCAACTGAGGTTGTCGTTATTGCCGTCACGGTTGCCCTCGCCGTTGGCTTCGTTGTGTTTGGTGCTGTAGGAGACCAGGTCGTTGAGCGTGAAACCGTCGTGGCAGGTCACGAAATTGATGCTCTGATCGGCCTCGTGTTCTTCAAGGCCATAGATATCGGGGCTGCCAAAGAGCCGCGGCGCGATGACTTCCGCCATTCCCGAATCGCTCTTGATGAATGAGCGCACGTCGTCGCGGAAGCGACCATTCCACTCTTTCCATTGTTCGCTGAGAAAACTGCCCACCTGATAGAGACCGGCGGCGTCCCAGGCCTCGGCAATCAGCTTGGTGCCGGCCAGAATGGGGTCGTTGGCGATGTCCCAGAGCACGGGAGGGTTGGCGAGCGGGCGCCCCTTTTCATCGCGGGAGAGAATCGAGGCCAGGTCGAACCGAAAGCCATCGATGTGCATTTCCTGCACCCAGTAGTGCAAGCTCTCGATGATCATGCGGCGCACCGTGGACTGGTTGGCGTTCAGCGTGTTGCCGGTGCCGCTGTAGTTGGCGTAGCGCGCCTTGTCTTGCTCAAGGATGTAGTACACCTCGTTGTCGATGCCGCGAAAACAAAAGGTAGGGCCCGTGTGGTCGCCCTCGGCGGTATGGTTATAGACCACATCGAGGATGACCTCGATGCCGGCGCGATGCAGCGCCTTGACCATGTCGCGGAATTCGTCGATGGCGCCTAACGCATCCGGCTGTGAACTATAGGCGGCGTGCGGCGCAAAAAACGAGACGGGGCTGTACCCCCAATAGTTGGTGAGCCCGGCCGGTGCGTCGAATTTGTCGAACTGGAAAATCGGGAGCAGTTCGACCGCCGTGACGCCGAGGTCGACCAGGTAGGGAATTTTTTCGATCAGGCCGGCATAGGTGCCACGTTTTTCGGGGGTGACCCCTGAATTGGGATGAATGGTGAAACCACGCACATGCATTTCGTAGATGACGGTGCGGTTGAAGGAGCGACGCAGCGGTTCGTCATCTTCCCAGTCATACGTCTGGGGATCGACGACCACGCTCTTCATGGCATGGCGCGTATTGTCGCCCGGTAACCTGGCCGCTTCCCGGCTATAGGCGTGTGGGATGGCGACCCCACGACCGTACGGGTCGAGCAGCAGTTTGCTGCTGTCGAACCATTGGCCGAGGGCCGGGTCGTAGGCGCCTTGTGCGCGATAGGCGTAGACCTGCCCGGGCTTCAAGCCGGCTACAAACACATGCCAATAGCGATAGGTGCGATTCTTGCGGCGCTCCAGCGAAATGACCCGTTGCGGTCGGGCGTCGTCGACATGGTCAAAGAGCAGGAGGTCGATGCCCGTGGCGGTGCGTGAGTAGATGCTGAAGTTCACGCCTTCGGCGTGCACGGTAGCACCGATCGGGAAGCTCTGCCCGTTGCCGAGTCCGTTTTGGCCAGGTCGCGGGCGCAGGGCGCGACCGATTCTGTTTGTGGTCATTGTTCAGTTCCCAGTTCTGTAGGGGATGTGAAGAAGCGTCCGCACCTCTTCACATCCTCCGCCGTACATCCCCACGTGCTTACTGCGGCTTGTTGCCCAAGATGCCGTCGATCTGCGCCATGACATCTGCCGTCAGGCTGGGCACGACATCCAGCGCCTTCATGTTCTCGGTCACCTGGCTGGCGCGGCTGGCGCCCGTGATGACCGTGCTGACATGCGGGTTCTTGACGCACCAAGCAATGGCCAATTGGCCCAGCGTGCAGCCGAGGTCAGCCGCCACCGGCTCCAACCCTTTGACCGTGTTGAGACGGGTCGGGTCGGTCAGCATGGGGCGCAACCACTCGTAGCCGGGCAGGGCGGCACGGCTGTCGCTGGGCAGCCCGGCGTTGTACTTTCCGGTCAGCAGACCTGAGGCCAGCGGGCTCCAGATGGTCAGGCCCAGGCCGATGTCGTCGTAGAGCCGTGCATACTCTTTTTCGACCTTCTCGCGGTGGAGCATATTGTATTGCGGCTGCTCCATTTGCGGCTTGTGCAAGTGGTGGCGTTCGGCGATCTGCCAGGCCGCCATGATTTCGGCGGCACTCCATTCCGAGGTGCCCCAGTAGAGCGCCTTGCCGGCACTCACCATGTCGTGCATCGCAAACACGGTCTCTTCGATGGGGGTATTGGGGTCGGGTCGGTGGCAAAAGACCAGATCGACGTAGTCCATTTGCAAGCGCTTGAGTGAGCCGTCGATGGCCTGCCGGAGGTACTTGCGGTTGAGCGTGTTGCGCTCGTTGGGGCCGTCGTTGAGCCCCCAGAAGAACTTGGTCGAGACAGCATAGCTGGCGCGTCGCCAACCGGCCTTCTTGAGTACCTCGCCCATGATGACTTCGGCTTCGCCGGCGGCGTACGACTCGGCGTTGTCAAAGAAGTTGACGCCGGCGTCGTAGGCCGCCACCATGCAGTCGTAGGCCGTGTCGCCGCCCAGTTGGGTTTTGAAGGACACCCACGCGCCATAGGACAGTTCGCTGACCTTGAGGCCGGCACTGCCCAATCGTCGGTAGTTCATAGCAATATCTCTCCGTGTGATGAGTTGAATGGTTAGGTGGAGACCCGTTGTTGCTGCGTGTCGAACCTCGCGCGCTTATGATAGCAGATCGGCGGCTGAACTACGGTAATCGTTTACACTTCCATCGACCGCGCTACGGCGCCACCGGCTCAATCGTCATCTCTTGCACGCGCGGCGGGACCGTCGGCGCCATGCTGATCGACACGCGACACTCGCCGCGATCGCCGGCCATTTTCCAGGCGCCGCGCAGCTTGTTCTCGACTTCAAATGCCCCGTCTGCCTGTAAGTTACCGTAGTGGGCGCGCAGCGTTTCCAGCCGCGCCTGCCAGCGCCCCCGATCCTCGTCGAGAAAGAAATTGCCGGCAAACAGGCGGTCGGCCAATGCATCATCCCAGCCCGCCAGCAATTGGATGACATCGGCACGCGCATCGGCGAGCGCCGCGGCTGGTTCGACCGCAGGCGGGCATATGCCGCTCTGCCCGATCAACAGGTCCATGGCCGCGGTAGCCGCCTGGCGCATGGGGGCGTAGGTCAGATTGGCCAACGCGACAATGGCGACCCCATAGTCGGGCGCCCAGCTCATGTTGGAGCCAAAGCCCGGTAGCCCGCCCGAATGCGTCACCAGCGGATAACTGCCGTTGTGTAGCGTGAAGAGCCCGTAGCCGTACCCCCGCAACGCCGGGTTCGCGCCGTCCGGCGGCATCACTCGCCACGTTTGCTGCATTTCGCGCAGCGAACTGCGGCGCGCGATGCCGGTATCGGCCTCATCACGCGCCGGCCAGGCGGAGAGGAAAAACGCCACCCAGCGCGCCAGGTCGCGCACCGTGCTGTAGAGACCGCCGAAGGCGGCAATATCGCCGCCAGAAGGCAGCGCCGGCTCTTCCAGCCAGGCATCGTCTTGCCAGCGATAGCCAAGCGCCAGCCGGTCTGGCGGCACATCTGCGTCCTGCCAGCACGAGTCGTGCATCCCCAGCGGCTGCAGGATTTGCTGGGTGATGTAGGCAAGGCAGGGCACACCGGACACATTGCGGATGACCCGGCCCAGCACCATATAGCCAAAATTTGAGTATTCGAAGGCAACACCAGGTGCATTGGAACACGACACGCCGGCGCGCAGTAAGGCGGTGAACGCGTGATCCGGCAGCCCGACCTGCCGGTCACCCCACGCGTTATCTTCGGGCCAACCGGCCGCCATGGTGAGCAATTGGCGGATCGTAATCGGGGCGCTGTCGCGGGTCGGGTAGACCAGGGTGGCCAGTTCCGGCACGTAGGCGGCGACCGGGTCGTCGAGCGCCAGTTTGCCGGCATCGCGCAGCATCATGATCGCCAAGGCGGCGAAGCTCTTGGTCATCGACGCGATCCGGAAGGCCGTATCCACGAGGGCCAAAGGCGTTGCCCCCACCCGGGCAATGCCGATCGCGCCGCTGTGCACGAGTTCGCCGGCGGCGACGATGCCATAGGCAACGCCGGGAATGGTGTGGTCGTGGGCGACGGCCTGGAAGATGGCATCGACCGATGGGAATACCGGAGCAAGTTGTTGGCGCCGGTGGGCAGGAAGCGTGTCGTTTGGCATAGGTTGTCTGAATCGCAAGCGGTTCGCCGCGTCCCAGCGGGACGCCTGACCGGAAAATGCGTAACCGCAAAGAGCGCAAAGAGCGCAAAGAACGCAAAAAAGACATTTTCATTGTTGGTTGTGCCCCGCAGGGGCATGGGTGACTGACTGTAGTATACAACGGAGTTGCGCTGGATGAATACCGGCGAATATCCCCAACCCCAAACGTCCGGCGCGAAAAATAAAGCCAACCGTCTCAATGACGGCTGGCTTTATATGCTGTGTGACGCCACGACCGCCACTCACTCGATGAAAACTTCGACGTGATCGCCTTTTTCCTCATCCATCACGTCGACGATGCGGCCGCTAATCCCGTCGCGCAGCGCCGTGCGGATCGCCTGCACGTCGACGTTGGCGCTGGCCGGTACAAAGCGCAGGCCAAAATCCACCAAGCCCAGCGGGATATTGATATTGACCTTCTGCTTGCCGGTGGCGGCGTTGCTGACGCGCACGTGAAAATAGCGGCCGTTGCCTAACGGTTCATAGGGCGGTTCGGCCGGCGCCGATGCGGCCGGTTGCGACGTGGCCGGCGTGCGTTCGCCCAGTGCTGCCAGCAGGCGGGCGCCTTCCTCCGGGCTAACCTTCCCTTCCTCGACCATGCGCAGGATCATCATGCGTTCTTCACTAGATGGCATTGTTCTCTCCTTCACTCACAGGGTTTCCATAAAAGTTTCGATATGCGTACGCCTGGCAGCGACTATCCATTCAGCGCCGCCAGCAGTTTCTCAGCCTGCTCGACCGAGACCTTGCCCTGCTCGACCATGCGCAAGATCACCATGCGCTCCTCGTCGGTCGCTTGCGGACGCTTGGGCGGCATTGGGGAAGGCGGCGCAGGGGGGGGAGGCGGCGCCTGCCAGGCATAGCCTTTGCGCCGGCGTCCGTCAGCATCGGCCGTGCGTTGGTTGGTCTCTTGCGTGCGCACTTCCATTTTGCGCATGGCCTCGGCAAGCTTCTCCTCGGCCTTGCGCAGGGCACTGCTGACGCGCTCCTGGATCTTCTGTGCCATTTCCTCGTTGTTGCCCATGCGCGAGAACTTCTCCTCGAGTTCGCGGGTCAATGTGCCCATTTGCATTTCGACCTGGCTGGTGATCTGCTGGCTCATTTCTTCGCTGATCTCGGCGCCAAACGGTTGCACATCCGCACCGGACAGGTTGATGTTACCGTCCGCCTTGAGATTCACGGTGGCACGACCGTCGCCCACCTTGAAGGCGAGCGTGGTGTTGCTGGCCTGCCGCGGCTCGCCCAGATTATTGACCCGGATCTTCCCATCGGCCTGCAGGTGCGCGTCAACGCCAGCGTCAGCCTGTACCTGACACGCAATGTTGCCGTCAGCGTCGACATGCACGTGCTGACCGGCGATCAGGTTGAAGATCAGCCTGGCATCGCCGTCGGTCTGCGCCTCAAAATTGCCGGCGACTTCGCTGGCGACCAGGTTGCCGGCCACCGCACCCAGGTGTACGTCGCCCGCAACTTGTGCGACGCGCACATTGCCTTCCACATTGCCGACCTGAAGCCCGCCCGCTACAGCGCGCACAGTCATGTTGCCCTCGACGTTGCCGATCACCAGCGCGCCCACACTACTGGCGCTGAGACTGCCCTCGACGCCGCCGATGTCGATGGCGCCCAACAACATGCTGATGGTCGCATCGCCGTCCAGTCTCTCGATGTGCACGCGGGCCTGCAACGGCGCCTGGATGAAGCAATTGCGCTCGGAACGGATCTCAACCGTCTCCGTCTCGGCCAGCACCGTCACCTCCTCGGTACGCGAGCCGGTGACCTGCAGTTCAGGCCGATCCCAGCCACTGAGGACGAGGTTGCCATCCACCTGCTTGATGTGGACGGTGGGCACACGCCCGACCGGAATAATCTGTGGGGCGCCCATGTCAATCACCTCCCTGAAGCATCTGCATGGCGTCATCGAACGAGATGCGGCCGGCATCCAGGTCAGCCAGGATGTTCTTGCGATCTGGGACAGGCGTTGGGGTCGGGGCCGGCGTCGCTTCCTCCTTGCCGGGTTCGTAGCCCAACGCCCGGATGATTTCGAGCAGGCGGCTGCGAATCGTGGGATAAGAGAGCCCCAGTTCGTCTTCCATCCGGTTGAGTTTCCCTTCATTGCGGACAAAGATTTCGACGAATTTGAGCTGATCCGGCGCCAACTGGGCGAAGGGCGGTTGCTCGACCGCAAAGCGTCCTTCGATGGTCAAGTCGGCGTCGGGGCAGTAGATGCGCGTCACGATGAGTTCGCCACCAGTCAACGGACATTTGCGCGGGAGTGGAAGCATCGGAAATTCTCCTCTTGACAAACCACACAGCGTTTTCAGTTCCTAAAATAATGATAACAGAAATATTCTGATTGTCAATAGCCAATTTAAATAATATTGATTTTGATATTGATTATTTTGATTAATATATTAAATAGATTTGGTTTTCCGCTATTGATGGTTCGGTTTGTCAAACTGTCCAGGCAAGGGCTGGGGGGGACAAACGCAGTGCGGCGGGTTCTTCCCAGAAGAACCCGCCGCACTTGAAGTCTCGATTATCTTGTTCGTTTATGGCGTTGGCTTTGCTCGCTTACGCTCGCGGCTCTGGCCGTTCTACAGCCAACCCTGGTCACGCAGGAAGCTGGTCAGGCCGGGGACGGCAAAGCGCCGCCCTTTGTAGGACTGAAAGCCGTAGTAGAGCAGCATCATCGCCTGGGCGAACCAGGCTAGCGGCACCATGCAGGCCATCATCAGGCCGACCATGAAGCCGATGAAGGGCACAATTTGCATCACGGTCGTCACCATGGCGGTCAGCACGATCAGCCCCCAGAAGAGCGCCACAAGCGCCAAGCTTTGGATGGCGTGGTAGCGCTGGAAGGGGCGCTTCTTGCTGCTTTCGCTCAACAACACGATGATTGGCATGACCACGGGAATGACGATCTGCGTGGCATAGCTCAGCAGGGCAATCAAGCGGTCGTCGCTGTCGGCCAAGGGATCAATTTCACTGTTTTGCATGATCTCGCCACGGCGCAGGGCGCCGGCGGCCTCCGTCGTATGGGCATAGGCGTCACTCGCCAACTTCTCCGCGGGCGTCTGTTCGACGGGCAGCGGGGTGAGGGGCGGGCGGTCAACCGGCGGCTGCCCTGCGGGCGATGCCGGCTGCTGATTCATCTTTTCGGTTTCCATCAGGATATCCTCCATTATCTATTTGGGCGACGGTCTCAACCCGTGATCCGGGCGCCTCGCACTGTTGCCCCGGCGTGGCTCATGGCCGTCCGCTTCGTTATCTACTTGGTCAACAATACGCAGGGCGTGTGGGAAAGTTTCGCGCGGTCTGGTCGTGGTACAATAGACCGCATGAGTGCACAGACCGCGCATCGAATTGTTTTTATGGGCACCCCTGACTTTGCGGCGCCGGTGCTGCACCTGCTGCATGCACAGGCGGCGCCGCGCGGCTGGCAAGTGGTGGCGGTGGCGACGCAGCCGGACCGGCCGGCTGGGCGTGGCAATCGGGTAATTGCCGCGCCGGTGAAGCAGGTGGCAGCGGCGCACGGGCTCCCGGTATTGCAGCCGGCCAGCCTGCGCAAAGAACCCGACGCCATCGACGCCTTGCGCGCGCTGGCGCCTGATCTGCTGGTGGTGGCGGCCTATGGGCTGATCCTGCCACCCAGTGTGCTGGCAATTCCGGCCTTCGGGTGTATCAATGTCCATGCCAGCCTGTTGCCGGCCTATCGCGGCGCCTCGCCGATCGCGGCCGCGCTGCTGGACGGGCAGGCCGAAACCGGCGTCAGCATCATGCTGATGGATGAAGGCATGGACACCGGCCCTGTGCTGTGCCAGGCGCGCCTGGCGATCGCCCCCGACGATACCACGGCCAGCTTGTCAGTGCGGCTGGCGGAACTAGGCGCGTCGTTGTTGGTGGAAGCGCTCCCAGCCTGGGTGCGCGGCGACCTGGCGCCGATTCGTCAAGACGAACTGCCCGGCGTGCCGTCGATCTGCCGTCTGATCAAGAAAGAGGCGGGCCTGATCGACTGGAAGCGGCCCGCCGCGATCATCGAGCGGATGACCCGTGCCTACACGCCGTGGCCGGCGGCCTATACCATCTGGCGCGGCGAAGTGTTCAAGGTGCTGCAGGCGGTGGTGGCGCCGGGGCGCGCCGACCCGGGGCTGGTGGTGGCAACCCCGGCCGGGGTTGGGGTGGGCACAGGGGAGGGAATTCTCCTGCTGAAGACCGTACAGCCGGCCGGCAAACGCGCCATGGACGTGCGCGCCTTTGTAAACGGGGCGCATGATTTTGTGGGATCGCGGCTGCCGGGCTAACACTGGCTACGATGAGGAACGATTCTTTACAGGTCGTTGCCTGAATACGACTGGTTGAACGATTTGTTGCAGAGGGGGAAGTCCGGCACGATGTTTTTGAGGACGGCGAATGAGAGCGCCGGCCAGTTGACGAAGGAAGGGTCCTTGACTTTCACACGGTAGAGACGGCCATCCCCGCCGACCATCACCCAATGCAGAATGGTGCCCCGCCAGCCTTCAACCTGTTGTTCAGACTGATCGTCACCACTTCTGTGAAATCGGCCAACACGGATCCTAACTCGGACCCTAAGTTCAGGTCACCGGGCAGGTCGCAACCGAACTGCCGACGACCGCATAGCTACCCCGGAATACGCCGCACGTTTGGGCGCAGTCGCCCACCGCCACCACGAGTTTGGGGCCAGGTGTAGCTTCATAGGTTTTGCGCAGGGGCACTTCCCTGTTGCGCGTGACGGGACCGGTCACCAGCAGCATATCGGCATGGCGCGGCGAGGCGACAAAGTGACAGACCCGGCATGCGCTTGCTACGCCTCTTCCTCGAGTTGCTCCAACATGGAACGGGTGTCGATCAGGTGATTGTTCAAGACTGTGCGTGCGGCATCCAGCAGGTCAAACAAAGCCGGGTCGCGTACACTGTAATAGACGCTGGTGCCAACCTTGCGCGTGTCCACGATGTTCTTGTTACGCAACACGGCCAGTTGTTGCGAAACACTGGACGCCTCTACGGCAAGGACTTCCTGCAATTCCGTGACGCTGCACTCGCCGTGACGCAGCGTCTCCAAGATCTGGATGCGCGTGGGATGGGCCAAGGCTTTGAAGAATTCGGCTTTGAAGCGGCGTAGGGTGTCTTGCATGGGCAGTTCTTCTGGGTGCCAGTCGTTTCGCACGGCGCATTAATAAGTACAAATATTGTAATTATTGCATATACAAAGATAATTGTATACAAAGATTTAACGGTGTCAAATTGGCGCACTATGGAGAGGGACGGTGACCGCCGTTGTCGGGGCATTGGACATCTGTTTTCGACTCAGGTTCGGTATTGACAGATCCGTGCCACGGCGCGATAATATATGCCATATTCTGAATATATTATTTTCTGCATTTAGAAACAACGATGATGATTATAAATCCTGACTACGAACTGCTTAGTACGCGCCTCAAGTTGCTGGCGCATGCGGAACGGTTGCGCATGCTCGACGCCTTACGCCGCGACCCGGAGTGCGTCTGTCATCTGGAAGCACTGTTGGGTAAGCCGCAACCCTACGTCTCGCAGCAATTGCGCCTCATGCGCGATGCCGGGATCATCCGCGATGAGAAGCAAGGGCAGAACGTCTTTTACCGTTTGGTGGATGCCGATGTGTCGGCCTGGCTGGATACGATCCTGGGACCGGTGATTGGCCCACATCCCGCCATGACGCTGCACAAGAAACTGATCGCTTGTCCTTGCCCCAAATGCGCTGAGGAACTCGAGATCGAGGCCGTCGCGATCGCGTAGGCAAATGACTGACAACTAGAAGATAATATACTGATGAACAAAGAACTGCTTGCTCACCCTCCTGGTGAAACAAATCCAAATTTGCTCGACCCACAACAACCTACGATCAACCGCGAATGGCGCGTCTGGGGTCTGCTCGTCGTGGCGGCAATGGCCTGGTGGATTGCGTGGAACAGCCTGCAACCGCTGGCCGACTGGATCACTTACGGGCTGCTCGGTTTGTCGCCCACCTCGGCGTTCGGCTCGGCGCTGGCCTTCTTTCTCTACGACGTGCCAAAGATCCTGTTGCTGTTGACGGGGATGATCTTTGTGGTCACCACCATCCGCACCTTCTTTAGTGCGGAGAGCACGCGCCAACTGTTGGGCGGTAAGCGCCAGGGTGTCGGCAACGTGTTGGCCGCCTTGCTGGGTGTGGTAACGCCCTTCTGCTCGTGTTCGGCTGTGCCCCTTTTTATCGGCTTTGTCGAAGCCGGCGTACCGCTGGGGGTTACCTTCTCGTTCTTGATTGCGGCGCCGATGGTGAATGAAGTGGCGCTCGTCATGCTTTTTGGGATGTTTGGCTGGCAGATCGCACTGATCTATATGGCCACGGGTCTGTTGATTGCCATCCTCGCCGGCATGGTCATCGGCCGTGTGCCACACATCGAATCCGGTGTAGAGGACTTTGTGTGGCAATTGTCGGTGGGCACCGCCAGTAGCGAACCGGGCGAACGCATGACCTGGCCCGAACGCTTTGGCATCGCCTGGCACAGCACGCGCGAGATCGTGAGCAAGGTGTGGCCCTACGTCGTGGCCGGCATCGCGCTAGGCGCCTTTATCCACGGCTATGTACCGGCAGATGCTTTGGCCGGCATTATGGGCAAGGACGCCTGGTGGAGTGTACCGGCGGCCGTGCTGATCGGCGTCCCTATGTATGCCAACGCAGCCGGCGTGATCCCCGTGGTGCAAGCCGTGATGGAAAAAGGCGCGGCCATGGGTACGGCGTTGGCCTTCATGATGGCCGTGGTCGCCCTCAGTCTGCCCGAGATGATCATCCTGCGCCGGGTGCTAAAGCCGTGGCTGATCGTCATCTTTGTCGGCGTTGTTGCACTGGGCATCATCCTGATCGGGTATCTCTTCAATTTCATTATATAGGTGTTGGTGCTCAAGCCGCGTGTTGCTGGTTGAGTCCATGACTGCAAATCAATTCAAAGGAGCGTCACAAATGGAAATCAAAGTGCTTGGCTCGGGCTGTAGCAATTGCAAGCGCACGAAGGCCGTGATCGATGAGGTCATCAAGGACCTGAGCCCCGATGTCACGGCGATCGAGGTGCACGACATCGCCGCGATCATGGCCTACGGCGTCATGAGTACCCCGGCCATCGTCATCGACGAAAAAGTAGTGAGCGCCGGCAAGGTGCCGAGCAAGAACCAGGTTGTCGAAATGATTCGTAAAGCACAGGCGGCCTAACCAAGCCAAGGGGACATCTTCCAATGTCACAAAGCGCGCTGACCACGCCGGCCCCCACCGGCGTAACCCGCAAACTTTCCCTGCTCGACCGCTATCTGACGCTGTGGATCTTTCTGGCGATGGCC